>Ga0316188_10000536_pt1 | contig 16458 bp, 11 predicted proteins | sample Phiworburrow1_MG_FD_204933 | JGI IMG/M metagenome (GOLD analysis project Ga0316188, IMG submission 204933) | Coastal sediment microbial communities from Maine, United States - Phippsburg worm burrow 1 | ecosystem: Environmental > Aquatic > Marine > Coastal > Sediment | place: USA: Maine...
AGGCCGCGGGCCTCAACCCCGCCAGATACGGTCAACAGCAGATGGTCTGCGGACACCCTGACCTCGGTCACTGCGCCATCGCCCATGACCATTCCGGCAGTTATGTTGCCGGCCTCAAAAGCCGGACCGGCGGCGGCAGAGGTTGTCCACCACCTGCAACCGTCCCATAAAGCAAGCTCGGCATTGGTGCCCAGATCAATCAGTAAAGTTCCCGGCGCCACATCGTCCAGGGCCAGTAGGCAGGCGACCAAGTCGCCGCCGACGAATCCCGACACCAGCGGAAAGATTTGCAGCGGTGCCGACAAGCCGAGATCAAGTTCTCTCACAGGAAGGTGTCTAAGATCCCGGAAAGGCGGCTTGTGCGGCGGGAAGATCAGCGAGGCTACCGGCAGGTCGCACAGCAGGCATGACATACCCGGGTTGCCCGCAGCAGCGACGGCAATGATATCTGCAGAGTGAGCTCCAGCCAGGGCGAGCAGCTCTGCAACCAGTCCCCGCAACCCCGTAATGAGCAGAGACTGCAACCGCCGGCCCTCGCCGGCGTGGGCCTGATGCAGTCGCAACAGGATATCGGCGCCCATTGCCTGCTGGGGATTGGCAGCCTGTGCCATGGCCAGCACGTCGCCGGACAAGGCCAACAATTGTCCGGCCAAAGTCGTGGTCCCAAGGTCAAGGGCGATATGCAATTTGGGGCGCTCAGGATTCATGCAGCGGGCAGAGGACGTTCAGGCATTGATAAATACCCTCGGCACACGCTTGCTGACCTGGCAAAACACCTCGTAGGTAATGGAACCGACCTTGTCGGCCCACTCCTCGGCGGTTATGATTGCGTCGCCGTCCCGGCCAAGCAGCGTCACCTGGTCGCCAATCTGGACATCGGGCAGATCGGTCACATCAACCAGGATCCAGTCCATGCACACGGTTCCGGCAACGGGGGCCCGGAAACCATGAATCAGCACCTCTCCACGATTGGTCAAGAGGCGGTTGTAGCCATCCGCATAGCCGATCGGGATGGCAGCCACCCGCGACTGTCGCGCTGTCACGAAGCGATGACCATAGGAGATCCCTGCCCCCGGTGGGATCTCTTTGAGCTGGGCGACCTGGCTGACCAGACGCATGACCGGCTGCTGGGTGAAATGACGCGCAAATGGGCCGCCGGTCAGCCCGCCATAGAGGGCAATCCCTGGTCGGACCAGGTTGCAGCCGGCGAGTTCGCGGCTGTAAATACCAGCACTGTTGGCAATGTGCCGATGTCGGGGACTGAAACCATAACTTGCAACTTTCTCGACCACGCCGGCAAAAGTCTGGTACTGCGTTCCGGTCAACGGTCGTTCCGGCTCGTCGGCCACCGCCAGGTGGCTCATAAGCCCCGTCATATTCAGATTTCGCAGATTTTTCAGAATCGGCAGCACCTCGTCGAGCAGTTCGACCCGGAAGCCAAGACGGCCCATGCCCGTATCAACCTTGAGGTGATAATCGATGGTCCGACCGGCTTGCCGTGCCACCCCGTCCAGTCGGCGAGCCAGGATCAGGTCATAGAGAACCGGCATCAACCGATGCTCGAGGATATCAGCCTCTTGGCCAGGGAAAGCGCCACCCAGGACGAGAATCGGCTGTTCAACGCCCAAGCGGCGCAATTCCACGCCCTCTTCAACGAGGGCAACGCCGAACTGACTGGCACCTGCGGTGACGAGGGCAGGTGCAACCTGGCACACACCATGGCCATAGGCGTCAGCCTTGACCACGGCCAGCACATCGCAGCCTTCGCCGACGGTTCGTTTTATTTCCTGGAAATTATGCCGGAGAGCGGCAAGGTCGATTTCGACTCGGGTCGGGCGAGGAACTGGCATGGGAATCTCCGCAAAAGTTCAGCTACTTTAAGGAGTCGCATATTAAAGCATGCAGCTTCAAGGAGTGTAAAGAGAGAAACGAGTAGACGTTAGGGGTCAGGTCTGCACATTCCACTTTTTTGCAATGTTGCATTTTTTGTGAAATGTGCAGACCTGACCCCTACAGCAAAATCCTTTGGCTTTCTGCAAGTCATGATTGCCGACAGCAAGAATTAAGAGGCGCCGGAATTCTTGCAGTTGACACACCGCTGGCAATCTTTTAGGCTGTTATCAAGTTAAATGGAAAGGTTGTCTTATGTATCTGAATGATGGTCATTTTCTCCTGGTCCAGGATGAGAGAGAGACTGCCTGCAAGATATCGCTTCAATACTGGTCATGCAGCACGGCAAGCTGCGCCTGTTTATGTCTTAGGCAAGCATCGTGACATCGATGCGGCCATTCAGGAAATCGATTTATTGAACCATCGGAGCCTCCGATCAAAAACATCTGAGCCACCGCTAGGGGAGTAAGTAGTTTACTGAGAGCTTCGCGTTCCGTCGAAGCGACCCTTAGAACCTGATCCGGGTTATACCGGCGGAGGGAAGCGGTCTGGTCAGCAACGAGCATACCCGTTAAGGGCAAGCGCCGTGGCCACCAGCCTGGCGCTTTTTTATTTGGTACAGCTATCGACAGGGAACAAAAAAAATGATCAAAGGTCTCTACCTGATCACCCCGCAAGGGTCTGACGAAAAGGTTCTGAGTATTGTCCGCGAAGGGCTGCGTGGCGGCGTCAGTGTCGTGCAGTACCGCGACAAAGAGCGTTCGCCGCAGGCGCAGGTCCAACTGGCCCGCCAGTTGGCCGAGCTGTGCAAAGCAGCCGGCGCTACTTTCCTGGTCAACGATAGCCCCGAACTGGCGGCTGACAGTTTTGCCGATGGCGTGCATCTCGGCCAGCATGACGGTTCGGTCCACGACGCCCGCAGGCTTCTTGGCCCGAACAAACTGATCGGCGTGTCCACCCGTACCGTCGACCAGGCCCTCAAAGCCGAAATGGCCGGCGCCGACTACATCGGTATCGGCAGCATTTTCCCGACCAACACCAAGGCTGACGCAGAATTGGTCGGGCTGGAAACCCTGCGCAAGGTGCGCCTGGCGGTCAAGATACCACTGGTTGCCATCGGTGGTATCAGTTGGGCCAATGGCGCCGGTGCCCTCGAAGCGGGGGCAGATGCGCTGGCGGTCATTTCAGCAATCAACGATGATCCGCAGCCCGCATTGGCCGCCAGAGAGCTGGCCCTGCTTTTCAACTGCAGAAAACCTGCACAAGAGACCCGGGTGATGACCATTGCCGGTTCCGATTCCGGTGGGGGCGCCGGTATTCAGGCAGACCTCAAGTCGATCGCCTTGCTCGGCTCCTACGGCACCAGCGCCATCACTGTACTGACTGCTCAGAATACGCTGGGTGTGCACGGACTGTCCCCGGCCTCCGCAGGGTTCATCGCCAAGCAGGCCGAAGCTGTTCTGAATGACATAGGCACCGATACGCTGAAAACCGGCATGCTCTACAGCGCCGAAATCGTCTCCGTTGTAGCAGGGATTATCCAAAAGCATAGCTTGCTCAGTGTGATCGACCCGGTCATGGTTGCCAAAGGCGGCGCGGCCCTGTTAAAACAGGAAGCGGTTGAAACGCTTCGCCGCAACCTGCTGCCCTGCACCTACCTGTTGACGCCCAACATCCCGGAAGCCGAGGCGCTGACCGGTCTGACGATACGCACTCTCGAAGAGATGGAGGACGCCGCCCGAAGCATTCAAGCCATGGGGCCCCGACATGTCCTGCTCAAAGGGGGACACCGTGAAAACACTGCCGTGGACATCCTCCTGGCCGGAAAGACTGTGCACAAGCTGACCGCAGAGCGCATCCGGACGAACAGCACCCACGGTACAGGCTGTTCCTATTCAGCAGCCCTCGCCACCCTCCTCGCGCAAGGGCACCCCCTGATAAAGGCTGCGACATCGGCCAAGCGCTTTATCGATGCCGCGATCCGCCAGGCGGTTCCACTGGGTGGCGGGCATGGCCCGATCAATCATTTCGCGGGCGCGTGGGCGGTTCGGGACACAGGGAGCGGAACGCGGGACGCGTAAAAATCCAATTAAAAGCCGCGCAATTTTTCAGACTACAGCAGAACCAGTTGTAGCCAACACTCGATTGTTCCAGAAACTTAAGTTTATCAAAGAGGATTCATGAAGAAACAAAATACTCTCACACAGCTTGAACTCGCCCGCCAGGGCGTTGTCTCCGAAAAGATGAAGCAGGCAGCGACCGTCGAGAACATCGACCCCGAGGTTTTACGCCAGCGCATCGCCGAAGGCACAGCGATCATCTGCCACAACAACCTGCATACCAACGGCACCCCGCTGGCCGTCGGCAAGGGCTTGCGCACCAAGGTTAACGCCAATATCGGCACCAGCAAGGACGACACAAGTATCGACAAGGAGCTGGAAAAAGCCCGTGTGGCAGTAGCCGCCGGCGCCGATGCCATCATGGACCTCTCCACCGGCGGACCGATCGACGAGATCCGTGCGGCCATCATCAATGAAACAAAGGTCTGCATCGGCTCGGTGCCGCTCTACCAGGCCGCCGTTGATACAGTGACCCGCAAGGGGAAAGCAATGGTCGACATGACCGTCGACGAAATCTTTGCCGGCATCGTCAAACACCTTGACGACGGCGTCGACTTCATCACCGTCCATTGCGGCGTGACCCGGTCAACTGTCGAGCGCATGGACAACGAAGGGCGCATCATGGAGGTGGTCTCCCGAGGCGGCTCTTTCACCGTCGAGTGGATGACCCACAACAACGCCGAGAACCCGCTCTTCGAACACTTCGACCGCCTGCTGGAGATCGTCAAGCCTTACGACGCCACCCTCTCCCTCGGCGACGGCTTCCGCCCCGGCTGCCTGGCCGACGCCACCGACCGCGCCCAGATCCACGAGCTGATCCTGCTCGGCGAGCTGACCCAACGCGCATGGAATGCCGGCGTGCAGGTGATGGTCGAAGGACCGGGACACGTGCCGCTCAACCAGATCAAGGCCAACATCCAGTTGCAGAAGCGCCTCTGCCACGGTGCGCCCTTCTACGTTCTCGGCCCGCTGGTCACCGACATCGCCCCCGGCTACGACCACATCACCTGCGCCATCGGCGGTACCGTGGCCGCAGCGGCCGGCGCCGACTTCCTCTGCTACGTCACCGCCAGCGAGCACCTGCGCCTGCCGACCGTGGAAGACGTCCACGAAGGCGTCATGGCCAGCCGCATCGCCGCTCACGCCGGCGACATCGTCAAGGGTGTGCCCGGCGCCATGGAAAAAGACATCGCCATGGCAAAGTGCCGCAAGGCCCTCGACTGGGAAGGCCAGTTCGCCCTCGCTATTGACCCGGACAAGGCCCGGCGCCTGCGAGCCGAATCGGGTGTCGACGAAGAGCACGGCGCCTGCACCATGTGTGGGGAGTTCTGCGCTTATAAAGTCATGAATGAGAGGAAAGTCGTGGCGCACGGCGAGTAGCGCGAAAAACCCAGTAGAAAGGGCCACTTCAATGAAGTGGCCCTTTCTTGTTTATTTGAATTTGTTGACTTCACGCCATGCGCTACTCGCCACACGCCACGTGCTTCTTACACCTCGCTACTCGCCCAAATACGTATAAGACAGCAGCATCTTATCCAACAGCTCGATGAAATGACTGGTCTCCTCGAAGGATACCTTGCGCGAGGCGACGTTTTTTTCCAGAGTATCACGAACGTGCTTGAGGATCTCCGGCCCCTTGTACTGCACGTACTTGAGGCTCTCCCAGGTTGCGTCGCCCTGGATCACAGTGTCAATCTTGTAGTTGGTCTTTTTATTGAAGGTGATATGCACAGCATTTGTGTCGCCAAACAAGTTGTGCATATCACCGAGGATCTCTTGGTATGCACCGATCATGAAGAAGCCGATGTAATAATCCTCCGCCGCCGTCACCTTATGTAGAGGCAGGAACTTGGCCCGGCCGTGCTCACCGACGAAGCTGCTCACCTCGCCGTCGGAATCACAGGTGATGTCAGCGATGGTCGCCATAACATCGGGTTTCTGGCTCAGTCGCTGCAGCGGCATGATCGGGAAGAGCTGGTCGATGGCCCAGGAATCGGGCACCGACTGGAAGAGTGAGAAGTTGGCGAAGTAAGTCTGGCGGAGGTTCAGCTGAAAGTTCTGCAGTTCCTCCGGAACCGGCCGCATGCGCTCGACAATGCCATTGATGCGGATAAAGATCTTGTTGCACAACCATTCGGCCAGCGCCCGATCGTGCAGGTTGAGGTAGCCTAGATTGAAGAGGCTGACCGCCTCCTGGATCAGCTGCAGGGTGTCGTGGTAATCCTCGCGCAGGGAGTGCCGATCGAGGCTCTTGTAGATGTCGTTAAGCTTCTTGACTGTCGGCGAAAGCTTTTCGGCCTCTTCGAGGACATCCTCGTAATCCGGCAGGGCGTTCTGGGTATTGGTGTTGAGGATATTGGTGATTAGCACCGAGTAGTGGGCGACAATGGCCCGGCCCGATTCGGAGATGATGTTCGGGCAGGGCACACCGGCCTCGACACAAATGTTTTTCACCTGGTAGATGACGTCATTGGCGTACTCTTCGACCGAGTAGTTGACGCTCGAGAAGTAGCTCGACTTCGAACCGTCGTAATCAACACCGAGGCCGCCGCCGATATCGAGGTAATCAAGCTTGACACCCATCTTCCACATCTCGGCATAAATCCGGCTGCCTTCGATAAGGGCGTTCTTGATCTTGTCGATCTTGGTGATCTGGCTGCCAATGTGGAAGTGCAGCAGCTTGACCTGGTCGAGCAGTTTATGCTCCTTGAGCAGGTCAATTGCCGCGAGCAGTTCCGAGATCTTCAAGCCGAACTTGGCGTCGCTCCCTCCCGAAGTCGACCACTTGCCCGTCCCCTTGGACGAGAGCTTGACGCGGATACCCAGCTGCGGCTTGATATCGATCTTTTCAGACAAGGCAACGATCTTCTCCAACTCGAAAAGCTTCTCAACGACGATGGTGATATTGTAGCCAATCTTGTTGGCGTACAGGATGGTTTCGATGAAATCGTTGTCTTTGTATCCGTTGCAGATGATCGGCAGGTCCTTGCCGGTCGCAAAGGAGATCGCCGCCACCAGCTCCGGCTTGGAACCGACCTCGAGGCCGATGTTGTGCTTTTTACCGAACTCGGTAATGGCCTCGACCACCTGACGCTGCTGGTTGACCTTGATCGGGAAGAAGGTCTGGTAGCCGGCCGGATAGTCGTATTCTTCGATCGCGTATTTGAAGGCGCGGTTGATCGCGGCGATGCGTCCCTGCAGCACGTCCATAAAACGCAGCAGGATCGGCGGCTTGATCTTGCGCTTGATCAGGTCGTCAACCAGGGCCCGCAGATCGATGGCGTATTTCGAATGAGGCGATGGGTGAACGCAGACATTCCCCTTGCGATTGATCGAAAAGAAGCCATCCCCCCAGTTGTCGATGTTGTAGACTTTTTCTGAACTCTTGACTGACCAACGTTCCATGGACGAGCCCTTTCTATCGATAGCGTTGAATCGCTGAACCTTAAATGTCAAATCGATTCGACGCGCATAGCGCCTTGCAACGATTCAACCTGAATGTCCCGGTCTACGAGAGCCTTCTCCGAAAATCCTCGTAACCAAAACTGCGTAACACCTGTAATTCCCCGGTCTCCGGCTCAAAGGTGCACAGGTGGGGGTGCTGGATGCCATTGAAGGTGGTTGTTTTGACCATGGTGTAATGGGCCATGTCGAGAAACGCCAAGCGGTCGCCAGGCTGCAGCGGCCTCTCGAAGGACCAGTCGCCGATGACGTCGCCGGCGAGGCATGATGGCCCGCCGAGCCGGAAGGTGTGCGTCTTGACCCCGGGGTCATAACCGTCCTTGATCTCCGGCCGGTAAGGCATCTCCAGGATGTCCGGCATGTGACAGGTCGCCGAGACGTCGAGGATTGCAATGTCAACCTGGTTGGGGACAATGTCCAGCACTTCGCCGACCAGCAAGCCGGTACCGATGACCACGGCCTCGCCCGGCTCGAGGTAGACCTCGACCTGGTATTTCTCGCGGAAGTATTTGACCAGCTCCACCAAGCCGTCGATATCGTAGCCTGCACGGGTGATGTGATGGCCGCCACCGAAGTTGAGCCATTTCATTTCCGGCAGGAACTCGCCGAACTTCTTCTCGAAAACATCTGCCGTTCTCGCCAGCGGCTCGAAAAGATGTTCGCAGAGGGTATGGAAGTGCAATCCGTCCACCCCAGCCAGCGACTTGCCGTCGAATTCGCTGCGCCGGATGCCGAGCCGCGAATTTCTTGCGCAGGGGTCATACAGCTCGGTGTGCCCCTCGGAGTGCTCGGGGTTGACCCGCAAGCCGATCGACACTCGGCCCTGCGCCCTTTCCCACAGCGGCCGAAAACGTTCCAGCTGGTTGAATGAGTTGAACACCAGGTGATCGGAGATCGTCAGTAGTTCAACCACGTCGCTCTCTTTGAAGGCCGCAGAGAAGGAATGGACCTCGCCGCCGAACTCCTCGCGGCCGAGCCGCGCCTCCCAGGGCGATGAAGCACAGACCCCCTGCAACGTTTCTCGAATAACTGGGAAGATGCTCCACATTGCAAAGGCCTTAAGCGCCATGAGGATCTTGGCGCCGCTGCGCTTTTGCACCACGTCGAGAATGGCCAGGTTGTGGCGCAACCGGCCGAGATCGACCACGTAAGCCGGGGACGGCGCGAGCTCAAGGATTTTCGGAATGTTGATACCTGTCAATTTTAGCCCTGTCCTGTTTTCGAACTAACGAATGCTGTCGGAATTCGGATTTATCGTGAAATCAAGGCGCCAAGGAAGAGCGCGGAGGCCTAGCAACGATACGCCGTACAAGCGACTGACGACAGCAACGCCGAGTTAACGGAAAAGCCGGGGTCTCTATAGCTCTGGCCACTCACCCTCAACAACGACATGCGGTAGTCCCATCGGCCCGACCTCGTCCAGGAACAGCTGCGGGTCGAACTGCTCCATGTTCCAGACACCAGGCTTGTGCCACTTGCCGGTCAGCATCATAATGCCACCGACCACCGCCGGCACGCCGGTGGTGTAGCTGATCGCCTGAGAGTTGGTCTCCTTGTAGCAGGCCTCATGGTCGCAGATGTTGTAGATGTAGACCTGCTTGCGCTGGCCGTTCTTGAGGCCGCGGGCAATCACGCCGATACAGGTTTTCCCCTTGGTCAGCGGACCGAGGGAGCCGGGATCGGGTAGCACGGCCTTGAGGAACTGCAACGGCACGATCTTCTGGCCGTTGTATTCAACCTCGTCAATGCGGGTCATGCCGACGTTTTGCAGCACCTCGAGATGTTTGAGGTAGGTGTCGGAGAAGGTCATCCAGAACTGGGCCTTCTTGATGGTTGGGATGTGCTTGACGATCGACTCCATCTCCTCGTGGTAAAGACGGTAGATGTTCATCGGCCCGATCCCCTCGGGGAAGTCGAAGACTCGCTTGGTGGTCAGCGCTGGGGTTTCGACGAACCGGTCGTTTTCCCAGTGGCGGCAGGCCGCGGTCACTTCACGGATGTTGATCTCCGGGTTGAAGTTGGTGGCAAACGGCTGGCCGTGACTGCCTGCATTGGCATCGATGATGTCAAGTTCGTGAATCTCGTCAAGGTAGTCTTTCGCCGCCAGGGCAGTGTAGACGTTGGTCACCCCAGGGTCGAAGCCACTGCCAAGCAGGGCCATGACACCTTTCTCTTTAAATCTATCCTGATAAGCCCACTGCCAGCTGTACTCGAAGTGCGCTGTGTCGAGCGGCTCATAGTTAGCGGTATCGAGATAATCGACGCCGGTCTCAAGACAGGCGTCCATGATGGTCAGGTCCTGGTAAGGGAGCGCCACGTTGATCACCAGCTTCGGCTGCTCCTTTTTGATCAGCGATACCAGCTCCGGCACGTTATCGGCATCAACTTGGGCCGTCACTACCTCGACGCCCTCGATTTCAGCGGCGATCGCGTCGCACTTGGACTGGGTTCGCGAGGCCAGGGTGATGCTGCTAAAGATGTCCCTGCGCTGGGCACATTTATGAACCACGACCCGGCTGACGCCGCCGGCACCAATGATCAGGACCTTGCTCATTCTCGTTCTCCTTAGTGTTGAACGCTTGCTAGTAGTCGAATGTCGGCGGAGTCACCACCCAAAGTATCTGCGCCGGCACTTTACCGATATTGCGCACCCTGTGGCGACGGTCGGCAGCAAAGAGAAAACACTCGTCTTTTTTCACCGTGTAGACCTTGTCATCGAGACAGACCTCTATACGGCCTCGCAGCAGGTAGCCGAATTCCTCCCCTTCGTGAACATCTTGGAGATCCATCTCAGCGCCCGGCTTGAGAGTCACCAGTGCCGGATCCAGTTCGCGATTCTGGGCACCAGGGACCAGCAATTCGACCTTGACCGGGTCGCTGTCATCTGTCGATTGCACTCGTGCGTCGCTGCCAAAAACCACCTCGGTTTCGACTGGCACGGTAAAGAACTCCTGCATACTGACGCCGAAGACATCGAGAATATCCTTGAGGGTGGCAATCGACGGACAGGTGGTATCATTCTCCACCTGCGAGATATAGCCTTTGGTCAGGTCCGCACGGCTGGCGAGCTCTTCCTGGGTCAGAGAATTAATTATCCTGAGCCTTTTAAGCCGATCTCCGATTTCCACATCCCTCTCCTTGTTTAGTTATACTAATCAAAATGTCAAGTGGGCATAATATCCATCCTGCATCATTTGTCAATCGGAAAAATCGACTTGAGCTGCGTATGGGCAGCTCTATCCTCAAGGGGAAAGGGCATCCCCTGCCAAGTGCAGCGGCGAGATTTATCCTTGAAAGGCTGACTAGACCGTGGTCTAATTCAACTCATACACAGCCCCCAATAACTCCTCAGCCCAACTGGACAGTGAGATGAAAAGCCATATGCATAATCGGTTATCCTTGGCCCTGCTCTGCACAACCATTCTTTCATTGACGGCCTGCACCATGACTCAACAAACGATTGGCAACCCGGAAGCCCCCTATCCGCCGATGGAGCCACCATCCATTGGCGACATCTACCATCTGCCCACCGGCCTCAAGGTTAATGCCGAACAGATGTATGCGGCAGCGACCGATGCCAGGATCATCTATGTGGGAGAAACCCACGACAACCCCGCCGCGCACCGGCTGGAGCTACAGCTCCTCAAAGCGGTTGCTGAGCGGTACCCGGGGCAGACCAGCCTCGGGATGGAAATGTTCAACAGCAGCCAACAGGAGGCACTCGACCAATGGGTTTCCGGTGCCCTGAGCGAAAAAGAGTTCCTCAAAAAATCCGCCTGGTACGACAACTGGCGCATGGATTACGCCTATTACAGCGACATCCTGAACTACGCCAGAGAGCACGGTATCCGGGTCATCGGCCTTAATGCGACTCGCGAGATGGTTAAAACCGTCGGCAGCACACCGCTTGACGAGCTCGACGCAAAGATTCGGGAGCAACTCCCCGCGTTCGATCTGGAAGACCCTTACCAGCGGGCCATGACCGAAGCGATTTATGCAGATCACAGCCAGGGAAACAAGATGCTCGATGGATTTCTGCGCATCCAGACGCTCTGGGATGAGACCATGGCGGAGAATATCGCCCGGACCATGGCCGAGCGAGGGCCCGCTCACCGCATGGTGGTCATGGCCGGCGGCAATCACATCAGCTACGGGTTCGGTATCCCGCGACGCGCCTTCCGCCGCATGCCAACATCCTACATCCTGATCGGCAGCCGCGAGATCGTCATTCCCGAGGAGAAGCAGGACGGGCTCATGAACGTGAACATGCCGGGCTTCCCGATGCCACCTTACGACTATTTGCTATACACGGAATACGAGAGTCTGCCCGGCGAGCGCGTTAAACTCGGCGTGCGCATGAAGGAAGCAGATGGCAAGGTGGTCGTCGAAGGAGTCGTGCCAAATTCAACAGCGGACAAGGCCGGCGTTAAGGACGGTGATGTGATTATTGCCCTGGGTGAGGTTACGATCGAGGACAGCTTTGACCTGATCTACGAAGTGAATCAGCGCTTGAGCGGCGACCAGATAACCCTGACTGTTGAGAGGGAGGGAGAAAAGATCACCCTTGAGGCCATCTTCGCCCCTCTGCCCAAAGGAGATGCTCACGGCATGGGGGCCGGACACAAAAAATAACAGGGGGACGTTTCCCAGGTTCCTACATAATATGAAGAGCCACCCGGCTTGGCCGGGCGGCTCTTTAATCCCTCGTTCGTTGCGCTTCGCGCCTTTCGGTTCTAAATCTTCCCGGCACTCCCCAGCACCGCAGCATTCTTATGCTTGAGCAGCGTGATCAACTCTTTGCGTGCCGCGCCGAGATATTTGCGTGGGTCGAACTCGCCGGGGTTCTTGGCCAAGTATTCGCGCACCTTGGCGGTCACCACCAGTCGCCCGTCCGAGTCAATGTTGATCTTGCAAACGGCGCTCTTGGCGGCCCGGCGCAGCTGTTCTTCAGGCACCCCGACAGCACCTTCCATCTTGCCGCCATACTGGTTGATCAGGGCCACATAATCCTGGACAACACTGGACGCACCGTGCAGAACGATGGGGAAACCAGGGATGCGCCGCTGCACCTCTTCGAGGATGTCGAAACGCAGCGGCGGAGCTTCTTCGCCAGCTTTCAGTTTGAATTTGAAGGCCCCGTGGCTGGTGCCGATGGAGATTGCCAGAGAGTCGACACCGGTCTTCTTGACGAAATCCTCGACCTCCTCAGGCTTGGTGTAGGTCGACTTTTCTGCCTGGACATCATCCTCGATACCGGCCAGCACGCCGAGTTCCCCTTCGACCGTGACGTCAAACTGATGCGCGTATTCGACGACTTTTCTGGTCAGGGCAACGTTCTCGTCGTAAGGCAGGTGAGAACCGTCGATCATCACCGAAGAGAAGCCGTTGTCGACGCAGGACTTACAGACCTCGAAGGAATCACCATGGTCGAGATGCAGGCAGATCGGCAGGTCCACGCCGAGTTCCTTGGCCATCTTGACAGCACCCATCGCCATGTAACGCAGCATGGTGGCGTTGGCATAGTCGCGAGCGCCCTTGCTGACCTGGATAATCACCGGTGAACGGCTTTCCACGCAGGCGGTTACGATCGCCTGGAGCTGCTCGAGATTGTTGAAATTATAAGCAGGAATGGCGTAACCTCCAGCCATCGCCTTGGCGAACATGTCACGGGTGTTGACCAGCCCGAGTTCCGAAAAATGTATCTTATCGCTCATCAGAAGATCCTCCTTCATGTGGATAGTTCAGTGATCGTTTTGAAAAACATCTCTTCATACCAATTCGTCCTCGACAAGTCCAGACCAAACAGAAAAAATGAGGACAACACCGGTTGCATCCAGCATCACCTTCGACTAGGATGAGCGGCCAATTGTACCAATCAAGCTAAACAGAAAAGAGGAAGGAAACAAGCATGAACCTGGAGAAACAGGAACAATACTTTTCAGACTGGAAGCAGCGCGAGGAAATCGCGGAAGAAATGCTGCCGATCATTGGCCGGCTCTATCGCGATCACGGCGTTGTCACCACGGTCTATGGTCGCAGCCTGGTGCACGGTTCCATGGTGGATATTCTCAAGGCCCATCGCTTCGCTCGGCAGATTCTCGAGAACGAGCTTTCGGTGCGTGACAGCTTTCCGGTCCTGCAGGCCATGGTCAACCTGGATTTGGCTCCTGCCAGGATTGATATCGGCAAGCTGACTGTGCGCTTCCAGGCTCAGGGCCCTGACCATGACGTGGTCAATTTCGTGCGCCGGGAGCTGGACAAAGTCAATACCGGTCAGGCCTCGCTGCTCAGCGAACCGCGGGATGTCGTCCTCTACGGTTTCGGGCGCATCGGCCGGCTGCTGGCGAGAATCCTGGTAGACAAGGCCGGCGGCGGCGACAAACTGCGGCTACGCGCCGCAGTCGTGCGTAAAGGCGGCGCAGACGACCTGATGAAACGTGCCAGCCTGTTGCGTCGCGATTCAGTGCACGGTCCCTTCAACGGCGCCATCACCATCGACAGCGAAGAAAACGCGATTATCGCCAATGGTAACATGATCCGCCTGATTTATGCCGACGCCCCGGATCAGATTGACTACACCAGTTTCGGCATTCACGATGCCATCCTGATCGACAACACGGGGAAATGGCGCGACCGCAAGGGTCTCGGGCGGCATCTGCAGTCCAAGGGGATCCGCAAGGTCGTGCTCACAGCCCCCGGCAAGGGCGATGTCCCAAACGTGGTGTTCGGTGTCAACAATGAGCTCCTGAGCGATAACGAGAATATTTTCTCGGCGGCAAGTTGCACGACCAACGCCATCGTGCCAGTCCTCAAGGCAGTCAACGACCGCTACGGGGTCGTCAGCGGCCACGTCGAGACTTGCCACTCCTACACCAACGACCAGAACCTGATCGACAACTATCACGACAAACACCGCCGCGGTCGCAGCGCCCCTCTCAACATGGTCATCACCGAGACCGGCGCCGCCAGCGCCATCGCCAAAGCGCTCCCCGAATTGACCGGCAGACTGACCGGCAACGCCATCCGCGTGCCGACGCCGAACGTCTCGTTGGCGATCCTTAACCTGACCCTCGGACAGAAAGTCAGGCGCGAGGAGCTCAACAGCTACTTGCGTGATATGTCGCTCGACTCGCCGCTGCAGAACCAGATCGACTACACCAATTCTCCAGAAGCAGTATCCAGCGATTTCGTTGGTTCCCGCCACGCCGGGGTCGTCGACTCGGTGTCAACAATCGTCTCGGGGGACCGGGTCGTGCTCTACGTCTGGTACGACAACGAGTATGGCTACAGCAGCCAGGTGGTGCGACTGGTGCAAAAGATGGCGGGGTTGGAGTTGCCGAGTATGCCTTTTTAACTCTTTAAATCCATTCGCACAGGAGGCAACGGGGGGGTAAAGTAAAAAGCAAATTAAAGCAGACAAAACAAAACGGGCAACAGATTGGCCATCTGTTGCCCGTTGATTATCGATCGTTTATTTCAACCTTACATCTTGTGGCACGACTCACAATCTTCGGCGACACCGAACGCCGTCGAACCATCATGACAGGCCCCGCAGGACGCGCCCTTTTCCATCTCCTCCATAGTCGCTTGATTCGCGCCACGCTCGGCCTTGAACAGGTCGGGGTGACATCCGTCGCAGCTAAACATCGCGATATGGGCTTGATGAGGGAAGGTGACATTGCCGGCATCTTCAACGGTGTAAACGATATCTCCGGCGTGACAGGTGGTACAGTCGCCTTTGACACTGAACGCCATCTTACCGTTGTGACACACGCCGCAGGCCTTGCCCTCTTCCATCTGCTTCATGGTGAAGGCAGGATTCTTCTTGGTCACGATATGAAACACGCCATTGTGACAGGTCGGACAGTTCTTGCCGATGGAGTCCATCTCCATGTGGGTATAATGGCTGAACTCGACCTTGCCTACCGAGTCGGTTTGCAGGTACACTTTGTCCTTGATCCAGCGGGCGCAAACAATCGAAGGCAGGGCCACCATTAGGACTATCGCGAGAACCATCCAGCGCCGTGTCATAATTTTCCTCCATCAGCAAATTTTGGCCTTATTATACTGATTTTGAGCGTTCGGCCAACCTTTTTAGTTCCGGCGGGCCCCCAGTCATTTCAAAAGGCCTCCTGATCCCGTATAAAGAGAGCCTCTATGGACCATCGGCAAACGGAAAATTTCTACATCATTGTTTCTCCCGGCCTGGAAAGTGTCTGTGCCGCGGAGTTGTCGGCACTGGGAACAACCCCGCAGGAAATCACCGTGGGCGGAGTCACTTTTAGCGGTCGATTACGTGAACTCTATCATGCCAATCTCTGGTTGCGAACGGCCAGCAGGATTCTGGTGCGCTTTGCTGAATTCCAAAGCCGGGATTTTCCAGGTCTGTATCGAAGAGCACAAAAACTCCCGTGGGGGCGCTTCATCCGGCCGGAGACGTCGGTGGCCTTTCGGGTGACCTGTCATGCGTCACGCTTAAACCACACTGCACGTATTGCAGAGACTCTTGAGTCAGCAGCCAACCAGGCTCTGGGCCGCTCAACCAATCCTGTTAGTAACACTCCACAAACTGTGATGGTGAGGGTTGTCAACGACCAGGTGGTTATTTCAATCGACAGTTCCGGCGAACTGCTGCACCGTCGCGGCTATCGTCACGCAGTGACCGTTGCGCCACTGCGCGAAACACTGGCGGCCGGGATATTGATGCTTCTCGGCTGGAACGGCACAGAGTCGCTGGCGGACCCGATGTGCGGCTCGGGCAGCTTTCTTCTCGAGGGGGCCCTGCTTGCCCGCCATCAGGCTCCGGGCCTAAAACGCTCTTTCGCCTTTATGCACTGGCCCGGTTATCGTGAAGGATTGTGGCATCTGCTCTGTGCCGAGGCACGTCGCGAAGAAGTTGCCGTAAACGTGTCAATCAGCGGGGCCGACGAAAGCCTCGAAGCGGTTGCGGCCGCAAAGGAAAATTGCCGCCGCAGTGAAGCCGCGG
>Ga0316188_10000537_pt1 | contig 16452 bp, 15 predicted proteins | sample Phiworburrow1_MG_FD_204933 | JGI IMG/M metagenome (GOLD analysis project Ga0316188, IMG submission 204933) | Coastal sediment microbial communities from Maine, United States - Phippsburg worm burrow 1 | ecosystem: Environmental > Aquatic > Marine > Coastal > Sediment | place: USA: Maine...
TGATGATCCCGCTGTAACGCCTGAAGCCGGGCGGAAACCATTCCCTCAACGCCACGATCTCGGGCAGCGAGTCCGTGTAAACATCGATGCGGCGGTGCAGCATGATACCGGTCTGCACGGGTGGCCTGAACGCCGCCAACTCGGCCTTGCCACGAACAAAATCACCGAGCAGTGCGCCCAGGCGGAGATCCTCGTCCTGCCCGGCAAGCACCAGATGAGCAAGGAAGTTCATGGGTTCAGCCTAGTGTCCTGTCACACACTATATCGCGCATTCAGCAAGGCGAGAAGCGGCCAGCTGTGAGGCGTGCGAGTGCAGGACTAGCCGTGCTAATTCAAACGAGCGCAACAAAGCAGATGGTGGCTTATCGCCTTGCCCGGAGGGAGTCCCGCATACGCACCAATGCGACATCGCAGTCCTTGGAAAGGGCGCGCCATTCCCTGCGGACTGCGCCTTGCCCTGGCGCGCATGCGGGACTCTGAAAGCGCGATATAGTGTGTGGCAGGACACTCGCAGGTTTCTGGCCCGCCAGCGGTAACCTGCGGTATCATGCAGACACCCTGGGACGACCCGCCGGCAGCGGCAGGTGTGGCGAGCAGCAAGGGAATTTTCCATGACCGAAGCCCGAACAGTCGAGCAACCCGGCGAGTTCCCCGCCGAACGCGGCGAATTCCTGCTGCGTGGCCCAGCCGGCCTGATCGAGTGCGCCGTGGACGTGCCGGAAGCCGAAGATGCACGCCCCGCCACTATCATCATCTGCCACCCGCACCCTCAGCATGCTGGAACCATGCACAACAAGGTGGTGACCATCCTGGAGCGCTCCATGCGGGAGCTTGGCCTGAACACGGTCCGCTTCAACTTCCGGGGCGTCGGGCAGAGCGAGGGGGAGTTCGACGACGGATACGGCGAAACCGACGATCTATTCGCGGTAGCGGAATGGGTGCGGCGCACGCGGCCGCACGACGCCCTCTGGTTGGGCGGCTTTTCATTCGGCGCCTACATCGCGACGCGGGCCGCCCTCAACCTGGACGTGGGCCAGCTCATCACGATCGCGCCGCCGGTCGGCCGCTACCCTTTCGAGGGCCTGCATCACCCGGAATGCCCCTGGCTGGTGGTACAGGGCGATGAAGACGAACTGGTGAGCATCGAAGCGGTTCTCAGCTGGGTCGATACGCTCGACCCGCCCCCTGATCTCTTGGTTATGAAAGGCGCAGACCACTTGTTCCACCGCCGCATCATGGATCTTCGAGGCCTGCTCAAGAACGGCGTGCGCGACCAGTTACCCGACTCCCCCGCAGGCTAGGGCCTGCCGCAGAATCATTTCCGTGCATCACTCTCCGCTGGCCCGCTATCGGCAGCTCATCGACAACGGCGCGTTCAACCACGACCCGGACCAGCTGACTGCAATCCAGGCGCTCGACGAGCTCTGGCAGGAGCTGCGGGCGAGGCAGCGAGCTTCGCTGATGCATCGCCTGCGCGGCAGGCGGCCGGCCGAGATCAGGGGGCTGTACCTCTGGGGCAATGTCGGGCGCGGCAAGACCTGGCTGATGGATCTGTTTTTTGACAGCCTGCCCGGGGAGCGCAAGCAGCGCATGCACTTTCATCGGTTCATGCAGCGGATTCACCGCGACCTGCGCGACCTCGGTCGCATCCAGGATCCGCTGCCCCGGGTCGCCGCGGGCTGGGCGTCACGCGCCGACGTGCTCTGCCTGGACGAGTTCTTCGTCACTGACATTGCCGACGCCATGCTGCTGTCCGGCCTGCTGGACAGTCTATTCGCGCGCGGCATGACCCTGGTCACCACATCCAACTCCCCGCCGGACGACCTCTACCGCAACGGGCTGCAGAGAGCCAAGTTCCTGCCCGCTATCGAGCTGATCAAACGGCGGACGCGGGTGCTCCAGCTTGCCGGCGACACCGATTTCCGCCTGCGTATCCTGGAGCAGTCCGAGATTTTTCATCATCCGCTGGACGAGTCGGCCGAACGGGTCATGACCTCTGCCTTTGACCGCATGGCTGCTGAATGTGAGCTGAACCACGACCTGGACATCAATGGCCGCATGTTTCATGCGCGCCGGCGTGGTGACGGTGTCATCTGGTTCGATTTCGATGAGCTCTGCGAAAAACCGCGAGGCGCGATCGACTACATCGAAATCGCGCGTGCATTCAACACGGTGGTTGTCAGCAACACGCCGCAACTCACCGACGAAGATGGCAACGCAGCCCGGCGCTTTATTACTTTGGTGGATGAATTCTACGACCGCAATGTGAAACTGCTGATGTCGGCCGAAGTCCCGGTCACCGAACTATATGTCGGACACAGGCTGGCCTTCGAGTTCGAACGCACCGCCAGCCGCCTGACCGAAATGCAGTCCCACGACTACCTCGCCCGCCCCCACCTGCCCTGATCAAGAGCAGGCGTAGCACCGCTACGTCAAGCGAGCGTAACGCCGAGTCAGGCCAAACAGGCCGAGTCCGGGGGCCGCCCCAGGGCAATGGGTCCCCAGGACCCTCGATTGCCCCTGGGGCGCGCCTCGGCGAAGGTATATTTCGCCTGAATCAAGGCACGCGAACGCAGGCGTAGCACCGCTACGTCAAGCGAGCGTAACGCCGAGTCAGGTGAAATAGACCGAGTCCGGGGGGTGCCCCAGGGGCAATCGAGGGTCCCTAAAAAGTGAAAGGGCCGGTAAGGGGTCAACCGGCCCTTTCGTGAGACCTGGTGCAAGGGGAACACCGGCCTCGAGTCTGCTATGCCGTAAGGGGGGACGGCACAACCGACTTGATCGACTTCTCAATCTTGTGGAATCAGTCGTTTTCCTTGTTTCATATTAGCCCATTGGCCGCGATTTGAGCAAGCTGTCCACCGAGAACGTGGCCACCTCGCCTTCCCTGCTCCGGCGCGGTTGACCCTCGGGTGGACCAAAGGCCGTCCCGTAGACGATTTCGTAGGTGACAGGAAACCTGCCCTCGATCAACCGTGGCGAGAGCGCCTCCTCGAGGCGCTCCTGCTCTTCCCGCCAACGCTCCCAGCCGGGGACCAACAGCGACGATCCGGTGCACTCGAGTTCGCGCGCCAGCTCACCCAAGCCGGGGTAATGCAGGGTGATCCGTTCCATGTCCATGACCGGCTCCCGAAATCCCGCCGCGACCAGCGCATCGCCAACCTCCATCAGGTCCGGAAGCCGAGGCGGCAGCGAGCCGGCGCCGACTCCAGCCCAGGCTTCGCGCAGTTCGGCCAGCGTGGCGGGGCCCAGGATGGCGAACAACAGCATTCCACCCGGGCGCAATACGCGCCGAAACTCATCGAACAGGGCAGCGGGATCGGGTGACCAATGGTTGGCCAGGTTCGAAAACAGGAGATCCATGGACTGTTGGGCAAAAGGCAACCTGGCCAGATCTGCACATACAGCGCGGAGCGGCCTGAGCAAACTCGACCGCCGGCGCATCCGCGTCAGCATGGCCGATGAGAAATCCAGGCCGATGACCTGTGCCTGACGAAATTTCCGTTTCAGCGCCTGGCTCCCTTGCCCCGTTCCGCAGCCCAGATCCAGGATTCTCTGCGGAAGCTGCCGATGATAATCGCAACGCTCCAGCAACCGCCGGCAGACTTCCTGTTCCAGCGCCGCGTGCCGATCGTAGTCGCCGGCGGCGCGGTCGAACGCTTCACGTACAGTGCGGGTGTCCAGCAAGGAGTTGCTCCGGTGATTGCGGTGGGATGTTGACCCTATTGTGCCGTGTGCCGCCTGCAGGGCCAACCCGAAAACATTTCCTACACAGCCTGGCTACTTGTGCGGACAGACTCTGTCGTCAACACCCGCCAGACTGGCAGAATCCCGGGGAGAATCGCCGCCATGGCCCTTCAGCCCATCTGCACAGCCTTGCGGATATGGGGCGGACACTGTCTCGATGCCATTCTGCCCCGTCATTGCGTCCTGTGCGGCCTGCCCTGCGGTTCCGGTAACGCCTGCGGGTCATGCCGCGCCGACTTACCGCGGACAGGCCATGCGTGCCTGTCATGCGCCCTGCCCATCCTTAACGCGGGCGACCTGCTTTGTGGCCGATGCCTGCGCCGTGCGCCACCCTGGGAGCGCGTGGTGGCGCCCCTGCTCTACGCCTACCCCGTCGACCGGCTGGTCTGCCGCTTCAAGTTTGGCCGGGACTTCGCCTGCGGACGCCTGCTCGCGCTCGAAATGCTGGATGCCGTCCAACTCGACGCTCAGCCGCCGCCGGACATTATTGCCCCCGTGCCCCTGCACCGTGCGCGCCATGTCTCCAGGACCTTCAACCAGGCGGACCTGTTGGCCCGGTTGATGGGCCACGCCCTGGCAATCCCCGTACACAGCCGCCTGCTTCGGCGTAAGCGGCGAACGCGGGCCCAGTCGGGGCTGGACGCCGCCAGCCGCAAGCGCAATATCCGGGGCGCATTTCAGTACGTAAGTGGCGCCCACCGGCTGGCTGCGGGCGCGCATGTGGCCCTGGTCGACGACGTGATGACGACCGGCGCGACCCTGGCGGAATGCGCGAAAACGCTGCGCAGGGCAGGCGTGGCTCGGGTTTCCGTATGGGTGGCGGCCCGTGCACCCGTGCCGTGAGGCTGAGCGTCCGTATTGCTCTCATGTAGCCAGCAGAAAGTGCAGCAGCAACCCGCAGAAAATCACAAAACCAACCCAGTTGTTGTTGAGAAACGCCCGAAAGCAGTCCGCTCTGTCGCGGCTGACAATGGTCCTGAGCTGCCAGGCGAACAGGGCCCCGGCAAGAGCGAGGCCCAGGTACCACGGCCAGTGCAATGCGACCCGGATCCCCAACAGGCCCAACAGCATGATCATCAGGGCCATCAGCGCGGCGATCACCGGCACGTCGTAGCGCCCGAACAGGATCGCCGTTGACTTGATGCCGACGGCCAGGTCGTCTTCGCGATCCACCATTGCGTATTCCGTATCGTAGATCACCGACCAGACCGTATTGATCAGCAGTAAGAGCCAGGCCAAGGGGGGCACGGCGCCGATCTCGGCCGCGAATGCCATCGGTATGCCCCAGCCGAACGCGATGCCGAGCACGACCTGCGGCACGTGGGTGAAGCGCTTGAAGAACGGGTAGCTGGAAGCCAACGCCGCACCCACCAGAGCCAGTTTGATGGTCAGCGCATTGGTCAGCAGCACCAACAGGAAAGCCACCAGCATCAGGGTCAGGAACAGGCCTAGCGCTTGCCGCAACTGCAGTTCCCCTGAGGCGAGCGGCCGTTGGCGGGTGCGCTCCACGTGCGGATCAAAATCCCGGTCCGCGATGTCGTTCATCACGCACCCGGCCGCCCGCATGATGACAACGCCGGCCGTGAATACGAGGGCGTTTTTCAGTGTCGGCCGACCGCCGCCGGCCAGCAGCAAAGCCCACCATGTCGGCCACAGCAGCAGCAGAATTCCGATCGGCCGGTCGAACCGCATCAGGCGCCAATAGGCATTCCAGCGGCTGGCATTGCTGGCGCTGGTCTCGCGGTTTGTGCTGTCGGTGGGCGTCGTCATATCGCTGTTTATTGTGCCGGCCCCGGCTATTCTGACCGCTTGGCCCGCATAATTCACCAAGGATCCGGAAATTGCGGCGCAGCTGGCGAAGCGAGAGGTCCGTTTCCGATACAATGCGCACTGTTTCAGCCGAACGCCGACGCATGGAACTCATCGACATCGGATGCAACCTGACGCACGACGCCTTCGACGGCGACCGCGAGGCCGTGCTGGCCCGTGCGCAGGCTGCCGGGGTCGTTCAGATGATCGTGACCGGCGCGAGCGAAGAGGGCAGCCGCGCGGCACGGGAATTAGCGCTCAGCCAGCCCGGAACTTTATTCGCGACCGCCGGCGTGCACCCTCACCACGCCGCGGATTTCACCGATGCCACTGAACTGTGGCTGCGGGAACTGAGCCACCAGCAAGGGGTCGTGGCCGTCGGTGAAACGGGGCTGGACTATTTCCGCGATTTCTCTCCCCGCGATGCGCAGCGCGACGTGTTCCGGCGGCAGTTGGAAATCGGCATCGACAGCGGCCTCCCCCTCTTCCTGCACATGCGCGACGCCCATGACGATTTTCACGCCATCCTGCGCGAAGTGCGCGACCGGCTCAGTGAAGTCGTTGTGCACTGCTTCACGGGCAGCCGGGAAGAACTGCGTGACTACCTGGACCTGGACTGCCATATCGGCATCACCGGCTGGATCTGCGACGAGCGTCGCGGTGTGCACATGAAGGAATACCTGGGCGACATCCCGGCCAACCGGCTGCTGGTCGAGACCGATGCCCCTTACCTGAAACCCAGAAACCTGCGCCCGCGCGTCAAAACCCATCGAAACGAGCCGCAATGGCTGGGATGGATCGTGGGGACGCTGGCGGCAGCGCGCGGGGAAAATCCGGCGTTCGTCGCGGAGCAGACCACCGCCAACGCCCGCCGCTTCTTCCGCATCCCCGCACCGGGCGACTGACCAACTGCCTGGAGCGCGATGGAGCGCGATTGGGGCCTATGGCCGCGGGAGCCTCCGGTATGGATCTTTCGGAATCGCCTACAACCGCTTTGATAGCGCCAATGTGGCTACATAACCTGCGCGGTAAGCAGCGCCAGGCGCTTGTGCTGCAGCTGCAGGCTTCTCTCGAGTTCGCGGTAACGCGCCGTCAGCGAAGCGGTCTCCGCTCCGATGCGATCCGCCAGCATTTGCCGGCCCTGCTGCACGCGCTCCATCTGGAGCTGCTGCCACTCGCGAACGGTCTCCGCGAACTGCGCGTATTCAGCTTCCAACAGATCTCTCCATCTGCCGCCAAGGGAGCTGGCCTCCAGCTTCTGGCGCGCACGCTTGAAGTCCATGTTGATGCGGGCCCGCAGGACCTTGAACATCGGCGCCCGTTTGCGATTCTTCACAAGGCCCAACAGAGCACAAGTGGAAATGAACCACTTATTTATGTCCAGGTGCCACCAGCGGATGCCGCAGCGGTAGTCACTCTGAAACATGTGGTGATAGTTGTGGTAACCCTCCCCATACGTGATCAGCGCGAGGAAATGCTGGTCGCGGGCGGAATTCTCGTCCGTGTAAGGCTGGCGGCCCCACATGTGTGCGAGCGAATTGATGAAGAACGTGACGTGGTGGTTCAACACCAGGCGGGCTACTCCGGCCAGCAGGAACATGCCGAGCATGTCTCCCGTGAGCCAGCCCAATAACAACGGCACACCCAGGTTGGTCACCCAGACCAGGCTCCAGTACCAGCGGTGCTGCCAGGCGGCAACCGGGTCCTTCTGGAGGTCCGGCACGACGCTTAAGTCAATCTCGCCACTGGGGTAATCCTTCAGCATCCAGCCGATGTGGGCGAACCAGAAACCTCGGCCGATGGAATACGGATCCTTGTCATTGTCATCCACATCGCGGTGGTGAATCCGGTGGCGCGCCGACCAGACGATGATGCTGTTCTGCAGGGACATGCCGCCCACCACCGCCAGAAACCATTTCAGGGCCGGATGGGCTTCATAGCTGCGGTGGGACCACAGGCGGTGATAGCCGCTGCCGATGCCGATGCCATTGAGGACCAGGAAGATGCCGAAAAACAGCCAGCTCCAGGCGTTGTAGCCATGGACGATGCCGTACCAGGGCACGATCGTAATGGCGGCGATGAACGTGAGGCCGAGAACGGCCGTAACGCTCCAATTGATGGGTGCGACTTCTTTGTCCTGCTTGTGGACGGATTCAGACATTCGTGTACCTGCGCAAATCATAAGGAAAGGGATTGGATATGGTTATCATTCTAAACGCTTTACTGCCGGTTCGCATGACGTATCGAGACATTCGCTTGCCCAGGCCATGCACACACGGGGCCGGCGCATGCAAGGCGCCACGGTCCAGGAAAGCAACGCATCGACCGATCAGGTCCGCAAACCGGTACCCCGATGCAGCAGGTACAGGCAAGTGGCGAACAGGATTACGCCTGCGGTCAGGATCACGCCGTAGGTCATCGCCAGGCTGACGTCGGACACGCCCAGCATGCCGTAGCGAAACCCATTCACCATGTACAGGATGGGGTTGAACACCGATACCTGTTGCCAGAAACCGGGCAACAACGAAATCGAGTAGAACACGCCGCCCAGGTAGGTCAGAGGCGCCAGCACAAAGGTCGGGATGATGGCGATGTCGTCGAATTTCTGCGCGAAGATGGCGTTGACCATCCCGGCCAGCGCGAACACCACGGCCGTCAGCAGCAAAACCGACAGCATGATCAAAGGGTGCTGCACCTCGATCGGAGTGAAGAACAGGGAAACCGCCAGCACCACGGTGCCCACCATCAAGCCCCTTAGCAGCGCGCCGACGACGTAGCCGGACAGGATGATCCAGTTGGACAGCGGCGAAATCAGCAACTCCTCGATGTGCTTGCCGAACTTGGCGCCGAAGAACGAGGACACCATGTTGCCGTAGCTGTTGGTGATCACCGACATGATGACCAGTCCCGGGACGATGTACTGCATGTAGCTGAAACCATGCATCTCGCCGATGCGGCGCCCGATGAGTTCGCCGAAGATGATGAAATACAGGGTCATCGTGATGGCCGGCGGCACGATGGTCTGGCCCCAGATGCGCAGAATTCGGGTCACCTCCTTGCGCACGATGGTCTTGAAGCCGACCCAGTTGACGCTGGCGTTCATGGCGTGCTCGCCCGAGCAGCCTTCCCGCTGTCCACGAGTCGCATGAACAGTTCCTCGAGCCGGTTGGCCTTGTTGCGCATGCTGAGCACATGCATGCCCTGGCGGTCCAGTTCCGCAAACAGGTTATTCAAGGATTTCTGCTTGGGCAGGGAGGCCTCCAGGGTGCGGTTATCCGTCATGACGATATCCATGCCCTCGACTCGCGGACAGTCGCTGATGGGTTCACGCAGGTCCAACACGAAGGTTTCCACGTCCAGGGTCGCCAGCAGCGACTTCATGTCTGTGTTCTTGATGATCTGGCCGTGGTCGATGATCGCGATATTGCGGCACAGGCTCTCGGCTTCCTCCAGGTAATGCGTGGTCAGGATGACCGTGGTGCCCCTCTCGTTGATGCCCCGGATGAAATCCCACATCGAGCGCCGGATCTCGATATCCACGCCCGCGGTCGGTTCGTCGAGGATCAGCAGGCGTGGTTCGTTGACCATGGCCCGGGCGATCATCAAGCGCCGCTTCATGCCGCCGGACAGGGTCCGTGACGGCTTGTCCGCCTTGTCCCACAGGCTCAGCTGTTTCAGGTATTTCTCGGCCCTTTCCACCGCGATCTCGCGCGGTATGCCGTAGTAACCCGCCTGGTTCACAACGATCTCGAGCGGCTTTTCGAACTGGTTGAAATTAAGTTCCTGCGGCACAAGACCGATGAACGACATGGCCCGGGACCGCTCACGTTGCACGCTGGCGCCAAACACACGCGCCTCGCCATCCGTCGCAGTGACCAGCGAGGATATGATGCCGATCAACGTCGACTTGCCCGCGCCGTTGGGTCCCAGCAATGCGAAAAAGTCGCCTTCCTCGACGCTGAGCGATACGCCTTTAAGGGCCTCGACGCCATTGCGGTAGGTCTTCCTGAGATCGGTGATTTCCAGCGCGCGCATCCTGCAGATGTGGTGCGTATGGCCCGGCATTTCAATGACCTCTGATCTATGGACAGTGCATGCATAAAGCCCTACCCTTGCCCGTTCATGCAATGCAGAGAAGCCGGATGCGCTCCAGTTCACACGCAGCGACCCTGACCCGATGCGCGGCCGCGCTGTGCGCGGTGGGCCTGCTCGCGTTCACGGTGCAAGCCGCGGAAGTCGATGGCGACGAGGCCCTGTTGCTGGAGACCTGTGAACTGGTGGTGCCTGGCACCCCCCTTTCAACCGTCGGGCAGTGCGGCTGGCTGGAGGTTGCTGAAAACCCCGCGGAGCCGGAGGGCCGCCAGATCCGGATTCGCGTCGCGCGCATTCCGGCGCGCGACCGCCTGGTCGAGCCCGATCCACTGGTCTTTTTTGCCGGCGGACCGGGCCAGGCGGCAACTGAAACCTGGCCGGTCGTGGCCCACGCGCTGCGCAAAGTCAGCGCAAACCGCGATATCCTGCTGGTCGATCAGCGGGGCACCGGCCAGTCCAACGCCCTCAAGTGCCCCGAGATCGAACTTGAGGAGGCGCTGGCCGCCGACTGGGACGAGATGGCGCGCGCCACCCGGGAATGCCTTGACGCCATCGACGGGGATCCGCGTTTCTACACGACGACGATCGCCATGCACGATATCGACGCGGCGCGCGCCGCGCTGGGCTATGAGGCCGTGAACCTCTATGGCGGCTCCTATGGGACCCGCGCTGCCCAGGTCTACCTGCGCCTGTTCCCGGAGCGGGTGCGCACGCTAGTGCTGGATGGCGTCGTACCCCAGTCCCTGGCGTTGGGCTCGGAGCACGCCGCCAAGCTTGACCAGTCCCTTTACCGCGTACTGGCCGGTTGCGACGCCGATCCGAAGTGTGGAGTCACCTTTCCGGGGACCGCCGACAAGCTGGCCGCCCTGGCCCGCTCGCTGCAGGACAACCCGGTCGACGTGACGATCGAACACCCCACCACCGGTGAGCCGGTGTCGCTGACCTTCGACCGCGAAGTGCTGTCCTCGGCGCTGCGCTTCCTCGCCTACTCTTCGGACACCCAGGCCATGCTGCCTCTACTGATCCACGAAGCCGCGACGGAACGACGCTTCGACCGCCTGGCCAGCCAGATGCTCATCGCGACGGCCGGGTTGCAGCAAAGCATTTCCCAGGGCATGGAAATGTCGGTGATGTGCGCCGAGGACTACCCCTGGTATCCGCAGGAAAGCAGCGCCAGTGACTTCCTGATGGGAGACCTGCTGGTTCGCGCGGCCCGCACCCAGTGTGAAATCTGGCCACAAGGCCCGGTGCCGGAGGGTTTTCACGATCCCGTTACGGTCGACGTGCCCGTGCTGCTGCTGTCCGGCGAACTCGATCCGGTCACGCCGCCCGAATATGGCGACCAGGTTGCCGTGCATTTTCCGCGGGCCACGCACCTGGTCGCTCCCGGCCAGGGCCACATCGTCAGCACACGCGGCTGCATGGGTGACCTGGTGTCCGAATTCATCATCGCAGGCAGCGCAGAAGGACTCGAAACCGACTGCATGGCCCGCATGAGCCACACGCCCTATTTCATCTCGCTGACGGGATCCGCACCGTGATTATCGTGAAGAACCTGCGCAAGTCGTTCGGCGACGTCCGGGCCGTCAACGGCGTCTCGTTCCAGGCCAGAGACGGCGAGATCACCGGGCTGCTGGGCCCCAACGGCGCCGGCAAGACCACCACGCTGCGCATGCTTTACTCGCTGCTGCCTCCCGACGAAGGCGAGATCCTGATCGATGGTCTGGACCCCAGGCGGGACGCCATGGAAATCAAGCGCACGCTCGGCGTGGTTCCCGACAACCGCGGGCTGTACTCGCGCCTGACGGCCAGGGAGAACATCGCCTACTACGGCGAGTTGCACGGCCTGAGCCGACGGCAAATCGACGAGCGCATCGGGCAGTTGGTCACCACTCTGGACATGGCGGATTTCATCGACCGGCGCACCGAGGGCTTCTCTCAAGGGCAACGCGTCAAGGTCGCCATCGCTCGCGCCATGGTCCATGAACCGCAGACCGTGCTGCTGGACGAGCCCAGCAACGGGCTCGACGTGATGAGCACGCGCGCCCTGCGGGACTATGTTCGTGGGCTTCGCAGTGCGGGCCGATCGGTGGTGCTCTCCACCCACATCATGCAGGAAGTCGCCGCCCTGTGTGACCGCATCGTCATCATCGCCAAGGGTGAGGTGGCTGCGGACGGCACCGCGGCGGAATTATTGGCCCGAACCGGCTGCGATTCACTGGAAGACGCCTTCGTGCGGCTGATCGGCAGCGAAGAGGGATTACTGGCATGAGGGGCCTTACGACCGTTTTCCGCAAGGAGGTGCGCGAAAACATCCGCGACCGGCGCGCCCTGTTCAATTCGCTGCTGCTCGGGCCACTGCTGTTCCCACTGCTGTTCGTCGGCATGATGTGGTTCCTGCAGAGCGCAGAGCAGGAGCGCGCGGAGCAAGCCCTCGAACTGCCGGTGGTCGGCGCGCAGTACGCCCCCAACCTGATTCGCTACCTGGAGCAGCAGGGCGCCGAGATTCAGCCGGAACCCGACGACCCCGAGGCCATGGTGCGCAACCAGGAGACACCGGTCATCATCCGTATCCTGCCTGGATACCCGGAGCGTTGGGCCGAAGGGCTGCCGGCACCGATCGAAGTAATCATGGATCCGTCGCGGCAGGAATCGAATACCGCCATACGCCGTGTCAAAGGCCTGCTGCTCGGCTACAGCCAGCGGATCGGCTCGCTGCGGCTGCAGATGCGCGGCGTTTCGCCGCAGCTCGCCTCTCCCGTGATGCTCAAGGACGTGGACCTGTCCACGCCGAAGAGCCGCGCCATCCTGGCCGTGATCTTCCTGCCCTATGTGCTGATGATCACCGCGTTTACCGGGGCCACGCACCTGGCCATGGACACCACCGCCGGCGAGAAGGAACGCAAATCACTGGAGCCCCTTTTGATCAACCCGGTCCCGCGCTGGCAGATCATGACCGGCAAGATGCTGACCACGACGGCTTTCGCCATGGCCTCGCTGGCGCTGACCCTGGTCTCGTTCCGCATTGTGCTGCCGTACATGCCGATAGGCGCGTTTGGCATGGATTTGACCCTGGGGCTGATGACGCTGCTGCGGATTCTGCTGGTGATTTCGCCGGTCGCCATCCTGGCGGCGGCGCTGCTGACGCTGCTCGCTTCGTTCGCCAAGTCTTACCGTGAAGCGCAGAGTTACATGGGCCTGGTGATCCTGATACCGATGATCCCCAGCCTGATTTTCATGGCCAACCCGATTCGGGCGGAAGCCTGGATGATGACGGTGCCCCTGTTCTCGCAGAACATCCTGATCGGCGAAATCATTCGAGAGGAGTCCGTGGCGCTGTCCTGGTACGCCATGTCCGTAAGCAGCACACTGGTGATTGGCCTGGCGCTGGCGGCCTTGGCCGCAACGCTGTACAACCGTCCGCGCCTGATTTTCAGCGGTTCCTGAACAACCAGGAGCCACCGCGGCAACCTGGAAAAACACACACCGCCACCGGACGCTTCCGGCGGTCATAGCGGAGACATCACATGATTACGAACAAAACCCTGAGTACCCTGTTGGCACTGACGCTCATATTCGTCAGCTCAGCCACACTGGCCGCGGACACACCTGCCGTCGGCACGGCCGCACCCGGCTTCCGACTGCAGGATCAGAACGGCGACTGGCATGACCTGGAAGATTATCGGGGCCAGTGGCTGGCTGTCTATTTCTACCCCAAGGACGACACACCGGGCTGCACCACCGAAGCCTGCAACTTCCGCGACAACATTTACGCCTTCAAGGCCATCGGAGCGACCGTAGTCGGCATCAGTATCGATGACGTCGATTCGCACCGGGAGTTTTCCGAAAAATACAAGCTGCCTTTCATCATCCTGGCCGATGAAACCGGCGCGACGGCCGATGCCTACGGCGTGCTCAGGGACTGGAAACTGACCAAAATCGCGTCACGGCAGTCTTTCCTGGTCAATCCGGACGGCGTCGTCGCCAAGCACTACGAGGATGTCGACCCCGACACCCACACCCAAGAGGTGCTCGCCGATCTCGAAGCCCTGATGAAGGGATCCTGACGCTACTCCGGCACAGCCGGCAGGCGTCTTGGATGCGGTCCCTGGCCGGCCTGGGACCGTGCCTGCCGGACCATCTCACGCACATCCGCGAGCAATTTGCGGGCGTCGTAAACGATGCCGTCCTTGATCGTGTAACGCACACCGCCCACCCGTACGGGCTGGTTCAGGTCGTTCAGCCGAAAGTGCCCCGTGCCGTATAGCACCTTGAAGTTGTCCAGCGGGTTGTATTCCGTCACCACCAGGTCGGCGAGCTTACCCGGCCGGATCGACCCGATCCGATCGTCCATCTTCAGCACCTGGGCGCCGTTGATGGTGGCGGACCGCAACACCTCCAGCGGGTGAAAACCGGCCTCCTGCAACAACTCCATCTCGCGGATGTAACCGAAACCATACAGTTTCCAGATATAGCCTGAGTCCGAACCGAGCGTCACTCTCCCCCCGTGATTCTTGAAGTCATCGAGGAATTGCATCCAGAGCCGGTAGTTGCCTTTCCAGGCAATTTCGTCGGCGGTCGTCCAATCGAACCAGTAAGACCCGTGGGCTTTACGCGAGGGCTGGAAGAATTCCCACAGGGCGGGGTGCGCATAGTCCGTCTGCCAGTCGGCGTTCATTTCCCGCATGAGATCACGGCTGGCTTCGTAAATGGTCAGCGTGGGATCGAGCGTGAAGTCCAGCGCGATCAACTCGTCGCGCACCGCGTTCCATTTTTCGGAACCGGGCGCCGCCGCCTGCTTCCATAGCCTGCCGGCCTGGCCAAAACGATGCTGCTCGTCGCTGTAATTGTAGTCTGACGGATAATCCTGGATGGCGCGGCCTTCGAACAATGCCTCGGGCAATCCGTACCAGTGCTCCATCGTCGTCAGCCCGGCGCGCGCGGAGTCCATCACGTTCCAATGCGCCACGTCCAGCTGCGCATGGTGCATCGCCGTTCCGAGGCCTTGTTCGCGTGCCTCGTCAAGCGCAGCCCGCATGATCTCGGGAGGCGCACCGAAAAACTTGATGCCCTGGCCACCCCTGCGCGCGACCTCCCGCACCCAGGCACGCGCCTCTTCCGGCTTGATAAAGGGTTTGTCCGCGCCCTGGCCGAAAAAGACGTAAGGCACGATGCGCGGAGCGGTGATGAGGTTTCGCTCGCTGCGACGTTGGTGATCGAGCACCCACTCCAGGCCATTGCCGCTGCCGGGCTCGCGGATCGTCGTGATGCCATGCGCCAGCCAGAGCTTGGCAGCGTATTCCGCCGGAACGCCCTGCTCGTCGCCACCAAAATGGGCATGCAGGTCGATGAAGCCCGGCAGCAGATAATGGCCTTCGAGGTCCATCACCCGGTCACCATCGCGAGGAGCAGGGCGCCGGTCTTCCTCGATCGGTACCCCGGGGTAACCCACGTTTTCGATCGATGCGATGCGATTGTCTTCGATGACGACATCCATGGGGCCGATTGCCGGCGCGCCTTCGCCATTCACAACGATGACTCCGCGCAGAATCAGCCGCTGGAACGGACCCTCGCCACGATCCCGATCGGGTGCTTTTGCCGGCTCGGCCCAGGCTGCCTGAAAACTGAAAAGCAAAAGCATAACAACCAGATGCTTCACGACACGTCGCATATTTTTTCTCGCACTTGTAAAAAAGGGGTGCTACAGTATAAGCGGGAAAGGATTCCCAGGAGACCAAAGTCATGGATGAGGCTACCAAGTTGGCGGCAGCCGCCGCAGCCCGTTCCGTCCCGGAACCGGATACTTCCGAGCGCGATTCCAACGCATCGTTCGTTGCGTATATGAATGACCCTGTCCAACAGGGGCTGCATGGAGAGTCCACGCAACAGGAGAACCTGACTACCTCGGCGAAAGCCCTGGATCGATGGTTCAAGGAGCGCCAGAAAAATCATGGCGCCCCCCGTCTGCTGGACGTGCCGAACGAAGCGCTGGTCAGTAACGGAGGTCCGATTCAGCTCACCGGCAATATTACGCTGGTGCGGGAAGACGGCACCGTACAATACGCAAATCACCTCGCTCTGTGCCGCTGTGGCAGTTCGAACTCGAAACCGACCTGCGACGGACAGCACCTGGAACGTGAGTTTCTGAATCCCGGCAAGATTACGCAGGCTTCCGACATCGCCGCGTCGTCCCGGCCGAGCAAGATCACGATTTCCTGCATCAAGGACGGGCCAATCACCTTTCGTGGACGTCTGCGGCTGCACAACCAGTTCGGGCAGGAGTGCGTGAAGATGCGCGGCTCGCTGTGCCGTTGTGGCCAGTCGGCGAGCAAGCCATTCTGCGATGGCTCGCACGAGCGGGTAGGATTCAAGACCGGCAGCGGCTGAGCGCTGGGCCCGTTCGGCCAGCGCGGTTGCGCCGGATAGCGTCGGGCGGCACAATCCGCCCATGGACGTATTTCGCGTATTCCAGGTCGAGGCCGCGCACCGTTTGCCCAATGTGCCCGAGGGGCACAAGTGCGCCCGCATGCACGGCCATTCGTTCCGTATCGAGATTCATGTCAGCGGACCGGTCGGCTGGGAATCGGGCTGGGTCATGGACTTCGCCGATTTGCGCACAGCCTTTCAACCCCTCTACGATCAACTCGATCACCACTGCCTGAACGACATCGCAGGGCTGGAGAACCCCACCAGCGAAAACCTCGCGCGCTGGATCTGGGACCGGCTATGCCCGCACCTGCCCGAACTCAGCAAGGTAGTCGTGCAGGAAACCTGCAACGCCGGCTGCATCTATACCGGCCCGCC
>Ga0316188_10000538_pt1 | contig 16442 bp, 18 predicted proteins | sample Phiworburrow1_MG_FD_204933 | JGI IMG/M metagenome (GOLD analysis project Ga0316188, IMG submission 204933) | Coastal sediment microbial communities from Maine, United States - Phippsburg worm burrow 1 | ecosystem: Environmental > Aquatic > Marine > Coastal > Sediment | place: USA: Maine...
AAAAAAAACGCCCATCGAAAGATGGGCGTTTTGGGTATTGCTGGTCTCGCTTAACGCTTGGAGTATTGCGGACGCTTGCGGGCCTTGTGCAGGCCGATTTTCTTACGCTCGACCTCGCGGGCATCGCGGGTGACGTAACCGGCCTTGCGCAGAGACTTGCGCAGGGTCTCGTCGTACACGATCAGGGCACGGCAGATACCGTGGCGAATAGCACCGGCCTGGCCGCTGCCACCACCGCCCTTGACGAAGACGTTGATATCAAATTTATTCAGGGCATCAGCCACCTGCAGGGGCTGACGCACGATCATCCGCGCGGTTTCACGGCCGAAGTATTCGTCCAGGGGACGGTCGTTGACCATGATGTTGCCGCTGCCGGCGCTCATATAGACACGCGCTGAGGAGCTCTTGCGACGACCGGTACTGTATTGTGTTTCTGCCATATTCGTTTAAACCTTCGCGTTAGATTTCAAGCGGTTGGGGTTGTTGTGCCTGATGCTGATGCTCAGGACCTGCATAGACTTTCAATTTGCGGTACATGGCGCGTCCCAGAGGGTTCTTGGGCAGCATGCCTTTGACCGCAATCTCGATAATCCGCTCCGGATGCTTGGCGCGCATTTTGTCCAGGGTAGTGGCCTTCATACCGCCGATGTAACCACTGTGTTTGTAGTAGGTCTTGTCCTTTTCCTTATTGCCGGTGACCCGGATCTTGTCGGCATTGACGATGACGATGTAGTCACCGGTGTCCACGTGCGGGGTGAATTCCGCCTTGTGCTTGCCACGTAAGCGGCTGGCCACTTCCGTTGCCAGACGGCCGAGTACCTTGTCGGTGGCATCAATGACGAACCAGTCGCGTTTGACCGTTTCCGTCTTGGCACTAAATGTTTTCATAAAACTTGCTCCACAGCGGGCTTACATACTGAAAAAGAGGCGGAATGGTACAGAAAAAGCCGCTGGGCGACAAGCATATTGCTACAGAAACCTGCTGATTCTGCTAAAAATCGTTGCCATGCGGGAAACCCTGGGGATAAAAACGCTGGGCAAAAAAAAGGCGCGGAAAAGGGGGGAAATCCGCGCCATCTATATAAATACCACCATAAGGAGGATGGAGGAGTCAAAAATTAAACTCTTTGGGGGAAAGAGAGTAATTCAGATATTGCTAATATAGTTATTTACTAATCACCTGTCAACCAATTTGTGACAAATTGTGTCATGGTCATTCTGAGGACTCCCAAATGCATCCTGCCTAAGCCCAATGTTGGTGAATTTGCGTCTGAATGTGGGTTAATCGGCCATGAAAAAAGTGCCCCGCCTCCTCCAGCCAAATCCAGTATGGCGGGAGTCCCTGCCCCTGCGCCCATTGCCTGACGGCATCGGCGTCAACGACCTCATCCTTGCCACCTTGCACCAAAAGCCAGTCCTGGGTGGCGACCTGGATAGATTTGATGGCCGGATACATGTCCACCGGCAGTGCCACCAGGGCCAGGCGCTCAGGCTGTAATTGCTGGTGTGCTGCCAATGCCACATAGGCGCCGAAGGAAAAGCCGGCTAACCACAGCGGTGAGTTGTCCGCGGTCATCCGCAGATGCTCGGCCACCGCCAGCAAATCCTGCTGTTCACCCAGACCATGATCAAATTGGCCCTGGGATTGGCCTGCGCCTCGAAAATTAAACCGGACCACTTTCGCGCCCAGCTCCGCCAGGCTCTTGGCCAGGATATGCACGACCTTGTTTTGCAGGGTACCGCCGTGCAGGGGATGGGGATGACAGCAGATCGCCAGGGGAGCCCCGGTTTGCCAATCTGCGGGAGTAGCCATAACACATTCCAGCTCACCGGCTGGGCCGGCAATGGTAAATCGCTCTTCAGCCATGCGAGCTAGATACGCAGGCGCTCAACCACACGCCCATTCACAAAGTGCTCTTCAATGATTTCATCGAGGTCGTCCGTATCGACATAGGTATACCAGACACCCTCGGGATAGACGACGATGGTCGGGCCCAGCTCGCAGCGGCCCAGGCAGCCGGCAATATTGATGCGCACCCCGCCCTCTCCGTGAATACCCAGTTCCTTGGTGCGCTGTTTGGCGTAGTCGCGCATGCCGCGGGCATCAAAATCGGCGCAACAGCCCTCGCCGGGTTGCCGTTGATTGGTACAGAAAAAGGCGTGATAGCGGTACTGGCTCATGATGCCAGCCATTATATACAAACCACACCCAGACCGCTTGTCAGTCCCGGCCGCGGTCGGCTAGTCTTAAGCTTATGAAACAGCGCCAACTCTCCAGCCTCGATACACTTATTGATGTGATTGATAACGGTTTACGCACCGTCTTCAGCACTCCACATACCCAGCGCGACAATCCCGCCGAGCAGGTCGAGAATGTGGAACTCAGTGAATCCGAAAAAGCCCTCTCGGGTCGCCTGATGCGCATTAACCACGCTGGTGAAGTCGCCGCCCAGGGCCTCTACCAGGGCCAGGCCCTGACCGCACGCTTAAAGAGCGTGCGTGAAAAAATGGATGCGGCCGCCCAGGAAGAAAATGATCATTTAAACTGGTGCGCCAACCGCATCAAGGACCTGGGGACCCACACCAGCGTGCTGGACCCGCTATGGTATGGTGGTTCACTCACTATCGGCGCCCTGGCCGGGCTGGCGGGTGATAAGTGGAGCCTGGGTTTTGTGGCCGAGACCGAAAAACAAGTGGTGGCACATTTGGATGAACACCTGCTAAGGGTGTCCGACAATGATCAGAAAACCCGCGCCATCCTCGAACAAATGCGCGATGACGAGGGTAAACACGCCACTACGGCAATCGAATCCGGCGGTGTCCCCTTACCGTCACCCATCCAGGCGCTAATGAAACTCACTTCCAAGCTCATGACCAGAACGGCATTCTGGATTTAATTCTCTATACTAGTTCGTCATATTCTGCCCGTAGAAGATCTCCAGCATCTCCCGACTCAGGGCCTTGCGAATTTTATTCTGTTTGGTCTTGGGTAAATCGTCTTCGTTCACCCCAAACAGATAGTTATCGAGAATAATATCTTTCAGAATCATTTTGGTGTGAAAGATGTTTTCCTGATACACATTCACATCAATCATCTGGTACAGATCGGTAAAATCCTTATCGATAAAATTCTGTATCGAATTGATCTTGTGATCGATATAAATCTTCTTGCCCTTGATATCACGGGTAAATCCACGCACCCGATAATCCAGGATGACAATTTCCGAATCGAAACACTGAATCAAATAGTTCAACGCCTTCAAGGGTGAAATCCGCCCACAGGTGGACACATCGATATCTGCGCGAAAGGTACTGATACCCGCATCCGGATGGCTCTCCGGATAGGTATGCACCGTGATATGACTCTTGTCGAGGTGGGCCGCCACCGCCTCTGGGGTCGGGCCGGGTGATTCCAAATTGGAAAGCTGTTGGGCAACCATGCCCTCTTCAGAAATCAGCATGGTGACACTGGCGCCCTGCGGGTCATAATCCTGGCGTGCGATATTGAGAATATTCGCGCCGATAATATCGGCCACGTCGGTCAAAATATTCGTGAGGCGTTCAGCATTGTATTCCTCATCGATATACTCGATGTAGGCGGCCTTTTGCTCCTGGGTCTCGGCAAAATTAATATCATAGATATTAAAACTCAGCGTCTTGGTCAGATTGTTAAAACCATGCAGCTTAATTTTTCGCGTCGATTTATCCATTCTCTCTACCTAAATAAACTACTTATAAATCTTTAAGGGGTGGATGGTAAATCATCTGCACCACCACCCCGGCGGGGTCTTCACAGTAAAAACTGCGCGCACCATCACGATGTGTTTTCGGCTGCGAGCGCATCGGCACAGCATGTTCAGTTAAAAACTCATACCAGCTATCCACATCCTGCGCCGTCCTGAGGATGAAGCCGATATGGTCCAGGCGCTGTTTCCCATCAATAGCATTCTTGGCCTGATGCAATGCCAGATTGTCCTTGCCTGAGGTCAAATAGACATTTTCGTCATCCGGCCGCCATTCCACCGTCATCCCCAATAACTCCGTGTAAAATTTCTCGCAGGCAGGCAGGTCTTCAACAAAAAGTGCAATGTGATGCATGCCGGAGGTGGCCGGAGGTCGAGGCATTTTGGGGGAGGTGCTCCTGAGCGGATTGAGAAAAGCCGGATTGTAACAAATCTGGTCGAATTGAATAGACCGATCGGTGGGAATTAACCGAATACGGACTGACGCACGCTGTTCCACAGCGGTTCGCCAAAGCTACGGCGTAACACCCAGGGCAGGCCAATACTGCCCGCAGACAACAAGCGATCATGAAAATCCTTAAGCACAAAGCCCTCTTCGAGGCTGCGCAGGCGCTCGCGGGTCTCGTTGATCAGGGCCCAGCCCGTCGCATAACCCATGGGCACGGTCGGGGCCTGGGTATACCAGCTAAGATCCGCCATCGCCTGACTGCGGCTGAAACCCAAGTTGTCACACATGGTCTGGGCTGCGGCATCCAGGGGCTTGCCCTGCACGTGTAATTCCACATCCAACTTCACACGCAAGGCGCGCCACAGGCGGTCTTTTAACAACACAAAGCGCGATTCGGGTTGATCGAGGAATCCCTGCTCCACCATCAATTGCTCCGAGTACAAGGCCCAGCCTTCATACATGGTCGCCGAGTTGTTGATCAAGCGCGGCAAGGTACTGGCACGTGGCTCCAGGTTAGCGGTGACAAACTGCAGATGATGTCCGGGCCAGGCCTCATGCACACAGGTATGGCGTAAGCTCAACAGGTTGTGTTCGCCGCGGCTCGCTTCATCATGAGGTGGCGTCACATAGTAGTAGCCGGTTTGTGCCGAATCGGTGGGCGCCGGATCCATATAGGCGGCGAAAGGGATCTGGTGTTGCAGAAATTTGGGTGTCTCCACCACGTGCAAATAGGTTTGCTGTGGCAGCGTCACCAGGTCGTGTTGCTGCACGAAGGCGTAGGCCGCTTGCATATTGCTTTTATATGCATCGAGCAGGGGTTCGGTCGGTTTGTAACGCTGCTGGATCTTGCGGGTCAGCGCAGCGATATCGTCATCACCCTGCAATTCCTGCGTCACTTGTTGCAGCTCAGACCAGACCTCGTCATACAACCGCTGACCAAAGTTGGCGAGCTGCTTGGCATTGATATCCAGGCCATGTAAAAAACTGAGCTTGAGTTCAAAGTGATTTTTGCCATACGCGAAGCTGCCGTGTGCCTTATTGCCGATCTCCTTTTCCAGAAACAGTGCAAACTCATCCAGCGCATGCGCGGCCTTCTCCAGCTCCGAATACACTTTGCACGCCTTGACCAGTGGCTGCTCATGCAGGCCGCGGAAATAAATGGCGCCTTCCTGAGCTTCGATGATCGCGGCTTCCAGCCATATGGGTGGAATGTTTTCCGGCGCTGCCAGCAAATGACCCTTGGCGCCGCGCAAATGCCCGGGTATGGCAAGCAGGCGTTGTTTTAACGCCGCACTGCGATCCTTTACCGCACGGATGGTGAGCTGGTAAATCGCGTTGACTGGCAAAAAACGTGTTGGGTCCCGCGTGCGCCAATCCTGATCGATCAACTGTTTACTCTCGAGTAAGGCCTGGCCATACATCAGGCGCAAGTCGATGGCCTGATCCTCATCCAGTTGACTGGTGTCTATGGCATCGATGGCGTCGATCAGTTTCTCATTCAGGGTAATCAAGGCGCCGATATCATCGTCACCATAGGGCGCGAGGATGTGACTATAACCTTCTACCCCCAGATCGACGGCGCGTTCAGGATGAAAGCGAAACCAGGCGCGATAAAAGACGTCAATCAAATCATTGTATTCAGACACAGCCAACCTCGAATAAATACGTCAGTGTAATCAGATTTCGATAATTTCGAAGTCGTGAGTCATGTTCGCGGTTTTGGCGAGCATGATGGAAGCCGAACAATATTTCTCTGCCGACAGTTCAATGGCACGTTTGACGCGCTCTTCACTCAACGCCTTGCCTTTGACAATAAAATGCACATGAATGTCCGTGAATACCTTGGGTTCGGTCTGTGCGCGCTTTGCATCAATCACCACTTCACAGTCTTCCACCGCCTGGCGCGACTTTTTCAGGATCAACACCACGTCAAAGGCGGTACATCCGCCCAAACCGAGTAACAACAGTTCCATGGGCCGTGGCCCCTGGTTCTCCCCGCCATACTCCTGCGCGCCATCCATCACCACAGAATGACCCGTTTCGGAGGTGCCATCGAAGCGTGCGGCACCAGCCCATTTAACGCGAGCTTGCATCTCAGATAACCTCGTAATTAACCTAGTCTTTGACTTAAAAATTGCCTATACCAGACCCGGAACCCGGCTGGCTAAACTATACTCAAGCTATTGTTTTTCCAGTCGATCCAGCGGTGACGCCGATCGCATTTTTCATGCCAGCAATAGGATACTCTTGCGCCAGTCGAAAAGCACTGGTATACCATATATATACATCAGGGAGTCCCTATGGCTGTTATTCAAAGGAAGACTATGTCCGTCAGTACTACTACACCACAAGCCGCGTTAGCCTCACTTGAGCGCTTTCTCGAGCACTGCCACCGCCGGCATTACCCCGCCAAGAGCGTGATTATTTATGCCGGCGACAAACCCGACGTACTCTACTACATCATTGACGGTTCCGTTTCCGTTTTGATTGAAGATGAGGACGGTCATGAAATTGTGCTCGCGTATTTGAACAAGGGTGACTTCTTTGGCGAGATGGGTCTGTTCAGTGATGACCCGAATCGCAGCGCCTGGGTGCGCACTCGCACCGCCTGTGAAGTCGCCGAGATCAGTTATCACAAATTCCGCCAGCTCTACAACGAGCATCCCGACATCATGTTTGCCATGGCCTCGCAAATGGCCTCGCGCCTGCGCAACACCAGTCGCAAAGTCAGTGACCTGGCCTTTATGGATGTCACCGGCCGCGTTGCCCGCACCTTGCTGGAGTTGTGCAAACAACCCGATGCCATGACCCACCCGGATGGCATGCAGATCCGCATCACCCGTCAGGAGATCGGTCGTATCGTCGGTTGCTCACGGGAAATGGTCGGCCGTGTGTTAAAAGCCATGGAAGAACAGGAATTGATTTCGGTCAAGGGCAAGACCATCGTGGTATTCGGTACGCGCTAATCCCTTTTTAAGTTCCAAATAGTTCTCTTAATTTTTCTCCCGGATCCTCCGCCAGCATAAACGCCTCTCCCACCAGGAAGGCGTTGACGTGGTGCTCGCGCATGAGCTTGACGTGTGCCGGCATATGAATGCCACTCTCGGTGACCACCAGGCGATCATCCGGAATGTTGGCCAGCATCGATAGCGTCGTCTCCAGGCTGGTATCAAACGTGCGCAGGTTGCGATTATTGATGCCAATTAATTTATTCGGGATGACCAGGGCGCGTTCCAGTTCAGCCTCATCGTGCACTTCGATCAGCACATCCATTCCCAGGTAATTGGCCAGGTCTGAGAGTTCACGCATTTGCGCATCGCCCAACGCGGCGACGATTAACAAAATACAATCGGCGCCGATCACCCGCGCCTCAAAGACCTGATAAGGGTCGATAATAAAATCCTTGCGGATCACCGGCAAGTCACAGGCAGCGCGCGCCTGTTGCAGATAGGCATCCGACCCCTGAAAGAAATCCACATCGGTTAACACCGACAAGCACGCCGCCCCGCCCTTCGTATAGGACTGGGCGATGGCAGCGGGATGAAAATCCGGCCGCATCACTCCCTTGCTGGGCGAAGCCTTTTTAATCTCGGCGATCACCGCGGCCTGACCGGCCTCGATCTTGTTTAACATCGCAGCGACAAAACCGCGTGTGGCCGGTTGCTCACTGGCACGCTCGCTGAGTTCACGAACCGAGACCTTGGCGTTACGCTCGAGGATTTCTTCGAGCTTGCGATTAAGAATCTTAACGAGGATGTCGGGTGTATCGCTCATTATGTAAATGATTTGGTTAATTTCACCAGGGCGTTCAATTTTTCCAGCGCGGCCCCGGAGTCGATTACCTCCTGAGCCTTATCGATACCCGCCTGATGTGACTCGGCGAGGCCCGCGAGATAAATGGCCGCACCGGCATTTAACAGGACGATATCCCGCGCCGGGCCGGTATGGCCGCCGAAGATGAGCTGAATCATACCCAATGATTGTTGCGGTCCATCCACGGCCAATTGTTTGATATCGGCCTTTTGCATACCGAAATCTTCCGGCTGGAGCGTATAGGTTTTGACTTCGCCGTTGTTCAACTCGGCCACATGGGTGACCGCGCCGATACTGATTTCATCCATGCCATCTTGCGAGTGCACCACCATGACATGGTGGCTACCCAGTTTTTTCAGGACATGCGCCAGTGGTTCCACGAGCTCATCAGCAAACACACCCAACAATTGATTCGGTGCCCCGGCCGGGTTGGTCAAGGGACCTAATATGTTAAAGATGGTACGCACACCCATTTCCTTGCGCGGACCTATCGCGTGTTTCATGGCACTGTGATGCAAGGGGGCAAACATGAAGCCGACCCCGATCTTTTCGATACATTGGGCGACCTGCTCCGGGCTGATATTCAGGTTCACGCCCGCCGTCTCGAGCAGGTCGGCACTACCGGAGCTGCTGGTTACGGAGCGATTGCCGTGTTTGGCGACCTTGCCACCGGCGGCCGCGACAATGAAACTGCTCGCGGTGGAAATATTGAATGTTGATAGACTGTCACCGCCGGTACCGACTATATCGACCACATGCTTGCCACTGACTTTAACCCCGGTGGCAAGTTCGCGCATCACCTGAGCCGCGGCGGCGATTTCGTCGATGGTCTCGCCCTTCATGTGCAGGCCGACCAGGAAACCGCCAATCTGGGCCGGTGTCGCTGCGCCGGTCATTATGGTATGCATCACCGTGGTCATCTCGCCGTGGGAGAGGTTTTGGCCTTGCATGACGGCACGTATCGCAGCTGGCATGTCCATGTTCGTATCTCCTTATTTGTACGCTTGCAAAAAGTTGCGTAACAGATCATGACCCGGCTTGGTCAAAATCGATTCGGGATGAAACTGAATGCCTTCGAGGGCGTACTCTTTGTGCTTCACGCCCATGATCTCATCCACATCGCCCTTTTCGTTCTGAGTCCAGGCGGTAATCTCCAGACAAGCGGGGATACTGGCCTTCTCGATCACCAGCGAATGATAACGGGTAGCCTCGAAGGGATTGGCCAGGTTGCGAAACACACCCACGTTACTGTGATACATCATCGAGGTCTTGCCGTGCATAATGGCATTGGCGTGTACGATCTTGCCGCCGAAGGCCTGGCCGATACTCTGGTGACCCAGACACACACCCAAAATGGGTTTCTTGCCAGCAAAGTACTTGATGGTCTCTACCGACACACCCGCTTCATTGGGTGTGCAAGGGCCGGGCGAAATCACGATGTACTTGGGATCCAGCTTTTCGATGTCCTGCACCGTGATCTGGTCATTACGATGCACGACCACCTCCACGCCCAGCTCACCAAAATATTGCACCAGGTTATAGGTAAAGGAGTCGTAATTATCGATCATTAATAACATCTCATACTCCTCACTTATGGGTCCCGTCCAGGCCGGCTTCCGCCATCGCCACTGCACGAAACACCGCGCGCCCCTTGTTCATGGTTTCATCCCATTCACTGCGCGGCACCGAATCATACACGATGCCGGCACCGGCCTGGATGTGCAGGGTCTGATCCTTGATCACCGCGGTGCGGATGGCGATTGCCGTGTCCATGTTGCCCGACCAGCCGATATACCCGACCGCACCGGCATAGACGCCGCGCTTGACCGGCTCCAGTTCATCGATGATTTCCATGGCGCGAATTTTCGGCGCCCCGGACACCGTGCCGGCCGGAAAAGTGGCGCGCAACACATCCATGGCGCTCATGTTTGGTTTGATCTCGCCGGTGACATTGGAAACGATATGCATGACATGCGAATAACGCTCGATCATCATTTTATCGGTCAGTGAGACCGTGCCGGTCCTGGCGATACGACCCACGTCATTGCGACCGAGGTCGATCAACATCAAATGCTCGGCCAGCTCTTTGGGATCGGCGAGCAGGTCCTGTTCCAGGGCCTTGTCTTGCTCATCATTTTTACCCCGTGGGCGAGTCCCGGCAATCGGCCGCACCGTGACGATGCCGTCTTCATAACGCACCAGGATCTCCGGCGAGGAACCGACGATATGAAAATCCGCGAGGTCGAGATAAAACATATACGGCGAGGGATTCAGACTGCGCAGCGCGCGATACAGGTCCAGTGGCTGCGCATGAAACGGGATCGACAGGCGCTGCGAGATCACCACTTGCATGGCATCACCATCGGTGATGTATTGCTTGATTTTGTTGACCGCATCTTCGAAACCGCTCTGGGTAAAACCGGAAATAAAATCCGCTTCATTCACTTGCCGCGATTGCGCATGCACCGGCTGTGGCGTCGCGGCCCGCATCTGATTAATCAGATCATCAATGCGCGCCTGGGCCCTGGCATAGGCACCTGCTTCATGGGGGTTGGCATGCACAATGATGTACAACTTGCCACTTAGGTTATCGAATACGATCACCTGATCAGAGACCATTAACAACACATCCGGCAACTGCAACGGGTCGGGCTTTTGCGTCTTCGCCAGCTTCGGTTCGATATAGCGAATGCTGTCATAGCCGAAATACCCCACCAGGCCGCCGGTAAACTTGGGCATGCCGTCGATAAGCGGGTGTTTGAACGTGGCCTGGTATTGCTCGACCCAACCTAATGGGTCAGCACTCTGATGTTCTTCCACCAGCTGATTGTCATCGAATACCTTGATGGTCTGGCCATAAATGCGAATCACCCGCTGACACGGCAGACCAATAATGGAGTAACGCCCCCACTTCTCGCCGCCATGCACGGATTCGAATAAATAGGTATACGGCCCGTTGGCCAGTTTGAGATAGGTGCTTAAGGGAGTATCGAGATCCGCCAATACCTCGCGCAGTATCGGGATGGCGGTATAGGCTTGCTTGGCAAGCGCCTGGAATTCCTGTTCTGTCATTATTATTACCTAGTGAAAAAATGAAACACACGTACACGTCACACTACTTGCTAGTGCACCGCCATCGTTTGTTGTGTTGCAATTTTCTCATCTACCAGGTTTCCATTTGTGGGTGTTGGTTTGCTACTAAAATATATATTCTATAATCGCCATGCACGCTCGCAGAGTGGGGTGTGGTTTCGTTTTCCAGGACCGTCGGCCGCAGGGATGCGGCCGCCGAGCTTACAGGGATGTATTCACAGCGAGTCCTGGAAAGCGAAACCACACCTCGCGACATCCGCGTCTTCTAAATTAAGCTACACCTTGTGAACGCGCCGATCCCAACAGACCTTCAAGCTCGGCCATCGAATCAATCACCGCATCCGGATGCGCATCACGGATATCCATGCCGTGATTATAACCATAACTCATGCAAATGATCTGGAATTGTGCCGCCCGCGCCGCCTTCACATCACTTACCGAGTCGCCGATCATCAGCGACTTCGCCGGACTCACCCCGAAGTGCCTGGCAACATGCAGCAGAGGCGCCGGATCCGGTTTTTTCTGTGGCAGGGTATCGCCGCTGACCACAATGGCGAATTCATCGTATACGCCAAGGTCCTTCAGTAACGGGAGGGTGAATTGGGCCGCCTTGTTGGTGACACAACCCAGCTTGTAACCCGCAGCCTTTAGATAGGCTAAGCCCTCTTTCACACCCGGATACAAGAGACTGCGTGCTGAAGTGTTCTCGGCATACAACTCAAGGTAGATCGGATAGGCCTTAGCAAACAGCGCCTCATCCGGTTCACCGTCCAGCTTACCAATCAGGGCACGACGGACCAGGCGCTCGACGCCGTTACCGACCCACTCACGCACCTTGGCCTCACCATGTACCGGCATGCCGAGTTGTTTCATCATTTCATCGACACAGAATGCCAGGTCCGGCACGCTATCGACTAAAGTCCCATCAACATCGATGAGGACCATTTCAGGTTTGGTTAACATGAAAACTCCAACTACTTTCGAACCATAGCGGCGACGGAATTATTTTTTTACCTTAGCCAACTCATCGCGCATTTTCTTGACGATGGAATTGTAGCGATTGGGGTCGCTCGCAGAGGCACCACCGAAGATCCCTGAACCGGACACAAAGGTATCGGCACCGGCCTCGGCGATCTCGCGAATGTTATCGACCTTCACGCCGCCATCGATTTCCAGACGAATATCCCGGCCGGAGGCTTTAATGATCTTGCGCGCTTCGCGCAGTTTATCCAGCGCAGAGGGGATAAAGCTCTGGCCACCAAAACCCGGGTTGACCGACATCAACAACACCATATCGATTTTATCGATAACGTACTTCAGGTAATCCAGCGAGGTGGCTGGATTGAACACCAGACCCGCCTTACAGCCTTCACCTTTAATCAGCTGCAGGGTGCGGTCGATATGATCGGAGGCCTCGGGGTGGAAAGTGATATAGGTCGCACCGGCCTTGGCAAAATCAGGAATGATGCGATCCACGGGTTTGACCATCAGGTGCACGTCGATAGGCGCGGTCACGCCATGCTTACGCAGCGCCTCACAGACCAGCGGACCGATGGTCAGGTTGGGGACATAGTGGTTGTCCATGACATCGAAATGCACGATGTCACAGCCCGATGCGAGCGTGTTGTCGACCTCTTCACCGAGCTTGGCGAAGTCTGCGGATAAGATGGACGGCGCCAGAGCGAAATCTGCCATAGTTACTGCCTCTATTTAATATTGAATGAATCTGTCGTGTGCCGGCCAACGCCACGCACCCCAAAATTTCGAACCGCCAACTCTACCGGAAAAGAGAGCCCATTGCAGCTTTCTGTGCCCGGCTTTCTTGCATATACTCACAGCGAATCAATAGCTTAGCAGCCCCGGAGGAAATCTATGTACACCCGCATCTTCTTGATAAGTTTAATGTTTTTCATGACAGGCCAGACCGTATTGGCGGCGAGCAAATCCGACCTCGCCAAGGAAAAGCGTTGGGAAGAACAAATCGTCCCCAGCCTGCTGGTCGGCGAGGCGGTGACCCTCAAGGCCGATGGCACAGACTTTCTGGGGCTATATGCGGAGCACACTTCGGAGCAAGCCTACGGTGGTCTCCTCATCCTGCACGGCATCGGTGTCCACCCGGCCTGGCCGGACATCATCGACCCGCTGCGCATGCAACTGCCGGATCATGGCTGGGACACCCTCTCCTTGCAAATGCCCATCCTGCCCAATGAAGCCGATAACAAAGATTACCCGCCACTGTTTGACGAAGTGCCTGCGCGCATTAAAGCGGGCGTGGATTTTCTCAAGGCCAAGGGTGTGAAAAATATCGTTATCGTGGCCCATAGCCTGGGTGTCACCATGGCCAGTTACTACCTGGCAGGCAAACCGGACGCCACGGTAAAGGCCTTCGTCGCCATCTCCGGCGGCCCCGGCATTCCATCCGACCCGCGCATGGATGCCATGTCCAATTTCAAAAAAATCAAACTGCCCTACTTCGATGTCTATGGCAGCCAGGACCTGGACGGCGTGCTGGCCAGCGCGCCGAAACGCGCGTCCATTGCCAAGCAGGCCGGGCATAAGCACTACAGCCAAACAAAAGTGCAAGGCGCCAATCATTTCTATACGGGCATGCAGGACGACCTGGTCAAACTGGTGCGCGGCTGGCTGGAGAAAAACGCCAAAGATACACAACCCAAAAAATAAAGGATTCTAAATGGATATCAAAACCATCAGCATTGCCCTGCACGTCCTCTCCGCGGTTATCTGGGTGGGTGGCATGTTCTTCGCCTACATGGCCCTGCGCCCCGTCGCGGCACAACAACTCGACCCACCACAACGCCTGCCCCTGTGGGTCGGGGTGTTCAGCAAGTTCTTTCCGTTCGTGTGGTTATGCGTGCTGTTCCTGCTCACCACCGGCTACAACCTGCTCTTCGCCATCTGGGGTGGCTTCGCCGGCGCACCGGTGTATGTGCATATCATGAATGGGCTGGGTATCGCGATGATGCTGATCTTTATGCACGTGTACTTCGGGCCCTTTCGGCGTTTGAAAGAGGCGGTCTTAGTACAGGATTGGCCGGCCGGTGCGAGTAAATTAAATCAGATCCGCAAACTCATCGGTATTAATCTGAGTCTGGGTTTAGTGGTGGTGATTGTAGCGAGTTCAGGACGATATTTTCATCCCTGAGAAAATCAAATTAATTTGGTGATTGAACTGACCAACCATATCGGTTGAATCTACTCTTGAATACCACATGATTTTGTCCCTGGCCGATTACGTATTGCTACGCAATTAGCCAGAGACATTCTTTATTTATTTAAAAACTACCGTCGTTAACTCTATGGCAGCCTCTACCACCGTTGCTGCAATCCTTGTTCTGTGCGACCGTCCCGTTTTCGCCACCAATATGATCACCTTTGCGTCTGAATCTACCCGCATGACAGCCGGCGCAGTCAGGGGCATATGTCGCCTGATTGGGATAAGAAACAAAGTCTGCTCTATTAGTTGTATGGCAACTCTTACAGGTTGTCCTGCCCGCTCTATGGTCGCCAGGGTACTTAGTCCCATTGAGTGAGCACGCATTGTTGTTGGCGGTGCTGCCCGGGCAATGGTCGAAGGTGTTTTGATTCGCCCAAGTAGTCGTCGTATGACAGGCGTCACAGGACACACCGGTCGTCTCAAAATGACCATTCAGGCCATTGGGTGGTTGTTGAGTGCCGGTGCCACCCGGGCCATGACAGCTCGAGCTCGCACAAGAACCTGGAGCAACAGTTGAGTGATCAGGCTTGCCGTCCAGGAAGCCACCGTTTACAGCATGGCATTGGACGCAATCCGGCGCCGGGTCGACGTGTGTCGGCGTGACAAAGTAGCGACCAGCACCAGTCGGTGTATGGCAGCCCGAGGCATTGCAACCACTGGTGATGCCGGTGTGATTAAACACCGCGTCGCTGAACTTCATGTTGAAGTTGTGGCAGAAGCTACAATCTTCCGTTGTTGTCACATGCGGCGGTGTCGGATCATCGATTTTGCCAGTGGCAAAAATCCCGTTATGGCAGGTATCACAGCGCTTACCGTTGATCTGGGTTGGGGTGTGATTGAAGATGGCTGGTTTAAAGCCTGTCGTCTGGTGACAGACAACACAATCCTCACTGGTCGGCACGTGGGTGCCGGTCTTGCCGATGACCGGATTGCCATTGTGACACTGTACACAATTGCCAGTAATGCCCGTGTGATCGTACTTGGCACCGGCAAAGGCCGTGGTGTTATGGCAGTAAGAGCAATCTCTATCCACGCCATCGACTATCGTGGGCGGATGATTTGTCGGCTTCACGGTGACTGCGGACACAGAGCCATCGTGACAGCTCGCGCAGTTATTTGTAATTCCTGTGTGATTAAATACTGATGGTTTAAAGGTACCGCCGGCTACGTGACAGACAACGCAATCCTGTTCCACGCCACCAACAACAGGTACAGGCACATGTGGCGGTGTGGGATCATCGATCTTACCTGTAGCGATTGTGCCGTTATGGCAGGAATCACAACGTTTACCTACAACATCGGGGCCACTGTGGTCAACTGTACCATCGAGGAAATTGCCGTTAATACTATGGCAATATCCGCAATCGGCGGTTGTAACCGGATGCGGCGGTGAAGGTGTCTTACCCCGGGCGCCGGTAGGTGTGACAGTCGTATAATTTCCATCGTGGCATGAAGCACAATTACCGGAGATACCCGCATGAGTAAACGTGCTCATGCCAAGGGTAAATCCACCCGTAATGGTGTTTGTATGGCAGAAATGACAATCCTGACTTGTTGGCAAATGATTCGGGTTTGAGGCCAGCTTACTGAAAGTCGGCAGGAATGGATTCTTATGACAGCCTTCGCAACCATTTGCTAGATTTGTATGCACATTACTATAAAAGATGGTCGTCATGAATCCGCCGGTGACGGTCGTGTCAAGGTGACACTGACTGCACTCCTGCTGTGCCGGGATGTGATTGACTTTCTTGGGTATTGCACCGGAGGTTACATAATTTCCGTTGTGACAGGTCACGCAGTTATTCGTTACACCTGTGTGGTCAAAATAACCATCGGTGAAATCAACAAATGTACCGGCCATGTGACAAACAGCACAATCCTGATCGGCCGGTGTGGTCGGTATGTGACCCAGGCTCTTACCGGTACTTAGCGTCCCGTCATGACAGGTCTGGCAGTTATTTGTAACTGAAAAATTCGCGTGGAATTGTCCACCTGTAAAGTCGACAAAATTATTTGTCACCGTGGCTTGATGGCAGACGACGCAATCATCCTGAGCGGGCGATGTGGTCGGAATGTGATTCCCGGGTTTCGCCGAAACAATCACATCATC
>Ga0316188_10000539_pt1 | contig 16441 bp, 16 predicted proteins | sample Phiworburrow1_MG_FD_204933 | JGI IMG/M metagenome (GOLD analysis project Ga0316188, IMG submission 204933) | Coastal sediment microbial communities from Maine, United States - Phippsburg worm burrow 1 | ecosystem: Environmental > Aquatic > Marine > Coastal > Sediment | place: USA: Maine...
GTTCATGGGCGGCAAACGATCGGCTATCATCATGCAAAATACCGCGATCGGTGTCACCATAAACACCCTGGTTACCCTGATTCAGTATTACCACATCCCGTTACCGATGCTGATCAGCTACCGTGGAGAACTCGGTGAACCGGTCGCCTGCCAGACCGAGATGGCGGTGCATACCAAGGCATTGCTGGCGCAGTTGAATATTCCCACCTACCACTTCCATGCTAGCGCAGACGTCGACGAACTGGACGCTATTTTGAAGTACTGTTTCATGAGCAAGAAACCGGTCGCTATTCTTACCGATGCCAGTTTCTGGAAAGGAGCCTGATATGATTCGCAGTGAAGTTATAAAATCGATCATACCGATCATTAGCGACAAACTGGTGGTCTGCAATATCGGCCTGCCGAGCCAGGAGTTGCACCTGCTGGACGATCAGCCCAGCAATTTCTACATGCTCGGTACCATGGGCCTGTCCTCGTCTATTGGTCTTGGGCTTGCGCTGGCGCAAAAAGACAAGGTTATCGCCATCGACGGTGATGGCTCGGTATTGACTAATTTCGGCACCCTGCCGACCATCGCCAATAATGTCGCCGATAACTTTGTATTGCTGATTATCGATAACGGCAGCTACGGTTCGACCGGCGATCAACCGACTTACGCGGGTCTGAAGACCTCGCTCGCGGCAGTTGCCACCGCCTGTGGTTGTGACAATGTTGTCGAATGCGAGGCACAGGAGACGGCGACCGTGCTGCAACAAGCGCTTGACTCAAACAAAATGACCATCATCGTCTGCAAATGCGAATCCGGAAATATCAAGGTGCCAGTCATCGACATGGACCCGGTCGTTATCAAGTATCGCTTCATGCAGGAAGTCCAGGCCCGAAACGCCAGCTAAACACCCCGCGCGCGCGGGGCTCCTGAAGCCGATTTTCGATAACCCCCAGTGCAGCAGCTGTACAGGGAGATCTCGCGGCGTTGCCGTGGGCGATGCTCCTGGCAGCGCTTGCTGCGAGATCGAGGATACTGTCTGAAGGCGCGCGCACCCTCCTGGCGGATTTCGAGCGGGGAGGGGACGATTCGGGCGTATTCGTCAACGAGATCGTCTGATCTATCGCATTACCGTTTTAGCGCCAGTAGCAATCCATCCGCTGCTGGCGTATTTAATGTTCGAACCATTCCCTCGCCATCGGCCTCGTCCGTCGTCAATTCACCTGCACCGTATCGACGCATATTTTCTGCTCCACTTTGAATGTCGGACTGCCCGGCTGGGCCGTGCGCTTCTTGCTCGTGAACTACCGACCCGGGCGCCGCTCACCAGTGAATGCAGGCTCGCTTAAGCGGGTTAGGTAGCCCATTGGGTAAATCAACGGACCTCTGCCAATCCGGGCGCGAGGTGTGTGTCCCGGTTTGGCGCGGTTTGGCGCCCGGTTTGGCGATTATCCAGGCCTGAAAGTCGCCATGCTTCGTACCGGATAGTGGCCTCGTGGGTATCGGGCAACGGGACCTGTGTCATCGGGCTTGCCAATTCATCCCGATCAACTAGATTGATCGAGTCCTAACCCTAATTCGGTCGACAAAAGGTCCTGCTGGACATGCCCAGATACCTTGCGGTCATCGGGCCTGCGTGAACCATATCAGCGTTGCACTGAGTACAACTGGAGTTTCGGCGTATGACAGCAAAATTATCATTGGTACTGGTTTTCGTCGGCTTGACGTCGGGCTGCGTCAACCTCGTCAATATCGATGCCAGGGACAATGTCGAATTTGGTAATTTCGAGGCATCGGTTCCGCTTGGCGACGACCCCACGAAACGGCTGCGTGTGCGCGGATCGACCGCCAATGGCAATTTTGTCCAGACACTGGATCCTGACGAACGCATCCAGGTCGACGAAACGAGAATCGGTGGGCCCGCAGACGTCGATGGTGAGGTCGACCTGGCTTATTACTCGATTGCCTTTGGGTCGGATCGCGATCCGGCCGGGGTTTTGGCTGGTCAGACCTGGCAAACCTATTACCTCGGGGTGGCGCAGACCGAATTCGACCTGAGGCTGGAAAATGACAGGCAAGTTTTCGTGAAAAGTGATGGTAGCACCGAACTTTACCTGCAATATGGTTTGCGCTACGCAGTTTCCGAAGATCTCCTGTTTGGCTTCGACTGGGCATTTAGTTTCGGTCGCGAATTTTCCGGTATTAGCGAGATCGATCTGCTGTTGGATTATCGCCTGGTACGGCAGGTTTACCTGTCCGGGGGTTATCGCTGGTTCAACTACGTGTATGCGGACGAGGACGAAGACTCCAATCTTGAGGTCGATTTTCGCGGACCGTCGATCGGCCTCAGGCTGGCGTTATAGGCTGTGGCGCCAGCAGGATCGATGCCGAATTCATTGAGGCATTTGCTGCAGCAATAAAAAAGGCCAGGTAATGGGGATATGGGATATCCCCGAAACCTGGCCCAAGGTTACAACCGAAGAGCGCATGTAACACTAATTCGGTGATGCTTGTCCTGTATTGCTAATCCCAGTTAAGCGCGCCCCCGGTTTGATACTCGGTGACGCGGGTTTCAAAGAAGTTCTTCTCTTTTTTCAGATTCGCCTGTTCATCCAGCCAGGGTAACGCGTTCTCAGCGCCCGGGAACGGTATCGCATGGCTCAGTTTGTTGGCGCGGCGGTTGGCGATGAAGCGGAACTGCGCGATGTGGTCGTCGGCACTGTAGCCAAGGATCGGATCGGGCAACAGGAACCGGGCATACTGCATTTCCGCAGCCTCGGCTTCTTCCCACATCTGTTGAATCTTTTTCGGATCGAGCTTCAGGTTTTCCTCGAGAATGATCTGCTTGCACACGCGGATGCCAAAAGAGGCGTGCAAAACTTCGTCGCGCATGATGTATTGCAGTTGCTCCGAGGTGCCTTTCATCAGGCCGCGGCGTTGCAGCGCAAAGATCGGGCTGAAACCATTGTAAAACCAGGTACCTTCGAACACGCCTGAGAAAAAGGTATAGGCCATGACGAAGTTTTCCAGCTCGTCGCGATCCCTGAGATCGATGTCAGGGCGCAGTACCGAATCGAGCCGCTGGTTACACATTTGTATCTTGTGATGAATCTCGGGTACCACGCGATAGCGATTATATATTTCACTCTGGTCGAGACCGAGGCTTTCGATACAATGCTGATAGGTCCAGGTGTGCATGGCCTCTTCGTAGACCTGGCGCGCCTGGTAAATCTGCAGCTCCGGCGCCGTCATTTTTTCCATCACCGCGAGGCCGATATTGCGCATCGCAAGAATGTCCGACGTCGTCAGGTAAGACAGTACATTCTCGTAGACATGACGCTCTTCCAGGGTTAGCTTGTGCTGAAAATCGTGCACATCCTGGGTCATGTTGATGTCGAGCGGTGTCCAGTGATTCTTGTTGGCGTTGAGGAAATAGTCCCAGGCCCAGGGATACTTGAACGGCGCCAACTGGTTGATGTCGGTCTGGCCGTTGACGACACGCTTGTCCTCCGGGTTGATCGGTTTTGCGGAAGCCGGCGTTGCCGCGAGCGGCGGTACCGCTAGCGGAGGAGCCTTTGCCTCGACCGGTTCGAATTCGACCGGCGTATCGATTAGATCGACAGCCAGTTCCGGTTGTGCGGTAGCGGCAGAAGCGTCGATGACTGCTTCCGGTGCGCGTGCGACTGGCGGGCTTAATGGTTCATCCCAATTCAACATGTGTTACTCCTGTTTCTCAAGCTACTACTGTATTTCTGTTGCTGCCTATTGGCAGGCTTCACAATCCGGATCGAGAATCGAACAAACCTTGGGTTCTGTTTCGGCTTCGATTTTCGGGGTTTCGGTCGCTGACTTTTCGACCGCGGTCGCACCCAGCGAACGCAGGTAGTAAGTCGTCTTCAGGCCGCGTACCCAGGCCAGCTTGTACAGGTTGTCGAGCTTTTTGCCCGACGGTTCGGCCATGTACAGGTTCAACGACTGGCCCTGGTCAATCCACTTCTGGCGCCGTGACGCCGCTTCGACCAGCCAGCGTGAGTCCACTTCAAAAGCGGTCGAGTAAATCAACTTCAGGTTTGCCGGCACGCGATCGATGCTTTGTACGCTGCCGTCGTAATATTTCAGGTCGTTAACCATGACGTCGTCCCACAGGCCCTTTGCCTTCAGGTCGTCGACCAGGTAAGGGTTGACCACGGTAAACTCGCCCGACAGGTTCGACTTGACGAACAGGTTCTGGTAAATCGGCTCGATCGACTGGCTGACGCCGCAGATATTGGAAATCGTTGCGGTCGGCGCAATCGCCATGGTGTTCGAGTTACGCATGCCGACAGTGGTTACGCGCTGACGCAGGCTGTCCCAGTTCATGCGCGAACTTTCATCCTGTTGCAGGTAGTCGCCGCGGACCTCGCGCAGTTTACCTACCGAATCGATTGGCAGGATACCCTGGCTCCACAACGATCCCTGATAGCTGGAATAGCTGCCACGTTCCTCGGCAAGCTGGGTGGAGGCCTGGATCGCGTAGTAGCTGACCGCTTCCATCGACTCGTCGGCGAACTCGATCGCTTTTTCCGAGGCGTAGGGGATATGTTGCTTGTAGAGTGCGTCCTGGAATCCCATGATACCCAGTCCAACCGGACGGTGGCGCAGGTTTGAAGTGCGCGCCTGGGGCACGCTGTAATAATTGTAATCAATGACATTGTCGAGCATGCGCATCGCAGTATTGATGGTGCGCTCCAGTTTCTCGAGATTCAATCCATTCGCATCGACGTGCTGCGGCAGGTTGACCGAACCGAGGTTGCACACCGCAATCTCGGTGTCGGAAGTGTTCAGCGTGATTTCGGTGCACAGGTTGGACGAGTGCACGACGCCGCTATGCAATTGTGGCGAGCGAATGTTGCAGGGGTCCTTGAAGGTAATCCAGGGATGGCCTGTTTCGAACAGCATGCCAAGCATCTTGCGCCAGAGATCCATCGCCTTGAGGCGGCGGAAATTCTTGATTTCACCGCGGTCTGCCCGTGCCTCGTTGGCTACGTAAGCCGTTTCAAACTCGGCACCGTAAAGGTCGTGCAGTTCAGGCACCTCGCAGGGTGAAAACAGGGTCCACGTGCCTTCCTCGGCAACCCGCTTCATGAACAGGTCCGGAATCCAGTTGGCGGTATTCATGTCGTGCGTACGGCGGCGTTCCTCACCCGTGTTCTTGCGCAGGTCGAGAAAATCCTCTATGTCGATGTGCCATGTTTCGAGGTATGCGCACATCGCACCCTTGCGCTTGCCGCCCTGGTTGACCGCGACGGCGGTGTCGTTGGCGACCTTGAGGAACGGTACCACGCCCTGGGATTTGCCATTGGTGCCCTTGATGTGAGAGCCCATGCCACGCACCCGGGTCCAGTCATTGCCGAGCCCGCCAGCGAATTTCGATAGCATCGCATCATCTTTGATGGCGCTGAAAATACCGTCCAGGTCGTCCGGTACGGTCGTCAGGTAGCAGCTCGAAAGCTGCGGGCGCAGCGTACCCGAGTTGAACAAGGTTGGAGTGCTGCTCATAAAGTCGAAAGACGACAGCAGGTTATAAAACTCGATAGCGCGTGTTTCGCGTTGAACCTCGTTGATCGCGAGGCCCATCGCTACGCGCATGAAAAACGCCTGCGGCAGCTCGAAGCGCTGATCCTGGTAGTGAATAAAGTAACGGTCATAAAGGGTTTGCAGGCCGAGGTAGGTGAAGTTCAGGTCGCGCTCGGGTTTGAGCGCCTGGCCCAGCTTGACCAGGTCGAAATTGAGCAGTTCCGTGTCCAGCAATTCGAGCTCTGCAGCTTTCCTGACGTAATTGCCGAAGTAGTCGCAGTAGCGCTCGGACATTTCCGTAAAAGTCGCCATGGGCGCACCGTCACCGATAAAACCGAGCGACTCGGCGCGCAGGGCGTCGAGCAGCAGCCGTGCGGCAACCTGCGAATATTCAGGCTCACGATCGATCATGCCGCGAGCGCTCATCACCGCTGTCGGGCTGACATCCTTCAACGCGACACCGTCGAACAGGTTCTTCAGGGTTTCGGCAAACACCTTGTCCGCGCTGACGCTTTCCAGTCCAGCACAGGCTTCATTGATGATGGTTTGCAGGCGCTGCATGTCGAGTGGCACGATGCTGCCATCGGCAAGCTTGACGTTGAGTTTGACGCGATCGTCTTCGCTGGTCTGCTGTGGCGCATCGGCCTTGCTCTGGGCACGCGCCGCGGAGCGTTGCTCACGATACAGCACGTAGGCGCGAGCGATCTTCTGTTCGCCATTGCGCATCAGCGCCAGCTCAACCTGGTCCTGGATATCCTCGATCTGGAAGGTGCCGCCATCGGGCTTGCGACGCGTCAGCGTCTTCACGACCAGTTCAGTCAATTTGTCGACGGTTTCATGTACGCGCCCAGAGGCGGCCGCCTGGCCACCCTCGACGGCCAGGAACGCCTTGGTCATGGCGACCGCGATCTTGTCCTTGTCAAAACTGGTCAGTTTGCCGTTACGACGAACGACGTTGTATTGACTGCCAAGTATCTCTTTGCTGTGATCGACGACAGCGGGAGCCGCTTCTGCGGCTGCTACGGCTGTTTCGGTCAAGGGTGATTCGATGTTTTGCATTTATTTCCCGGTCCGTGATTTCCAGATGTTTAACTCGGATTCAATCCGCCTCTTTACTGCGTTGGTAGTTCGCGTTGGCTATTGCTTTCCTGCTGACAGTTAAAGTGATTTATAACTATCAAGTTCAAGTTTTTGTACTAGTTGTGGTTTGCCGAAGCCCAGCTAGTTTAATCTAAGTGTTAAAAGTGAACAACCAACCTGACACACAATATAATGTGTTCTAGTCTCAGGTCAAGTACATTATGTTGTGCATGTCCCTGTGGAGACAGCGGGAATATCCTGTGGATAAGTTGGCTTAGGCCGGCGCAACCGGCGCCAGTAAAGGCTTACGCCGGATAGATTTTGCGCCCATCGAATCTCTGCCCATAAAAAAGTATTATTATGTGAAAAATTTCATAAAAATTTTGAATCGGGATCCCGCAGCGGATCCGAACGGGGGTTTGCAACGTGACCTTTAAGATGGGAATCGATCTCGGCGGCACCAAGACGGAAGTGTTGGTTCTCGACGCTGCGCGGCAGCCCCTGTACCGCCAGCGTTGCGCCACGCCGGCGCAGGATTACGTCGCGATACTGGAGCTGGTAGCGGCCGAGTTCGAACAGGCCCGGTCACGATTTGGCAGTGATATGACCCTTGGCATCGGCATACCCGGGGCAATTTCCCCGCGCAGCGGTCTGCTGCGCAATTCCAACACCCAGTCCCTGAACGGGCGCTCCCTGCAGCAAGACCTGCAGAGTCGAATCGGCTGTCAGCTGCGCATCGAAAACGATGCCAACTGTTTTGCTCTGTCAGAAGCGCTTGGCGGCGTAGCGCAGGGATACCGGGTCGTTTTTGGCGTCATCATCGGCACCGGCACCGGTGGCGGCCTGGTGGTGGACGGCAAGCTGCTGAACGGCCCGCATCGGATCACCGGTGAATGGGGTCACAATCCACTGCCCTGGCGGCAGCAGGCCGACGGCATCAGCACCTGCTATTGCGGCAAACGCGCCTGCATCGAAACCTTTCTGTCGGGTCCGGGCATGGCGCGCAATTTCGCGCGGCGCTATCGGCGGAAAATGGACAGCGCCGGCATCGTTGCGGCGGCGGAGCAGGGTGACGCGTCCTGCATTGAAATGCTCGAGCGCTATTACGACCAGATGGCGCGAGCGCTAGCGCAAGTGATCAACATTATCGATCCGGATGCGATCGTGCTCGGTGGCGGCATGTCCAACATCGACTCGATCTACCGGCAAGTGCCGCGGCGCCTGCGCGATTACGTGTTCTCCGATTTCGTTGAAACACCGATACTGAAAGCGCAGCGCGGTGACTCCAGCGGCGTGTTTGGCGCGGCACTGCTGTGGGACTAGCAACCCTGGCTGATTGACCGATCGGTTACCCCAGTATCAGTGTGGCCAGGCCGAGAAAGGCAACGATGCCGACGACGTCGGTTACCGTTGTCAGTACCACGCCACCGGCGATTGCGGGGTCGACGCCGATCTGGCGCAGCACTAGCGGTATGACAGCACCGGCGAAGGCGCCTGCGATCAGGTTGACGATCAACGCGAAAGCGATAATCAGGCCGATGTGAAAATTTCCGAACCAGGCAATCGACAGGCTCGCGACCACCAGCGCCCAGAGCAGGCCATTCAGCAGGCCGACGGAAATCTCCTTCTTGATCAGCGAACGGTAGTTGGAGCTGCCGAGCTGGCCCAGTGCCAGTCCGCGAATGGCGATGGTCAGGGTCTGTGAACCGGCGATGCCACCCATGCTGGGTACGATGGTGATCAGGATCGCGAGCGCCACCACCTGGTCGAGTATGTCCTCGAAGAAGCCGATCACCCAGGCGGCCAGGAAGGCGGTCAGCAGGTTGATACCGAGCCAGATTCCGCGCCGTCTCGACGTCAGCAACACCGGCGAAAACATATCCTCTTCCTCGGACAGACCGGCCTGGCTCATGATGGTGTGATCACCCTCGTCGCGGATGACGTCGACCACGTCATCGATGGTGATACGGCCGATCAGCCTGTGCGCGTCGTCTACCACCGGCGCGCTCACCAGGTCGAATTTCTCGAATTCGCGCGCCACCTCGGTAGCGGACAGGTGTGCGTGCATGGCGTCGACCTCGGTACGCATCAGATCGGCGACTTGCTCCTCGGGGTCGTTGGTGAGCAGGTCGCCCAGGTACAGGGCTCCCAGGTAGTGATCGTGGCGATCGGTGACAAATAGCTGGTCGGTGTGATCGGGCAGTTCGCGGCGCATGCGCAGGTAGCGCAGCACCACGTCCAGCGACACGTCGGCACGAATCGTGACCTGGTCGATATTCATCAAACCGCCGGCGGTGTCCTCGTCGAAAGCGAGTACGGACTCCAGGCGTTCGCGCTTGTGCGCGTCCAGCGTCAGCAGAATCTTGGCCAGTGTGTCGGTTGGCAGTCCCAGGATCAGGTCGGCCTGATCGTCGACATCGGGCAGTGATTCGACGATGGCGGCGATTTCTTCAGGCGCCAGCGCCCTCAGCCTGGCCTTACTGGTATCGTCCTGGAGCTCAAGCAAAATGGCGCCGAGATTGGCGGGATCGATCAGCGGCCAGATGGCGTCGCGCTGCTGCGTCGGCATCGAATCCAGCAGCATCGCCGTTTCGGCGACGGTGATGCTATTCAGGGCTTTCGATATGTCGGCGCTATCGTCGGCTTCCAGGGCAATCGATATATCCTGGCGCAGTTGTTCGATATCGTCTTCTACCATGCGTCCACTTTAGCCTATAAATTGCCTGGAGGGAGCAGGTGCGGGGCACCTTTTGACGTTCACCCGGGAAATTAAGCGCTTTACTGCGCAGTTGCTGCCACCCAGCTGCGCCAGGGGGATCAGAGTGGCTTCATTCGGGTTCGCCGAAGCGACTGTCGATCAGTTCCACTATTGCCTGCAGACAGGCCTGTTCGTCGCTGCCGTCGATCTCGAACTGGAGCTCGACGCCCCTGCTCGCAGCCAGCATCATCACGCCCATGATGCTCTTGGCATTGACCCTGTTACCGCTGCGTTCGATGGTAACCTCGCTCTCGAACTGGCTGGCGCAGTTGACCAGCTTGGAGGCGGCACGTGCATGCAGGCCCAGCTTGTTGATGATAGTGATGGATTGCGTGATCATAAGTTTCCTGGCCGTTGCTCGCACAGTTGGATTCCGGACCTGTCGCCGCTATTCGCGGTTTCGCACAAGTGTTGCAGCGGTTGCCGGCGATAGTGTAATACACGCAGCCACATCGGCAAATTGACGCCGCTGACGATCCGGGCGTCGCACTCTGCGCTGAAATGTCGAGCCCGGTTATCCGGCGTCGCTGCGTGGCTGTCGGTCAGCACCACCGCGCCCGCACCATCGTCCTGATTTTGCAGGGCAGCGTGTATCTGATCGGCATACCTGCCAGGTTGGTCGGCGCGGATATGTGCCGGTAGCGATACCGGCAGGATCGGCTGGCGCAGTATCGTGCTGGCGATCGCCAGCAGCTTTTTGCCGATCTGCTCGTAAGTCAGCAGTGCGTTGGCGACGGTCACTGCAGGTCTCGATGTCGAATCGTAATATTACTGCGCTCCTGCTGAATTGCCGCGCAGATGCGTTCGGCGAGGTATACCGAGCGGTGCTTGCCGCCGGTGCAGCCGATCGATATCGTCATGTAACTGCGGTTCTCCTTTTCGAACCGGGGAATCCAGTCGAGCAGGAAGCGCAGAATCGAATCGAACATTTCCTCGACGTCGGCATAATTCTCCAGGTACTTTACGACTGCCTGGTCGCGTCCGCTGAGCGGTCTGAGCGCTTCCTCCCAGTGCGGGTTGGGCAGGCAACGCACGTCAAATACGAAGTCGGTATCCGCCGGGACCCCGTTCTTGAAGCCGAACGACTGAATCAATATGCCCATTTCGGCACCGTTTTGCGTAATCAGGCGATCGATGATTATCTGTCGTAACTCGTGCACGTTCAGGTTGGAACTGTCGATGGATAGGTCGGCATTGGCATTGATATCTTCCAGCAGTTTTTTCTCCTGCTGTATCGCGTCCGCCAGCGGCAGCCCACGCCGCGAAAGCGGGTGTTTGCGGCGCGTTTCACTGAAGCGCTTGAGCAGGCGCGAGGTATCGCAGGTCAGAAACAAAACCTGGGGTTGCACGCCGTGATTACTGATCTGGTGCAGAATTTCGTCGAACTCGTTCGAGTTGTCTATGCGACTGCGGGCATCGACCGCAATCGCTACCAGATCGTAGGGCTGGGGCGACGTCGCAGTCATGTTGGCGACGAGCTGCGGCAACATGCCGAGTGGCAGGTTGTCGATGCAGTAGTAGCCGGAATCTTCCAGGGTATGCAGGGCGACCGTTTTCCCCGAACCGGACAGGCCACTGACGATTACCAGTTTCATATCGCTGTTATCCTTGCAAGATCAGTTGGATGCATTCTCATCGTCGATAATCGCCTGATTTTGACGCGCAATCAGGTCATTTGCCGCATTGTAGCCGCTCGCCTGCAGCAAATGGTTGCGCGCCGCTGCTTCTACCAGCACTGCCAGGTTTCGGCCAGGGGCCACCGGCAGCGTGATCTCGGGGAACTCCAGCCCGAGTATGTTGCGGGTTTTCAGGTTATTGCCGAGCCTGTCGAATTCGACCCGGTTATCATGATCGAGTTCGACCATGTTGATAATCAGGCTAAGCGGCATGTCGCGCTTCAGCGCATTGGCGCCGAACATGGCGCGCACGTTTACCACGCCGAGTCCCCGCACCTCCATAAAATCAGTGAGCACCTGCGGACTGCTGCCTTCGACCAGGTCGGGGGCGCTGCGCGCAAAGCTGGTCATATCGTCGGCGATCAGGCGGTGACCGCGCGATATAAGCGCCAGTGCGAGTTCGCTTTTCCCCACCGCCGCCTTGCCGGTGATAAATACCCCGAGGCTGAATACGTCCAGGTAAACGCCGTGTTCGGCAGTCTTTTCGGCGAGCTCACGGGTTAGCAGGTAACGCGTGTTATCAAGCAACTCGGAATCGCTCAGTGCCGAAGTCAGCACCGCAATTTGCTGCGCCTCACAAAGCGCCACCATGGCGGCCGGCAACGAGTTTTCGTGGCTACATATAATCACGCAAACCGGTCCCCGGAACAGCGTTTTGAACAGGGTGGTCTGCGCCTGCGGGTCGAGCCTGCCGATGTATCGCGATTCCTGAAAGCCAACGACAACGACGCTCGAGGTGCGGATGACGTTAAAGTAGTCGGCTGCCTCGAAGCTGTCGGCCGCCTGTCGCGAGAGCATGATTTCACGCTCCAGTCCGACCTGCCCGGAGGTGAACTCCAGTTTTAATTTGTTTTGATACTGATCGAGAAATTCGTGGATCTTCAGCGAAGGTCTCATTGCTCAGCCGATTTTATGATGCTCTCGATTTCTTCCCTGCTGGCGGCGTTGCGAATCGCCTGGCAAACCTCGGGACTGGAAAAAACTCGCGCCAGAGCGGACAGTATCAGCAGGTGCTCCTCGGTGGCCTCTTCCGGAATTATGATCGTGAATACGAGATCGACGGGCAATTTGTCGGGGGATTCGAAATTGACCGCTTCCTTGAGTCTGAAGAAACAGCCCACTGCCTTGTCCAGGTCGGGGACGCGTGCATGCGGCACGGCAATTCCATGACCCAGTCCGGTGCTGCCGAGGCGTTCGCGATTCAACAGATTGCTGTAGATAGTGGATTCCGGCAATTGAGTCTTGTCGGCAACGATATTGGCGATCAGCTCCAGCAGTTTTTTCTTACTGGTTACGTCGGTATCTATGAAGATTTTCTGGGGCGACAAAAGCTCTGAAACTGTCATTTGGCCGGGGCTGGAGGAGAGTCCACCTGAATCGAAAGCGGGAATGGTATTCCAATTTCAACAGTATGCAAGTGCATTGGTGCGCGTATCCGCAAAAATAGAGGGGGAGTAAACTCCCCCTCGGTAAAAACTAGGCCGTTTCTTCAGGCACTACCTTGGGGCGATGGCTCTTGATTTTTTCCTTGTGCTTCTTGCCTTGTCGGTCGAGTTTGTCGACGAGTCCATCGATGGCTGCATACATGTCTTCCTGCACGTCATCGGCATGCAGGTTGCCGCCGCTGACGTGCAGCGTGGCCTCTGCGCGGTGGCGCAATTTTTCTACGGTAAGAACGATATGAATGTCCAGTGCCTGATCGAAATGCCGCTCCAGTCGCGCTATCTTCTCGTTGACATAGTTGCGCATGGAGTCTGTGATTTCGACATGATGACCACTTAAACTGACTTGCATCTGTAACCTCCTCGGCTGTGAAACTCGCATTGCTGCGAATCGTTGTTATCTCAAAAGAGACGTTTACGCTCGTTGGATGGGGGGATGTTTAACGCTTCCCTGTATTTGGCAACGGTTCTCCTGGCTACGTTAATTCCCTGGTCACCCAGAAATTTTGTAATCTTGCTATCGCTCAATGGCTTGCCCTGGTTTTCGGCCGCGACCAGTTTCCGGATGATCGCGCGAATCGCCGTGGCCGAGCATTCACCGCCATCGGCGGTGCCCACGTGACTCGAAAAAAAGAATCTGAACTCGACGATACCGCGCGGCGTATGCATGTATTTGTGCGCGGTTACCCTTGAGATGGTGGACTCGTGCATCTCCAGTAACTCGGCGATGTCGCGCAGCACCATCGGTTGCATGGCCTCGTCGCCATACTCGAGAAAAGCATGCTGGCGTTCGACGATGGCCTTTGCCACACGCAACAGAGTATCGTTGCGGCTTTGCAGGCTCTTGATAAACCAGCGCGCCTCCTGCAAGTGGTCTTTCAGATAGGTATTCTGGTCGCTGCTGTCATTACGCTTGATCAGGCTGGCGTATTCATCGTTGACGCGCAGGCGCGGCGCGTGCTCGCGGTTTATGCTGACGCGCCATTCTCCGGAGTGCTTACTCACATAGACATCCGGCACCACGTATTCGGCATGGTTCTGGCTGATGCTGTGACCGGGGTGCGGATTAGTGGTCTGTATCAGGCGGATGATTTCGCCGAGCTCCTCTTCGCTGGCCTGCAGACGCCGCTTCAACAGGGCGAAATCGTTGGCGGCCAGGTACTCGAGGTACTTGTCGACCAGCACCTTCGCTTTTGCGAGGTGAGGTGTTTGCGGGTCATACTGGCTCAGCTGGATTCGCATGCACTCGCTCGGCGAACTTGACGCGACACCGACCGGGTCAAAGCGCTGCACCAGGTGCTGCACTGCGACGACCTCGTCCAGTTCAATTGAGTCGTATTGCCTGGCGAGCCCGTAATGAACCTCTTCGATGGATTCCGTCAGGTATCCGCGGTCATCGATTGCGTCGATGATGGCAAGCCCGATCTCATAGTCCGTGGGCGACAGGTGAGAGCAGTCCAGCTGCCAGATGAGGTGGCTTTTCAGGCTGTCTTCGCTGCCGGCCTGGTTCTCAAACAGGTCACGGTAATCGCCGGACTGGTTCGACGACGCGGTAGAGCCGCTACCCTGGGTGTCATAGATGTTTTCCCAGCTGGCATCGACACCGAGATCGTCCGGCAAGCGCTGCTCCGCGCGATTTTCCGCGATGCCGCCACCGTCGTTCCGATAATCGGTGGAATCCTCGTTATCGCGGGCGTTATCGAAGTCGAGTACGGTGACTTCACCAAGATCGTCATCCTGGTCGAGCAGGGGGTTCTGGTCGAGGGTTTGCTGAATCTCGGCCTGCAGTTCAAGCGAGGACAGCTGCAACAGTTTGATCGCCTGCTGCAGCTGAGGCGTCATCGTCAGGCTTTGCCCAATTCTCAGTTGCAGGTTTTGTTTCATTGGCGAGACGCTTCCTTGTCGGTGATTTCTTCAGGATATTTTTGCTCTCCCATGCGCACTGTTATAGCTTAAAATCGTCGCCCAAGTAAATCTTTCTGACCATTTTATTTTCGAGGATCTGGCCAGGATTGCCCTCGGCCAGAATCTCGCCCTGGCCAAGAACGTAGGCCCGATCACAGATGCCGAGCGTTTCGCGAACATTGTGGTCGGTAATGAGCACGCCGATGCCGCGTTCAGCAAGTTGGCGAATGATGGACTGGATGTCGATGACCGATATCGGGTCAACTCCGGCAAACGGCTCATCCAGCAGGATGAATTCCGGCTGATTGGCGAGCGCGCGCGCAATTTCCACACGGCGGCGCTCGCCACCCGACAGTGATATGCCCTCGCTAGTGCGCAAGTGCTCGATCTGGAAGTCTTCCAGCAGGGTTTCCAGCATCTGTTGGCGTGCGGGACCGTCGAGATCCTTGCGCAGCTGCAGTATGGCGAAAATGTTCTGTTCGACCGTCAGATTGCGAAATACCGAGGCTTCCTGTGGCAGGTAGCCAATGCCGAGTTTTGCGCGCAGGTGGATCGGCAGGTGGCTGATGGTTTTCTCGTTGAGGCGGATACTGCCGGAATCATTTTTTATCAACCCGACAATCATGTAAAAACAGGTCGTTTTGCCGGCCCCGTTCGGGCCCAGCAGGCCGACGATCTCGCCGCCCTTGACGTGCATCGAAACCGATTTGACCACGACCCGCCGTTTGTAGGATTTCCCCAGATCGGTGACTTCGAGGCGGGTGTCGCTATTCATCGACCGCCTGTTTGTCGCCAGGTGGTTGTGCGGTATCGGCGTCTGCCCGGGGTTTAATGACCATCTTGACCCGATCTTGCGTTTGCTCACCGCCCGCTTCGATGCTGTTGGTGAAGGTGTTGATTCGAATCAGGTCGCTTTTGATCAGGTCCCCGGTTTGGCGGAAACTGGCGTTCTGGCGCAATACCAGCAATGACTGCGATTCGATGTAGTCGATCTGGTCGCCTTCACCGAGCATTTCCTGCTGGTCATCGGTGAGTTGCCGGAAGCGCGCCGGCGTGCCGGTCATCTCCAGCATCGTCAAATCATGGTTGTCGTCGAAATGGATGACAAGACGGTCGGAGTCGATGCGCATACTACCCTGCACCAGCCGGACGTTGCCCTCGTAGACGCTGATGTTGTCCTGCTCGCGTATCTCCAGGCGATCGGCTTCGACCTCGATGGGCTGGTTGCGATCGCTCTCGAGCGCCCAGCAATGCAGCGGCACCAGCGCTGACAGCAGTATCAATGCGACTGGTCTAACTGTTTTCATCACGATACACCGCGCGTGCCTGGTCGAATCGATAGATTTCCGCAGCGAAATCAAACTCGGCGCTTTGCGCCGTGATTCTTGCCTGTGGGCTCAGCATCAGGATTTCGCTGTCGGCGCTCACCAGCTCCCGATCCGGTTCGAAGCTGATGCTCTCGGTATAGACCTGCATCGGCGTGTCACCCTGTCTCAGCATGACGACTTTCTGGCGCAGGTCGAGCCGGCTTTGCTGGTGGTGGAATTCGCCAAAGATCGCATCGACCTGCCACGGTCCCGAATCGGTGGCGATTTGCATCGATGGCACTTCGATTTCGCTGACATCGCCGAGCGGGTAGTGCTCCATCCGGGGCGTGTAAAACTCGAAATCGAGCCTGCCGTCCGCGTTTAACTGGCGGTAACGCATGTTGGTGAGGAAATAGTCGATATCGTTTGGAAACACCAGGCTGGCGTCGTCCTGTGGTTGCCGCAAACTCGACTCGTAGACCCAGCCGATCGCGATGGCGCCGAAACCGAGAAACAGGACCAGTAGCAACAGGCGCAATCTCATTCGAGGTACTCGGCTTGCCTGGCATCGAGCAGGGACTGTGCCTGCAGGATGAAATCGGTGATTTCGCGCACGGCCCCATGGCCGCCACGGTTACTGGTTACCCAGTCGCAGTGCTCGCGCACGAACGCGTGTGCGTTGTGCACCGTGATGGCAAATCCGACCCGCCGCAGCACCGGTAAATCGGGCA
>Ga0316188_10000540_pt1 | contig 16428 bp, 17 predicted proteins | sample Phiworburrow1_MG_FD_204933 | JGI IMG/M metagenome (GOLD analysis project Ga0316188, IMG submission 204933) | Coastal sediment microbial communities from Maine, United States - Phippsburg worm burrow 1 | ecosystem: Environmental > Aquatic > Marine > Coastal > Sediment | place: USA: Maine...
AAGTATAATTTCCGGTAATATCCTCATAAGTGTGCTGATCATCAAAACTATCATAATCAACAATGATAGATAAGGCACAACCGGCAAATTTATTGTTTACTTTGATCACTACCTGACCTTCCTGAAAGCGATCGATCAATGCTTTTATCTGTGGCTTACCCCAAACAGAATCAGGGAAGTTGGTATAGGATTGAATCATTGCTTTTTTAAGCTCTTCATAATCATCAAGAGTTAAATACGTTAATTCGATGTTTTCTATTTCCTGCATGTATTTAATTTATAAAATGGGGTACAAAAGTATTTTAAAATAATTCAACTTTGATCTGTTTTTTTATCAGCTTATATAATAAGTATTCAATTTCTTTCAAAAACGCATCGATTTCCAGCACCGACAAAGTGTAGTTCGTTTTTTTTAAAATATAGAAAATGATATTTTCTAATTCAGGATCACCAAAAGCATGATAAAACGTCCTATTGCCATTCTCCCTGTGAAGCAGGAAAAGCACGATCTACTTTTTTAACGAGTCCCTGCAATACTTTTCCGGGTCCAACTTCGATCAATTCAGTCATTCCATCTGCGATCATTTGCTGCATGGTTTGCGTCCATCTCACCGGTGAAGTTAATTGAGCCACAAGATTTAGTTTAATTTGATCAGGATCAACAACGCCTTTTGCATTTACATTTTGATATACCGGGCAGATCGGATTTGAAAAATGGGTTTCATTGATCGCTTTTTCTAATTCTTGTCTGGCTGGTTCCATTAAGGGAGAATGAAAAGCACCTCCTACAGGTAATACAATTGCTCTTTTAGCTCCGGCTGCTGTCAATTTTTCAACAGCTATATTGATCGCTTCAAAAGATCCTGAAATAACAAGCTGACCGGGAGAATTATAATTTGCCGGTACTACAATACCATCAATACTAGCACATACTTCTTCTACTATATTGTCTTCAAGACCTAAAATAGCTGCCATTGTTGAAGGAGTTAGCTCACAGGCCTTTTGCATGGCCAGCGCTCTTTTATATACCAAATTTAACCCATCACTAAATGATAAAGCTCCATTTGCAACCAAGGCAGAAAATTCACCTAAGGAATGTCCTGCAACCATATCAGGTTTAAATCGATCTCCCATCGCTTTGGCAGTAATTACCGAATGCAGAAAGATAGCAGGTTGTGTAATTCTTGTTTGCTTTAATTCTTCATCACTACCTTCGAACATGGTTTTGGTGATTTCAAACCCGAGTATATTATTTGCTTCTAAAAATAATTTTTTTGCTATTGGAGCGCCTTCAAAAAGGTCCAGACCCATTCCACTAAATTGTGATCCCTGACCAGGAAAAACGTATGCTTTCATAGTTGTTATTTTCAATTAAATGTAATAATATTAATTTTTACTTGCCCTTGCATTTCATTATTCCGTTGTTTTACTCATCATATATTTAAGTTGCGTAGCATACATAAATATGAACATGGCGGTAAAAAAGAACTGAAAAGCGATGAGCATTTGTCCTATGGTATTATTAAAGTAATAGATATAAGAAATAAGGATGATCATGAGGTTGCTGAGTGTATAGACTAAAAAACCCATTTTATTCAAACGGTACATTAGGAGGGCGCCAGCAACCGATATCAATGCAAGAAGCATTGTTGAAATAGTTAATATTTTTGGTTGATTCTGTTTCTCTATCCAAAAATCGATAATGCTTTCCGAAGCACGTTGAATAAATGACTGCATATCACCATCGCCTTCAATATTTAAGTTAAAAGAAACTTCCTCATTATCGAAATCGGAATCATAGAATAAATGTTTCACATCCGATCGAATACTTAAACCGCCTCCAATAAAACTTAAAACGCATAAAAGGGTTAAAAACCGCGGTGCTTTTTGCCTATCCATTTTTTGTAAGTTTTTTGTATCGAATTCGTTTTGGACCTTCATCTCCTAATCGCTTTTTCTTATTTTCTTCGTATTCCGAATAAGATCCTTCAAAGTAATACACTTGTGAGTCTCCTTCAAAAGCTAAGATATGTGTACAAACCCTATCCAGAAACCACCGGTCGTGAGAAATGATCACTGCACAACCTGCAAAGTCTAAAATCCCCTCTTCCAAGGCTCGTAAAGTATTTACATCGATGTCGTTTGTAGGCTCATCCAATAAAAGAACATTGGCTTCAGTTTGTAAGGTCAGCGCTAAATGGAGTCGGTTTCTTTCTCCACCGGATAAAACGCCAACTTTTTTATTTTGATCGGGTCCATTGAAATTAAATTTCGAAACATAGGCTCTGGAATTGATTGATTGTCCACCGATATCAATGATCTCGTTTCCACCTGTGATAGTTTCCCAAACCGATTTTTCAGGATCTATCTTCGCGTGTGCCTGATCAACATATCCGATCTTTACTGTTTCACCTACTTTAAATTGTCCATCATCCGCTTCCAGTTCTTTCATTATTAATTTGAAAAGCGTCGTTTTTCCGGCTCCATTCGGACCGATAATCCCTACAATACCTGCGGGAGGTAAATTGAAATTAAGGTCATCGAATAATAATTTATCTCCAAAAGCTTTTTTAACATGAATTGCTTCGATCACGTCATTTCCTAAACGAGGTCCATTAGGGATTGGAATTTCCAATTTATCAATTTTCTCTTTGCTTTCTTCTTTTAGCAGATTCTCATAATTTGAAAGACGGGATTTTGCTTTGGCATGTCGTCCTTTAGGATTTAATCTCACCCAATCCAACTCTTGTTGAAGGGTTTTTCTTCGCTTGCTTTCCTGTTTTTCCTCTGCAGCCATTCGCTTGGTTTTTTGCTCCAGCCATAAGGTATAATTTCCTTTCCATGGGATTCCTTCACCTCGATCTAATTCCAGGATCCATCCGGCAACATTATCAAGAAAGTAACGGTCGTGAGTAACTGCGATGACTGTACCACTATATTGCGACAAGAAAAGCTCCAACCATTCTACTGATTCAGCATCAAGGTGGTTTGTTGGCTCATCAAGTAATAGCACGTCGGGTTGTTTTAATAATAAACGGCATAATGCAACTCTTCTTCGTTCTCCCCCCGATAGGTTTTTGATCAATTCATCCCCTTCTGGTGTTCGAAGGGCATCCATTGCACGTTCTAATTTCGTATCTATTTCCCAGGCATCCATTGCATCGATCTTATCCTGAGCTACACCTTGCTGAGCGATCACCTTATCAAACTTTTCAGGATCAGAATAGACATCCGGATCTTCCAATTGCTTATTCAAACGTTCATAATCGGCGAGAACATCCATGATCTCCTGAACTCCTTCCGAAACAATTTCTTTTACTGTTTTACTATCATCCAATTCAGGATCCTGATGCAAATATCCTACTGTATAACCAGGAGAAAAAACAACATCCCCTTGAAATGCATCATCTAATCCGGCGATGATCTTCATAAGAGTAGATTTCCCCGAACCATTTAACCCGATGATACCTATTTTTGCTCCATAATAGAAGGAGAGATTAATATTTTTAAGGATCTGTTTTCCTTGAGGGGTTAGCTTATTAACCCTGTTCATCGAAAAGATGATCTTTTTATCGTCGGACATAGTATGTGAATTTTGTGCGAATATCGAAAAATATTCTGCTATGAATCGTTAAATCGCACTTAAAATTAGAGATGATTAATTGCTTGATAGATCGATCATGCCTATTTCATTAATAAATTCGATCTCGACTCTTCGGTCTCCGGCATTTTCCGATGTAGAATTGATATCACCTAAATAATTCATGACCATTCGCTTACTTGAGATCCCTTTCTTATAAAGGTATTTTTTTACTTCTTCAGCTCTTTTTTGAGAGATATAGGCATTAAAATCAGCGTCACCTGATTTATCCGCATAACCTGTGATCATTATTTTTAATTCTGCATTTTTAATTAAAACACTCAAAACTCTATTTAATTCCAATTTATATTGATTGCTAAGCTCAAAGGAATTTTTATCAAAATAAATGAGTAGCTTCTCATTAGCAGCGCTTTTCTCAAAAATACTTAGGTCTTTTGGTGTGCGTTCATCAGAATAGATCATTTCTTTTAATTCATCGATCTGCTCTTGCAGAAGGGCCGACTGATCATTGTTTTCTTTTCTGATTTCGCGATCATGCACTATATTCTCTTTTTGAAAGTCAGCCAGATCTTTTTGAATAGCCAGTAATTGAGATGAATTCTGTTGCAGCAGGGCTAATAACTCCTCATTGAAATCATCTTTATTCCTTTTATTCCTTTTATTTTGCTTCTTTAATTGACGATTATAATCATCAATAAAACTTTTTGGCAGACTTAATTCCTGATCAAAATCAGTGGCACTAACAGGCTCATCTAAAATATATTCTAAGGGAGGAATAAATCCTTCAGCTTCATAGGCGATAGGGCTTTCAATATCCACTGATTGATTCATCTTTTTAGCCCATACATCAGGTATCTCCAAGGTTTTTTCATTTTTTAAAAAAGAAGCGATCTCTGTTTTGCATAAGCCTTTAAGGTCAAGAATTTCCGAATCGATAAAATACTGTAGCATTTCTTTTCTTTCCTGTGGGTTGTCGCCGAGTAATTCATACTCTTTGTCAGTCCATGACATCGCTTCCAAACTTTTCAATTTGGAATAAATTTTAGGAGAAAAACCTGTAAAAACATTTTTGATCTGAAAAAGCTGAAGTCCCTGATTTACCAAAGAACTCATTTCGATAAGCATTTTTGATGGATCATTGGATAAAATCAGGTTTTCGTCTCCTATTTTATAGGATTTATCGACGTAAAGATCAAGTCCAACGCCTAATAATTCAGCAATTTCTTCTTCCGGAGACTGTTTTGGAGTATAATAATTGACAATAAAAGTATATTGATCGCTTTGTTTTAATTGATAATCACCGCTACGCCCCTTATCAGAAAACTGATTGATAACGGTCGTTTCCTGGCCATTCACTTGTATAGAAAGACCAATTAATAGTAGGATCAGGCTCCCAAATTTCACAGGGCGGTAAGTTTTTTTTAAAGGTAATAAAAGAGAGTTCTAATCAAAGAAAGATTGAAATTGTCTTATTAACATATTAATTAACACGGAAATACAGGCTCATTCTGAGTTTTTGAAGAACTGCTCAGAGAAATTAACAAAATATAGCTTTGAAGAGCTCCGTGTGATTCCTGTATACAGCCATCTAAGGTCTTCAACTGTAGGTAGTGCTTCTCTGATAAATGGTTGTTCCAGAAAAACAATAGGCCATTGTCCGCCCTGAGATTTATGTGCGGTTACAGCATAGGCAAATTTAATTTGTAGTGCATTATAGAAGGGATCATCAAATACCTTTTTTATTCTTTTTGCATGACTTTTAATATCGATATAATCCTCCTCGATCTTTCCGAATAATATTTTCGCTTTTTCTGCACTGAGAGAAGGACCCTCCTCTGTTAATACATCAAGCAAAACGATAACATCAAAAGTGTTTTTATCATCATCATCCATAAAATACACCGAAAGTTCTGCGAATTTCATATCATATCTTTCGATGATCTTTTGAACCCTGGATACGACGAGTACATCTCCATTGGCAATAAAATTATCTTCGATCCAGAAATAATTATTCTTTACGACCATAATATAATCACCTGCATTGATCTCCTCTTCATGCCATAAAATGCGTGATCGTATTTGTTGATTAAAAATATTTGCTCTTTTATTCGACCAGGTGATAAAGATCATACTATCCATTCCCACTTCATCGTAAGAAGATTCTAAATATTCCTGAAGTTCATGACCATTAATAGCCATCACTTCATTTGGGTTTTCAAGAATAAAGGAGGGGAATCCGGGGTGAGAAGCGTCGATCATATTGCGAACGATCGTAGCATTATTAAGCACTAAACTTCCTGCATCCTGCCGAACAACTTCTTTGAGAGAGATCAAAGCGATAGGAAAGTTCCCAATAGTTGAAAAGTAGGAGGTAGTTAAAGCTAAGCTTTCTTTTTCTCCAACCGGGGGAAGCTGAGCCAGATCTCCTATTAGAATAAGTTTGTTTCCTTTTTGTTCAAAAACGAAGTCGACCACATCCTCAAGTAAAGTGCGATAAGTAAAACCACTTCCGGAAACGGCTGTCTGTGAGGAGATCATAGAGGCTTCGTCGATGATAAATACGGTATTCGAATTTTTATTTTCTTGTCGTTTCCAGGATGAGTAGCCTCCTTCATCTGCACTATGCCGATAAATAAATTTATGGATCGTACTCGCTTTTTTCTTAGCAAAAGAAGAAAAAACCTTGGCTGCTCTTCCGGTCGGAGCCATTAACTGACTTCGAATCTTTAAAGTGGATAATGATTTAACATAGGCCGAGATCAATGAGGTTTTACCGGTACCGGCGTGTCCGTTTATTATTAAAATAGGATTGGATTTAGTGCTTAAGGTAAATTTTTCTAAGGCATGAATAAGCTTTTCCTGGTCAGGAGTTGCTTCATATTGTAGCCATTTATATATTGTTTCTTTAATATTCAATCCCTTATTGTTGTTTAATAGTAAAGTTCTATCATTATATTTGTTGAAGTATTTAAATTTTGATGTTTACGATTTAAAAAAAATTGTAGATTTGTAGCACTTCAAAAGTCACTAAAGTATCAATAAAAACATGGATTTTCTTAAAAGTTTATTGAGGTTTATATTTCCAGCACTAATTGTGATCTTGGGAATTTTATTGCTTGTAGGCAGTAGCGACCAAAGTTCAATGTATAAAATAGCAGGTTTTGCAATTATTGTTTCCGGATTATTGTCCGGTTTAATGGTCGCGAATATTCTGAACAACAAAATTAATCTTGCTCTTCAAATTGTAGTGCTTATTATCGCGGGCTATTTTGTTTATCAGGATTATAATTCGGTAAATGATGAGATTCGTTATACAAGAAAAAAAGAAAAGGTCAATGCCGAAGTAATCGTTCGATTAAAAGATGTTCGAACTGCTGAGCTTGCTTTTAGATCAAAATATGGTAGATATACTGCAAGTATAGATACACTTGTAAATTTTGTGAAGTATGACTCTTTACCGGAAATCAGAGCGGTAGGCGAGATTCCTGATTCGCTTAGTGAAGGTGAAGCATTAAAGCTTGGAATTATAAGTAGAGATACTTTTTATGTTTCTGTAATGGAAGTGAAATTTCTAGAGACCAGAGTAGCAGAAAAACGAGGAAATCATCCTTTTGATCCGGACTTAATGGTAATTGCACCTTACAGCAATAAACCATTTTTGTTAAAAGCTGGCTTTATTGATGTATCAGGATTACAAAAGCCCGTTTTCGAAGCGAAAGACCCTGAGCCATTTTCTGAACCTGCATTACAGGTAGGGTCTATGACAGAGGCAAATACAAATGGTAACTGGAAAGAATAAATTCAACACTTTTCGTGTTGGACATACAAAAAAAGAAGAGCTCCATTCTACATCAACCTTATTGATCGAAAGCGAAGTAGATCAGTTGTCTTATGCAATAATTGATAAAGGTGAGAGTAGTTGTGTCGGTTTATGTTCCATCCCCATAGATGTTTCTAACGGAAGAATGGAGCGAAGATCTTTATTAAAAGAACTATTCCAAAACGATGAAATATTAAATTTTCCCTTTTCGAAAAGAGCCATTCTAATGGCAAACCGTGAATGTGTTTTTATTCCTGAAGAAGTCTTTGATCCTGAAAAGCTTGATTTTTATATTCATTCTTCATTCGGTGAGAATTTTGTTGGAAAATGCTTTTCGAACAAAATACCTGAGTTAAAAAACCACCTTGTTTTTAAAGTACCTGATTGGCTCGTTAGTTTATATAATGAAACGATGTCCGGTGTTTCACTCAGCCATGCTTCCGCTTTTTTGGTCGAATCAATTTTCAGACTAAGTAAACAACAAAGTAAGGCGATTATTCATGCTCATTTTAAGAGATCATTTTTTGAGTTTGTCATTTTTAAAGAAGGGAAGATGCTTTTCTATAATTCCTTTTCATATCAGACTTCAGAAGATATTGCCTATTTCATTATGTATGCATTAAAACAGTGGGACATTGAAGAAAATGAAATTTCTATTTCTGGAATTTTAAATGCTGAAAGTGAAGAATTATTCTGGTTAAGAAAGTACCTTGGTACAATGAAAAATTTCCCATTAGATCAATTGCTTCCTTTTCCTCCGGCTCTTGAATCACCAACAGCATTTATTAATTTGCTAAATCCATCCCATTGCGAATAATCAGCGGGTCTCACAAAGGCCGTCAGTTTAATCCTCCAAAAGGTTTTAAAAGTAGGCCTACAACAGATCTTGCCCGAGAAAGTTTATTTAATATTCTTTCAAACAGCTACCAACTGGATGGATTGATGGTCTTTGATTTTTTTTCCGGTTCAGGTAGTATAGGTTTTGAGTTTGCCTCTAGGGGTGCTGAAAAGGTGATCTGTATTGAAAAATCATTCCCCGTTTATAAACAGCTGGTCAAAAATGCAAAGGAAATGGGGCTAACGAATGTGGAGATCGTTATTAAAGATGTTTTTCGCTGGATTGAAAAGAATGATGTAAAAGCAGATATCATTTTTGCGGATCCTCCTTTTGAATTAAAAGGCGTTGTTGAACTCCCTCATTTAATTTTGAATAAGAAATTATTAAATTCAGGAGGTTGTCTGATTCTTGAGCATTCTTCATCTTTAAATTTCGAAGAAATAAAAGAGTATTCTTATACTAAAAAATATGGGGCAGTACATTTTAGTTTTTTCTTTGTAGATTAGTTCCAACTTCTTTAAGCGACACGTTTTTAATCACTTTCAAAATGAAAATAGCCGTATTTCCGGGATCTTTTGATCCAATAACAAGAGGGCATGAATCAATTGTAAATCGAGCCTGTACTTTATTCGATACCATTTATATCGCCATTGGGATCAATGCAAATAAAAGCAATCTGTTTTCACTTGATAAACGAACAAAATATATTGAAGAAACATTTAAAAACAATCCTAAAATTAAAGTGGTCAGCTATCAGGAACTCACCGTTAAATTATGCCGGGATTTAGGTGCTAAATTTATACTTAGAGGTTTAAGAAATACCTCAGATCTTAATTATGAATTTCCTATTTCGCATGCAAATCGACTTTTAGATCCGGCTATAGAAACCGTTTTTTTTATTACTGATCCGGGTTTTTCTGCAATAAACTCGAGTATTGTACGTGATATCTATAAACATGGCGGAGATATTAAAGCCTTTATACCAGACGCAGTTGAACTATAGATTTTTTATTTTTTTCTTCTTTATTTCATTTTATTCTCAAGCCCAGGAGGTGAGTCTAAAAGTTTTCGCAAAGCATTACGAGGATCAAAAGGTCTATATATGGCTTGAAGATGATTTTTTTAGTCGCCATACTCAATTGATCGATGAAGGAAGGATTTTAAATGGAGAATGTAGGTTTCTTTTAACGATCAAGGATATTTCTAAGATCAGAATAGGAATCGATTATCAATATGGAAGTTTATATGTGGAGCCAAATACAGATTATGAAATCGCATTCCCAAAACATGAAGAAGGAGAAAACAGATCTTTAGCATGGAATTCAAAAGTGATGCTTTCCTTTTTAAATTTACCGGAAGAGGATATCAATTCTCAGATAATGTTATTTAATGCTGAACTGGATTCATTTTTCTCAACCTTATTATTAGGAGACCTAAGCGATGATCCGATAAATGCATCTGATTCTTTAGCCGGTTTAAATCAAAGTAATAATCTAAGCGCAAGGAAATTTTCTCAGAAAGAAAGCCTAATGAAATTTAATGTTTTTATAGATAGTCTGATTTCGGATTCGGATACGGTATCATTTATTTCAAGCTATCAAAAATATGCTGCTGCCTCTATCACATTTTCCTTAGGAGAAAAGAAGGAGACTTTGTACAGCGAATATTTTAAGGATAAAGAAATAGCCTATTCCAATCCTGAATACGTTAGGTTCTTCAATGAGTTTTATCAAAACTTTTTTGAATATTTTAGTTATTATCCACTTTCCGAAAAATTGGATATAGCCCTCAATTCAGATGATTGCAAAGCAGAGCTCGAAAAATTGGTTTCGGAGGATGAAATGAGCGGTGGGACGCAATTAAAGGAATTGGTTTTATTAAAAGGTCTTTACGATTATGTGACCATTCATACGAAAAGAGACAGTGCTATTTTAGCTGTAATAAAAGAGATCGCTGTTGGATCAGAATATCCAATGCACAGAGAAATTGCAGTTCATTTTATAGAGAAATTGAATCATGGAAAAGAAGGAAGCCTCTTTCCGGATATCGAATTCCTGAGTTTTACCGGAGATTCATTAATGCTCTCTCATTTTAAAGGTCAAATGATCTACTTACAGATTTTCTCGACATGGAGTTCTTCAAGTCTTGCAGAAATGGAATTTATCAGCCAGTTAAATAAAAAATATTCAAGCGATATTCGATTTATTAGTTTGAGTATTGATCCGGATCCGGAAGATTTTTACCGATTTGTTAATGCAAATAGAAATTACAACTGGGAATTAGGATGGATTGGAGTTCACCCTGAAAAACTTAAACTTTTATCGATTTATGACCTCCCGATTTTTTATTTAATTGATGAAGATTTGAAGATAGTAGAATGGCCGGCATTATGGCCAAGTACCGGAATAGAGCAAACTTTTTATGAAATGGAAGTGAAAAAGAGAGAAGAGAATAAGTTGCGATTTTGGGAAGATCAAACTAATAAATCCAAAAGAGAGGAGTAAAATTGATCTCTGTTATTTCTGATCGTATGTCTGTCCATCCAGGTAATTGAAGCGATCCCTTCTTCTTTTTGAGGAATTAAGGCTTCATTTATAGAGGCATTCATGGCAAACCAAAAGGTTTTTTTTAGAACCCATTCTCCTTTTAATTGATAGATATGATAAGAGACTTTTGGATTGGAGCTTTTTATTTTATGCTCTCTGAGTCCACACTCCTCAGCCACTTCTCTTAATGCTGCCTCCTTTGCAAGTTCGCCCTCTTCAATATGTCCTTTTGGAAGATCAAGAAAGCCATTTCTTTCAATAACAAGGACCTCACCATGTTCATTTAAAACTACACCCCCGGCGGCATTTACTAACTTAAAACAACTTTTAAAATCAGTCCAGGCCTCATTAATGTCTTCGGCATATACTGACAATCCTTTTACCCCTTCATTTTTCCAAATATTATTAATGCAATAATCCCATTCTTTATGAAAATCGAATTTCAGGTATAGAAAATTCTCTTCCTCAGCCAAATAAAAAATATTTGAATGTAGAATTAAAGGTATGTTGTCATTAAAAACTTTATACATTTGCGCCATGGAAAACCTGGGTAAATCGGCTTTAAAAGTAGCCGAATATTTATTACAAATCAAGGCAATCAAATTAAGTATTCAAAAACCTTTTACATGGGCATCTGGAATGAAGTCTCCCATTTATTGTGATAATAGAAAAACATTATCTTATCCAACGATCAGAAATTTCTTAAGACAAGAGTTTATTTCCGGTATAAGAGACTTTTATGGAGAGCCGGATGTGATCGCAGGGGTTGCAACCGGAGGGATCGCATTGGGAGCTATTATTGCCGATCATTTAGGAAAACCATTTATATATGTTCGGTCTTCTGAAAAAGGGCATGGATTACAAAATAAAATTGAAGGTGAATTACAGTCAGGACAAAGTGTAGTGGTTATTGAAGATCTTATCTCAACAGGTAAAAGTAGTCTGGATGCTGTTGATGCAATAAGAAAAGCAGGAGGAAGAGTGAATGGATTAGCGGCTATTTTCACCTATGGATTTGATAAAGCGAATAAGGCTTTTGAAGATGCGGAATGTCGGTTTTTTACACTTACAGATTACAGAACGATGCTGATTCAAGCAGCAGATGACCGTTATATTAATGAAGCAGATCTGGAATCCTTGAATTATTGGAGAACAGACCCTGAAAATTGGAGTGCGAATGAAAATTGAAAGTAAAAAAGGAGTGATCAATTGTCCTTCGAAGGAGGTTTATACCTACTTAATGGATATGAATAATTTTAAAAACCTCCTGCCTGCAGATAAGATCAGTAATTGGGTATCTGATGAAAAAAGTTGTTCTTTTAAAATACAAGGGGCAACTACCATAAGTTTTATAATTGAATCGAGTGAAGAGCCTAATCTAATCCATTTGATATCCGGCGATGAATCTCCATTTGCATTTAATCTTGATATTCATTTAGAAGAAGAGAATGGGACGACCACGGGCTATCAGGTTTTTAGTGCAGATATCAATATGTTTATGAAAATGATGGTTGAAAAACCATTGAAGAATTTATTTGATTTTATTGTAGATCGTTTAGAGGATGAGCTTAACTAAAGCTGATCTCTTTATGATTAAAGTGATGGATCTTTAATTCGGAATCTTCTACTATCAGCATTCCATTCTCATTTGTTCCTACAATCCGCCCCAAAAATTCTTTGTTTTTATGGCTATGCATTGTAAGCCATTTGTTCCGATCATGTAAATGCAGATCAAAGGACTGCAAGAGCTCATGTCGATTTTCATTCAAGGTTTCATAATAGAGATCAAAACGGTAAAGAAAGAATTCTAAAATGCGCTTAAGCTCCCATTTTTTTCCGGATTCGATCAAAAACGAACTGGCATTTAAGCCTTCAAATATTTTTTGATTTACATTAATTCCAATTCCGATTATGCTCCGATCGATCCTGTTTTGTGTCACAGTATTTTCAATCAAAATACCGGCAATTTTTTTTCCTTCGATAAAAATATCATTCGGCCATTTTATCGTGATTTGTTTAGTTAAAAAATAACTTAAACTATCTCTGAGTGCTAAAGCGCTTATCCTTGATAGATCAAATTGCTGGGTTGCGGATAGCTTTTTTGGTTGGAGGTAAATAGAAAATAAGAGGTTGAGACCTGCCTCAGACTGCCATTTATTGTGAAACTGACCCTTACCATTGCTTTGAAAAGACGCCACAATTACCGTTTTATGCTGAATATTTGGCTGATTTTCTTTACTGGCAGCATAATTGTTCGTAGAGTCAACCGTAGGTAAATGGAGTATAGAATACGAATGGATAATTGATGGGAACATAGATTTTTTCGCTGAATTTCTTACTACAAAATAACAACATAAATGATTAACTTTAAACCCTGAAAAACGATTACATGGAGATAGTAGATGAGCAGCTCTTAGCGCCCATTCTTGAGGGAATTCAAAAAGTAAAAGGAAAAAACATAGTCGTTCTGGATTTAAGTGAAATTCCACAGTCAGTTGCTAGAAATTTCGTGATCTGCACAGGTGATTCACATGTTCAGGTTTCGGCAATTGCTGATGCCATCGACGAAGAAGTCGGGAAAAAAGTAGGGGAAAGCCCATGGCATAAAGAAGGACTTCAGAATAGACAATGGGTAATATTAGATTATATAGATGTAGTAGTGCATATATTTCATAAAGACTGGAGAGATTTTTATAATTTGGAAGGTTTATGGGGAGATGCAAAATTTCAGCATATTGAAGATTGAATTAGAACAAGGAAAATAACAAATGGAAAATAAAAAAAGCAATAAGGATACAGCTCCTAATAATAATTCCCCTAAGAAACCGGATGGGAAGAAGCCCTTTAATTTTTACTGGATCTATGCCATTGTAGGGGTGGTTTTAATCTCACTTAACTTATTGAATTTCTCAGGTACTGAATCAGAGATCACACCTTCTGCCTTCGAGCAATTTGTAAAAGATGGAGATGTAAGTAAAGTGGTCATTATTAATGATAAAAAAGGAGAGGTCTATCTTACTCCGGACGCACTTCAAAAAGAAGTTCATCAGAAAAAAGCCAAAGCACCTTTAATAAAAGGGGCTCAGGGTTCCGGTCCTCAGTATTATTTTGAAGTAGGAGCCTGGAAAGAATCCATTTCAACTGATCTAAGGAATTGGCATGATGAATATGGAATTGAGTATAATTATAAGACCGAAGAATACTGGGGTAGAGAAATTTTACAATGGTTCCTGTTTTTAGCCATAATGATTGGAATTTGGATGTTTTTTATGCGCCGAATGGGCGGAGGCGGAGGCGGAGGAGGCCAGATCTTTAATATTGGAAAATCGAAAGCCACCCTCTTTGATAAAGGAAAAAGTACCAATATTACTTTTAAAGATGTTGCAGGTCTGGAAGGAGCTAAAGAAGAAGTTGAAGAAATTGTAGATTTCTTAAAAAGTCCTGATAAATACACAAAATTAGGAGCTAAAATTCCTAAAGGTGCCTTACTTGTCGGACCTCCCGGTACAGGAAAAACCTTGTTGGCAAAAGCGGTTGCAGGTGAAGCAAAAGTTCCATTCTTTTCACTATCAGGATCCGATTTTGTTGAGATGTTCGTTGGGGTAGGAGCTTCCAGGGTGAGAGATCTTTTTAAACAAGCAAAAGAAAAAGCACCATCCATTATCTTTATTGATGAGATCGATGCTATCGGTAGAGCGAGAAGTAAAGGACAAAATATGGGAGCAAATGATGAACGCGAAAACACGCTTAATCAATTGCTTACAGAAATGGACGGTTTTGGAACCAATTCCGGTGTAATCATAATGGCAGCTACCAATCGTGCCGATATACTTGACCGTGCCCTTTTAAGAGCAGGACGTTTCGATCGTCAGATCTATGTTGATATGCCTGATCTAAACGAAAGAAAGGAAATTTTTGAGGTACATCTGAAACCGATTAAAATAGATAAAAAAGTAAACGTTGATCTATTGGCACGACAGACTCCCGGATTTTCCGGAGCAGATATTGCGAATATATGTAATGAGGCGGCGCTTATTGCTGCCAGAGGTAAAAAAACGCAGGTTTCACAAGTCGATTTTGGAAGTGCGATCGATCGGATCATTGGCGGATTGGAAAAGAAGAATAAGATCATTACTCCTAAAGAAAAGAAAGTGGTTGCTTATCATGAAGCCGGACATGCTACTACAAGCTGGTTATTAAAATATGCTCATCCACTTGTAAAAGTGACTATTGTTGCCCGAGGACGATCATTAGGTGCTGCGTGGTATTTACCGGAAGAAAGGCAAATTACTACCACCGCACAGCTATTTGATGATATGGTTTCGACAATGGGAGGTAGAGCCGCTGAAAAAGTGATCTTCGGCGAAATTTCAACAGGCGCTTTAAGCGACCTTGAAAAAGTCACCAAACTTGCTTACAATATGATCACAGTTTACGGACTTAATGATAAAGTTGGAAATGTAAGTTTCTATGATAGTTCCGGAAGTGGGGAATATAATTTCACAAAACCTTACAGTGAAAAAACAGCTGAACTTATTGACGAAGAGGTTAAAAAAATCATTGATCTTGCTTATCAAAAGGCAATTGAAATTTTAACTGAAAACAAAGATAAATTAACTCAATTGGCGGATAAACTTCTCGAAGAAGAAGTGATCTTTAAAGAAGATCTGGAACTGATCTTCGGAAAACGTCCTTTTGATGAGGAAGTCGAAGTGGCGGTAGAAAAGAAGAAAAAGGCGAAGGCAAAAGCCCCTTCTAAAATCGCTGAGAAAGTTGAAATTGAAAAGGATGAAGAGGTTAAATCCGGTGACACCCCAACTTAATGGAAAAGGATTGGGTTATACTCTATTCCTCTTTTGTTTTGATCGATGTTCAAATGAAAAAGATTTTTCTGGAAGAGAACGGGATTGAATCTGTAATCATTAATAAACAAGATTCGGTTTATAGATCATTTGGTGAAATTGAATTATATGTTCAAAGAGATCATATAATTAAAGCAAAACAATTAATCGAATCCTAATTTATATAAAGTGCTTAAAAGAGCGATTTCCGGAGCCATTTTCCTTCTCATTTTCATAACTTCTTTGTTATGGAATAGCTATTCGATGATTGGCTTTTTCTTCGTAATTACAGTTTTGGCCAGTAGTGAATTATTCAGACTTATTCAAAGCCCAAATATGAAGGCGCATGAGATGATCGGAGGTATTTTATCTAAAGCGCTTTATTTATTTCCGGTAGCTTATTTAGCTGGTTTTATTGAAGCGAAGTGGGTTTCACTTGTTATTTTGCCTTTTTTGGCAGTGCCAATTGCAGAGCTTTTTAGCAGGAATAAATATGCTTTAGTGAATATGGTTCTTTCTTATTTTCCTGCTTTCTATATTTCTATTCCATTTGTTCTTCTGGTTGATATTGCATTTATTCAAGGCATTTTTGACCCCTTTCCCATTCTTGGTTTTTTCATCCTCATTTGGATATATGATACCGGAGCTTATCTGGCAGGAAGATCTTTTGGCAAGCATAAACTTTTCGAAAGAATTTCTCCAAAGAAAACATGGGAAGGTTTAATCGGAGGTGCTGTTTTAAGTTTCGCCGTTGCTGTTTTTATCTTACCAAGATTCATTCC
>Ga0316188_10000542_pt1 | contig 16413 bp, 13 predicted proteins | sample Phiworburrow1_MG_FD_204933 | JGI IMG/M metagenome (GOLD analysis project Ga0316188, IMG submission 204933) | Coastal sediment microbial communities from Maine, United States - Phippsburg worm burrow 1 | ecosystem: Environmental > Aquatic > Marine > Coastal > Sediment | place: USA: Maine...
CATCGTCGCGCTCGATCTCGAGACCGACGCGCTGCGCAGCGGGCTGGTGCGTGCCGTGCAACGCCCGGACACCAACGTCACCGGTCTGTTCCTCGACCAGGCGCGCTTCACCGCACACTGGTTCGAGCTGCTGCGCGAGGCGCTGCCGCAGGCGAAGAACCTCAACCTGCTGTGGGATGCCAGCGCCGGCCCGTGGCACCTGGGGGCGGCCAAGTCCGCGGCCGCACGGTTGCGCTTCGACACCGACACGCTGGTCGTGCGCGACGAGCGCGACTTCGAAACCGAATTGGCCGACGGCATGCGTAACCGCCCCGACGCGATGGTGCTGCTGTCGTCGCCGCTGGTGCGCGCACGCTCGGCGCAGCTCGCCGCGTTCTGCAGTGCGCGCAAGCTGCCGGCGGTCTCGCCCTTCTTCGAGTTCGCGCGCGCCGGTGGGCTGATGTCCTACGGGCCCGATGTGCAGGACTACTACCTGCGTACCTCGGCCTACGTCGAGCGTATCCTGAATGGCGCGCGTGTTGCGGAAATGGCCCTCGAACTTCCCGAGAACTTCCGCTTCGTCATCAACGAACCCGCGGCGATTGCCATCGGGCTGACGCTGCCGCCGGCCTTGCTGGCCAAGGCCGATGAAGTGATTCGATGAACGCCGGTGCGGCCCAAGACGGGCTGTGGCCGCGCGGGTCCGCGACTCGGCGATGATCGACCCCTGGCGCAGTCGATCGCCCGGCCCGGCCGCAACAAGACCTTGCGGCGCGCGAGCACCCGCACAAAGCCGCTCGGCACCAGCGCCGAATCGCCGGAGGCATCGGGGCTGCCGACCAACGATTGGAGCCTGCTCCTGCGAGCGGTGTGTTGGAGTGCTTCCTCGCCGTGTGCAAGGACCAGCACATTGACGTCCGCCATCAGTATTCAGGCCTCCATCCGGTCGAGCAACGCGGCACTGTCGTCGAGATCGACACCGGCGCGCGGCCTGCCGCCGTGAGAGACTTCAGCGCCCGTGCTTGAAGTCTGAAAGGGATTGCGATCTTCAGGTCGCACGCTGCGGGGTGCGGCGTGGCCTGCTCGCATCTGCTGTCGCATGTCGCCGGAGGTGACTGAATGAGACGACGAACGCTCTGCCTGAGCCTGGCTCTGCCCCTTGCCGGGCTGACAGGCGGTGTCGCCGCGAAGGGCACCGGTGGCCCGCTGCGCATCGCCTGGGTCTCAATCGAACAGTCGGGCTCGGCTTCGCCGGTATTTGGCGCGTTCCGCAACGGCTTGGCTGCGCTGGGTTACGTGGAAGGCAAGAACCTGCTGATCGATGCCTGGTGGGGCGACGGCTCGGCCGTGCGGCTCGAGCAATTGCGAGCGGACATCCTGCGCGCTGGGCCCGAGGTGATCGTGGCCAACGGCGGCATTGCGCTCGGCCCGATGCGCCACGCCAGCGTCACCGTGCCGGTGCTGTTCAGCATGAGTGCCGACCCGGTGCTGGCCGGCGTCGTCGCCAGCTACGCGCGGCCGGGCGGCAACCTGACCGGTATCACGTTGTTCGCCAGCGACCTGATCGGCAAGCGCATGGCCATGCTCAAGCAGCTGCTGCCGAACCTGCACAGCGTGGCCGTGTTGGCCAATCCGGCGCACCCCGGCGCGCAGCGCGAGCTGCAGGCCTCGCGCGAGGCGGCCGCCCGGTTGAAGCTGGAGCTGCGCTTCCAGCCGGCCAGCAGCCCCGCCGCGGTCGACGCCGCGCTGGCCGAAATCACCGCTGCGCGAGCCGATGCCGTGCTGATCCTGTCCGATGGTTTCGCGCTGGCGCAGGCCGAACGCATCGCCGAGTTCTCGCGGCGCCAGCGAATTCCCACCATGGCTGGCTGGGCGACCTTTGCGCAGCGCGGCAACCTGATGGCCTATGGCCCGGAATTCGAGGACGTCTTCCGCCGCCTGGCCAGTTACGCCGACCGCATCCACAAGGGCGCGAAGCCGGGCGATCTGCCGGTGGAACAGCCGACCAAGTTCCAGCTGGTGATCAATCTGAGGACCGCTCGCGCGCTGGGCCTGACCGTGCCGCGCGATCTGCTGCTGCAGGCCACCGAGGTGATCGATTGAGGCGGCGCCCACTGTTGGCGAGTGCGGCAGTCGGGCTGCTGTCGGTGGCCGCGACCACGTCGACGCAGTTGCTGGCGCAGAGCGGGGAGAGCGTCTATCGCGTGGGCATCCTGCGGCCGTCGGCGCCTCCGCCATCGGCTAGCGACCTGATCGTGGCCGGCATACCGCGCGCATTGCGCGAGCTGGGCTACGTCGAGGGACGCAACCTGAAGATCGAGCTGCGCTGGGCCGGCGGCGACTTCAGCAGGCTTCCGGCACTAGCGGAGGAACTGGCGCGCGCCGATGTGGACCTCGTGGTCGCGGTTTCGGCCCCCGCAGCGCGAGCAATGAAGGTTGCAGCGCCAAACCTGCCGATCGTGATGTTCGGAAATTTCGATCCGGTGGCGCTGGGGCTGGTCGCCAGCCTGGCGCGCCCGGGGGGCAACATTACCGGGGTGCTGATTGCGCCCGACGGCACGCTCGCCGGTAAGCGCCTCGAGTTGCTGACCCAGGCCGTGCCGAAGGCCCGGCGCATCGCCTATCTGGCACCACCGCCCAGCGACGCGACCCGGCTGCAACTGCAGGAAACGCGGCGGGCCGCGGCGGTGCTGGGCCTGGAACTCAGCGACGTCGAAGTGGTCGACGGCGACTACGAAAAGGCGTTTGCCGCGATGGCAGCGCAACGCCCTGCCGCTCTGTTTGTCGCGGCGCACACGCTGTTCGTGCGCGACCGGCGGCAGATCATCGAGCTGGCCGCGAAGTACAAACTGCCGGCGATCTACGAATGGCGCGAGCAGGTCAAGGACGGCGGCCTGATGAGCTACAGCACCGACCAGTACGGCCTGTACCAGCGCCTGGCCAGCTACGTCGACCGCATCCTCAAGGGCTCCCGCCCGGCCGACCTGCCGGTGGAGCAACCGACGCAGTTCAAACTGGTGATCAACCTGCAGACGGCCCGCGCACTGGGCCTGTCGCTGCCGCAGTCGCTGCTGCTGCGCGCCGACGAGGTTGTCGAGTGAGCCTGCGGCGACGCGCCGTTCTGTCGGCCTGCGCGGTGCTGCCGCTGGGGGCGCAGGCGCAGGCGCCGTTGCGTCGCGTCGGCGTGCTGGCCCCTAGCACCGCGGCGCGCGAGGCGGTGAAGCTGAAGCCGTTCTTCGACGAGATGCAGCGCCTGGGCTGGGTCGAGGGCCGCAGCGTGAGCTTCGATCGCGTCGATGCGGACGACCAGCACCAGGAGTTGCCCAGGCTGGCACGAGAACTCGTCGCCCGCCAGCCGGAATTGATCTTTGCAGCCGCGCTGCCGGCGGCGGTCGCTGCACGAGCCGCCACGACGACGATTCCGATCGCCTTTGCCACCGGCACCGATCCGGTCGGCGTCGGACTCGTCCGCAGCCTGGCACGACCGGGCACCAATGCCACCGGCATGATCAGCGTCATCGAATCGCTGGCACCGAAGAGCCTGGAAGTGTTGCTGCAGCTGATGCCGGCGGTGCGCCGCGTGGGCCTGCTCGGCGACCCCGCTGATCCACGGCTGCGTCAGGACCGCGAGGCACTGGCGCCGCTGCTTGCAGCGCGCGGCGTCAGGCTGACCGTGGCCGGGGCCGGCCACCCCCAAGCCTTCGATGTTGCGGTGGCACAGTTGCTGACCGAGCGCGTCGACGCCATCATGACCAACTCGTCGCTGAGCTTCAACCGCCGCGATCGCTTGGTGGAGCTGCTGCGTGGGCGGGCGGTGGCCCTGGTCGGCACCCGGCGGGAGATGGTCGAGGCGGGGGCGCTGTTCAGCTATGGTGCGCCGTTGCATGAGCAAATCCGCCGCTCGGCCTTGGTGGTCGACAAGATCCTGCGCGGCGCTGTGCCTGGAGATTTCCCGGTCGAGCAGCCGACGATCTTCGAACTGGTTCTGAACCTGCGCGCCGCGGCCGCGCTGGGTATCGTGGTTCCGCAATCGCTGCTGCTGCGAGCCGACGAGGTGATTCAATGAGGCAACGCCGTCAACTTGCGCTCGCAGCAGGGCTCGGCGGTTTGATGGCAACGCTGCCCGGCTTGGCGCAAGCTGCCACGCCGCCGTCGCGCATTGGCTGGATCTCGGTTGCCGACCCTGGTATCCGCGTCGAGGAGTTTCGCGTCGGGCTGCGTGAGCTGGGCTATGTCGGGCCACGCGAGCTGCGCATCGAGCTGCGCATCGCACAGCGCGATCCGAACAGCGTTCGCGCGGCGGTCGACGAGCTGCTGCAGTTGCCGGTGGCGCTGATCGTGGCGCACATCAATGCGGCACCGCTGGTGCAACGTGCCGTCGCCGGCCGCGTGCCGATTGTCTTTGCATTCAGCGGCGACCCGGTCGAGGCCGGGCTTGTGACGAGCTACGCGCGCCCGGGCGGTAACAGCACTGGCATGTCATTCATGGCCTTGGAACTGGTGGGCAAGCGCCTCGAGCTGATCAGGGACTTGGCGCCAAAGAGCAAGCGCGTGTCGATCCTGGCCAACCCACTGCACCCTGGCGAGAAGGGTGAGCTGAAGGCGTCGCTGAGCGCTGCCGAGCAGCTTGGGTTGGAGGTGCTGTACACCGAGTTTCTTCAAGGCGAAGGCTTTGACGCCGCGCTGGACAAGGTGCGCAAGCAGCGTTGCGACGCCATGGTGGTGTTTCCCGATGCCGGCATGCTGGCGCGCGCCGCGCAGATCGCCGAATTCGGCTTGAAGGAGCGCTTGCTGTGCGTCTCGGGCTGGGCAGAGTTTGCGAAAGCCGGATGCATTGCCAGCTACGGCCCGAATCTGAGCGAAGGTTATCGCCGCCTCGCGAGCTACGTTGACCGTATCCTCAAGGGCGCACCCCCCGCGAGCCTGCCGGTGGAGTTGCCGACTAGGGTGGAGATGGTGATCAACCTGAGGACAGCCAGCGCTTTGGGGCTGCAGATTTCGCGGACGCTGTTGCAGCGCGCCGACGAGGTGATTCAATGAAACGGCGGGCCTTGAACCTGGGGCTGGGTAGCAGCTTGATTGGCGGGCTCGGCTTCAACCTGAGCGCTGGGGCGCAGGCCGGCGTGCCGCGCATCGGCGTGTTGCGCTGGGGCGCCAGCGGCGACGATGCGCATGTCGGCCTGGGCAAGGCCCTGGCCGCAGCCGGCTATCGGGACGGTCAGACGATCATGATCGAGTGGCGCTTCGCCACGAACCGGGAGTTGGCGCGCCGCCATGCGGCTGAACTTGCGGGCATGAACCTCGACCTGATCATTGCATCGGCCACGCCAGCTGCCGTTGCGCTACGCGATGCCACAAAGAGCGTGCCTATCGTTTCGGCCGGAGTTGCCGACCCGGTGGGTGCTGGCTTGGTGGCGTCGCTGGCACGACCCGGTGGCAACATCACCGGGGTGTCGACCAATCTTCCTGTCATGGTGCCCAAGCAGCTGCAGATGTTGCGTGAAGTCAGTCCCAGCCTGCAGCGCGCAGCCTTTCTCGGTTCGACCGATGACCCCGTGACCAAGTTGTTTGTAGAGCACGCGCAGACCTCTGCGCGTGCTCTGGGTGTAACGATGCAGGTCGTGCTGATCAGCCAGGCAAGGGAATACCCATCGGCGCTGGACGCCATGCTGCGCGATGGTGCGCAGGCCGTGGTCGTGCAGCCGCTGTTCGCGGTCAGCGACTCGAGTACGCTGGCAGATCTGTTGGCGCATCGCAAGTTGTTGTCGGTGACGGCCCAGCGCACCTTTCCACTGGCTGGCGGGTTGATGAGCTACGGCTTCAGCCGAGAGGAGGCATCACGCCGCGCCGCCAGCTTTGTGCAACGAATTCTGCGCGGCGCCAAGCCCGCCGATCTGCCGGTGGAGGAGCCGACCACGTATGAATTGGCGTTGAACCTGACAACCGCGAAGGCCTTGGAGCTCACGGTGCCGCAGTCGGTGTTGTTGCGTGTTGATGAACTGATCGCATGAACCGGAATCGTCGTCTCCTGTTGACCGTGGCGGGTGCCCTCGCGGCGCCGGCGTTGCAGGCCCAGGCGCCACGGCCGCCGGTGGTGTTCTACATGGCATTGGCCACGCGCGCGTCCGACGCCAAGAGCGTGGCGGCTTTTCGCGAAGGCATGCAGGCACTGGGCCAGGTCGAAGGTCGCAGCTACATCCTCACCGAACGTTATGCGCAAGGCGATTTCGCGGCGGCCGAGACGATGCTGCGCGAAGGCCTGGCAGAGGGCGTGGCGGTGTTCCTGTCGCCTGGTGCGGCGGCCGTGCGCCTGATCCTGCGCGCGACGCGCAGCGTTCCGATCGTCAGCGTGGCCTTGCACCCGCGCGGCGGGCAGACCGATCTGTTCGCCAGCCTTGCCCGGCCCGGTGGCATCGTCACAGGGGTGTCCAACTTTGGCGAGGAACTGGCGGCCAAGCGCGTGCAGTTCCTGAAGGAACTTATGCCGCGGCTGAAGAGCGTGGGCGTGCTGCACAACACCACCGACCCGGTGTTCAGGAAATGGGGCGAGGAAACCGAAGGAGAGATTCGTGCGCAAGGCCTGGTGGCGATGCGTCTGGGGCTGACCTCCACGTCCGTCGATGCCTTGCAGCAAAAGCTGCGCGACGCGCGTGCGCGCGGCGTCGAGGCGCTGGTCGTGGTGCGCGACTTCCTGACGTCGTCGCTGTACCGGCAGATTGCCCGAGGCAGCCTCGAGCTCGGTCTGGCCAGCGTCGCCGAAGAGCGTCGCTACCCGGAGGCCGGCGCGCTGCTGTCCTATGGGGTCAGCGACCGCGACCAGTTCCGCAGCGCCGCAAACTATGTCGACCGCATCCTCAAGGGCGCCGCGCCAGCCGAGTTGCCGATCGAGCAGCCGACGCGCTTCGAACTGGTGCTGAACATGAAAACCGCCAGTGCGCTGGGGTTGACGCCGCCGCAGCCGCTGATGCTTCTTGCCGACGAGGTCATCCTGTGAAGCGTCGCGCGTTCGTGGAAATCGCGGTCGCGGCGCTGTCTGCCAGCCCACTGGCCGCGCTGGCGCAGCGGCCCGCGCCCCCGGTGATCGGCTATCTGAGCGGTGTTTCGCGCGACGAGCATGAAGATCGGTTGTCAGCGTTCCGCCGGGGCCTGGAGCAGGGCGGCTACACCGAAGGCCGCAATTGCGTCATCGTCTATCGCTGGGCTGAAGGCGCCTACGACCGCCTGCCCGCGTTGGCGGCCGAACTGGTGCGCCAGAAGGTTGCGGTGCTGGTGGCCACCGGCGGCCCGCGAGCCGTGCTGGCGGCAAAGGCCGCGAGCTCGACGATCCCGATCGCCTTCACGATAGGCGGCGATCCGGTCAGGCTAGGCGTGGTGCGCAGCCTGAACCGGCCCGACGGCAACCTCACGGGGGTCAGCTTTCTGACGGCCGATCTCATGGCCAAGCGCTTCGAGCTGTTGCGCGAGGTCGTGCCCAGGGCCAGCCGGGTGGCCTTGATCGTCAACCCGAACACGCCGTCAGCCAACGACCAGGTGAGTGGCGCGCTGTTGGCGGCGCGCGCCTCCGGCACGCTGCTGCAGGTGGAGCGGGCGGGCACCGCCGCCGAGATCGATGCGGCCTTTGCCTCGCTCGCGCGGCATCGCCCCGACGCCTTGCTGGTCGGCACTGACGCGTTCTTCAACTCACGGCAGAACCAGTTCATCGCGCTGGCGGCTCGGCATGCGCTGCCTGCGATCTACGAATCGCGCAGGGCGGTTGTGGCGGGCGGGCTGTTGAGCTACGGCCCGGACATCGCGGACGCGTATTTGCAGGCGGGCATCTACACCGCTCGGCTGCTCGACGGTGTCCGGCCGTCGGATCTGCCTGTGCTGCAACCGACGAAATTCGAGCTCGTCATCAACCTCGCGACCGCGAGATCCTTGGGCCTGAATTTGCCACAGGGCGTGCTGTTACGCGCCGACGAGGTGATCGAGTGAGTGCCACCGACGTGACCGACCCGACCGTTGCGCCCGCTGCCGTGCCGCACCCCTACCGAGGCCGGCTGTTTCGCAAGTACCTGCTGCTGGTACTGTCGCTGGTCAGCCTGGCGCTGCTGGTGTCCGGTGGCATCAGCGTCTACTTCACCTACCGCGAGACCACGGCGGCGTTGGCCAGCCTGCAGCAGGAGAAGGCGGTCGGCGCCGCCGCGCGCATCGAGCAATACCTGCGCCAAGTGACGCAGCAGCTGCAGTACGCGGCCCTGCCGCAGATGGGCGCCGCCGACGTTGAGCTGCGCCGCATGGAGTTCCTGAAGCTGATCCGCCAGGCACCCGAGGTCACCGACATCGCGCTGATCGACGCCGACGGGCGCGAGCAGATCGCCGAATCGCGCCTGGGCATGAGCGTCATGGCCTCAGGCAAGGACCGCTCGACCGAGCCGTCGTTCACCGAGGCCCGGCGCGGCCAGCCATGGTACGGACCGGTGTACTTCCGCAAGGAGACCGAGCCGTACATGACGGTGGCCATCCGCTCGGGCGGCGAGCGCTCGCCGGTGACGGTGGCTGAACTGAACCTGAAGTTCATCTGGGACGTGGTCTCGCGCATCAAGATCGGCGACAAGGGCAAGGCCTACGTGGTGGACCGCGACGGCTTCCTGGTGGCCGATCCCGACATCGGCCTGGTGCTGCGCAAGACGCAGCTGGGTGCACTGGAACATGTCAAGGCCTTGGGCAGCGCGGCGGCCGACGACGAGCCGGCGATGCAGTCCCACGACCTGGCGGGTACGCGCGTGCTGGTGTCGATGGCCCCGATCGAATCGCTGGGCTGGCGCGTCTTCGTCGAGCAGCCGGTGTCCGAGGTGTATGCGCGACTGAACGCGTCGATCCTGTGGACTGGCGCGCTGCTGCTCGCGGGCCTGGCGGTATCGGCGCTGGCCGCCGGCGCACTGGCGCGCAGCATGGTGAGGCCGATTCGCACACTCGACGAGGGAGCGCGACGCATCGGCGCAGGCGAGCTCGATCAGCGCATAGAGATCAAGACCAACGATGAGCTGGAAGGCCTGGCCGAACAGTTCAACCACATGAGCGCGCAACTGCGCGAGTCCTACGCCGGGCTGGAGCGCAAGGTCGGCGAGCGCACCGCGGAACTGAGCGAGGCACTCGAGCAACAGACCGCTACCGCCGAGATCCTGCGCGTCATCAGCGGCTCGATCACCGACACGCAACCGGTGTTCGACGCCATCGTGAACAGCGCGCAGCGCCTGCTGGGTGGCAAGACTGTGGTGCTGGTGCTGCCCGCGGGCAACATGTGCGTGACGCGTGCAGTGGCCAGCGACGGCACCGACCAGGGCACGGCGCAGCGCATGAGGCCGTGGCCGCTGGATCGGGGCAGCGGTGCCGGCAGCTGCATCCTCGACGCGCGCCTGATCACGGTGACCGACACCGCCGAGGGCGCGAAGGAATTCCCGCGCATGCCCGACCTGGCGATGGCTTTGGGTTACCGCTCCGCCCTGTTCGTGCCGCTGATGCGCGACGGGCGGGCCATCGGCTGCCTGACGATCCTGCGGGGGACGACGGGCGAGTTCGAGGCGAAGGAGGTGTCGCTGGCTCAGACATTCGCCGATCAGGCGGTGATCGCCATCGAGAACGTGCGCCTGTTCAACGAGACCAACGAGGCACTGGAGCAGCAGACCGCGATCAGCGAAGTGCTGCGCGTCATCAGCGCGACCACCACCGACATCGACCCGGTGTTCACCGCGATCATGGAAAGCGCAACCCGCCTGTTCGCCGCGCCGATCGCCGCCGTGTTCCGCTTTGATGGCCGCCTGGTGCACCTGGTGGGCACGCGCGGCTGGTCGGATGCCGCGTTGCTTGACGCGCAGCGCCTGTACCCGGCACCGCCCAACCCGCAGATGTTGAGCGGGCGCACGATCCTGTCAGGCGAGGTGCAGACGCTCTTCGATACACACGACGATCCCGACTACGACCCGACGACGGCACATGTCGGCCAGTGGCGCCGAATGATCGCCGCGCCGATGCTGAAGGACGGCAGGGCGCTGGGCGTGATCGTGGTCGCCTGGCCCGACCCTGGCGTGACGCCGCAGCGCCAGACCGACTTGCTGAAGACCTTTGCCGACCAGGCGGTGATCGCCATCGAGAACGTGCGGCTGATCAGCGAGACGCAGGAGGCGCTGGAACGGCAGACGGCCACGGCGCAGATCCTGTCGGTGATCAGCAGCTCGCCGACCGACGTGCAGCCGGTGTTCGAGGCCATTGTGCGCACCTGCCAGCGGCTCTTCGCCGGGCGCGCGGTGGGCATCTCGTTGCCGCGCGGCGGCATGATCGAGACCGTGGCTTTTGCCTCCGACGGTACGCCGGCCGTGCGCGAAGGAGGGTTCCTCGAGCCCTGGCCGCTCGACGTCGGCAGCGCCGCCGGCGCCTGCATGCTGCAGCGGCGAGTCATAAACGTCGCCGACACGGCCGAGGGTGCACTCGAGTTCCCGCGGATGCGCGACCTGTCGTCGGCGATGGGCTACCAATCCGGACTGTTCGTGCCGCTGCTTCGCGGTACCGAGGTGCTGGCGATGATCGGCATCCTGCGCGCGACGGCGGGCGCCTTCAGCGACAAGGAGGTCGCGTTGGCCAGGACCTTCGCCGACCAGGCGGTGATCGCGATCGAGAACGTGCGCCTGTTCAACGAGACGAAGGAGGCGCTGGAGCAGCAGACCGCCACCGCCGAGATCCTGCAGGTCATCAGCCGCTCGGTGGCCGACGCGCAGCCGGTGTTCGATGCCATCGTCGCCAGCTGCCAGCGGCTGTTCAGCGGCCTGGCGGTGAACCTGCTGCTGCCCGACGGCGATCGCCTGTGCCGCGTGGCGCGCGCCTCGCAAGGCGGCACTGGCGGCGAACAGGGCCCGTCCGACTTCCCGCTCGACGAGCGCAGCGTCTCCGGCGCCTGCGTCTTGCAGGGACGCGTGGTGGCGGTCGCGGACGCCGAGGCGATGGCCGCAGATTATCCCCTGACACCGGAGCTGGCGCGTGCGATCGGCTGGCGCTCGGGGCTGTTCGTGCCGCTGTTGCGCGAGGGCGTCGGCGTCGGCTGCATCGGCATCCTGCGCGCCGAGGTCCGCGGTTTCGATGCCAAAGAGATCGCGCTTGCCCAGACCTTCGCCGAGCAGGCGGTGATCGCAATTCAGAACGCGCGGCTGTTTAATGAGATCCAGGACAAGAGCCGGCAGCTGGAGATCGCCAACCAGCACAAGAGCGAGTTCCTGGCCAACATGAGCCACGAGCTGCGCACGCCGCTAAACGCGATCATCGGATTCTCGGAGGTGCTGATCGAGCGCATGTTCGGCGAGCTGAACGAGAAGCAGGACGACTACCTGAAGGACATCCACTCCTCGGGCAAGCACCTGCTCTCGCTCATCAACGACATCCTCGACCTGTCGAAGATCGAGGCCGGTCGCATGGAGCTCGATGTCGAGACCTTCGACGTACCCTCGGCCTTGGCCAACGCGATGACGCTGGTGCGCGAACGCGCGCAGCGACACGGCCTGGCGCTGAAACTGGAGGTGGACGCGGCGGTTGGCGAAATCCGCGCCGACGAGCGCAAGTTCAAGCAGATCATGCTCAACCTGCTGACCAACGCGGTGAAGTTCACGCCGGACGGCGGCAAGGTGGATGTGCATGCACGGTTGGCCGATGGCGTGCTCGAGGTGGCCGTCACCGACACCGGCATCGGCATCGCCAAGGACGACCAGGCCACGGTGTTCGAGGAATTCCGCCAGGTCGGCCGCCATTACACCAACAAGCAGGAGGGCACGGGCCTGGGCCTGTCGCTGACGCAGCGCTTCGTCGAACTGCACGGCGGAACGCTGACGCTAGTCAGCGAACCGGGCCAGGGCTCGACCTTCACCTTCACTCTGCCGTCCCAGTCATGAAAACCATCCTGATCGTCGAAGACAACGAAAAGAACATGAAGCTGGCGCGCGACATCCTGCGTGCCAAGGGCTACGCCACGCTGGAGGCCGTCAACGGCGAGACCGGCGTGCGCCTGGCGCTGGAACACAAGCCGGACCTGGTGTTGATGGACATCCAGCTGCCCGACATCAACGGCATCGAGGCTTTCGGCCGAATCCGCGGCAATGCCGATACCAGCGCCGTACCGGTGGTCGCCTTCACCGCGTCGGTCACGGCCAACGACCGCAGCCGCATCACCGATGCCGGTTTCGACGGATTCCTGAGCAAGCCGATCAACCTGAAGGAATTCATGGACACGGTGCGGCGCATGCTCGGCGAGGCGCAGCCATGACCGCTCCAGCCCATATTCTCGTTGTCGACGACACGCCGGCCAACGTCAAGCTGCTGGTAGATGTGCTCACGGCCAAGGGCTACGAACTCAGTTCCGCGGTCAACGGCGAGGACGCGCTGGCGCGCGTCGCCGAACGCGCGCCCGACCTGGTGCTTCTGGACATCATGATGCCGGGCTTGTCCGGGTACGACGTTTGCCGCCGCATCCGTGCGAACCCGGCCACCGCGCTGCTGCCGGTGGTGCTGTGCACGTCGCTCGATCCGAAGCAGGAGCGCGTCAACGGCATCGAGGCCGGTGCCGACGACTTCATTCCCAAGCCGATCAACCAGCAGGAGCTGTTTGCGCGCGTGAAATCGCTGTTGCGCATCAAGGCACTGCAGGACGAGGTCAAGGCGCAGGCGATGCAGCTGGCCGAGTGGAACCATACGCTGGAAGACCGCGTGCGCGAGCAGGTGGCGCTGATGGAGCGCTTGAGCCGATTGAAGAACTTCTTTTCGCCACAGCTGGCCGAGGCCATTGTCAGCGGCGGCACCGACGATCCACTGAAGAGTCACCGCCGTGAGATCACCGTGGTCTTTCTGGACCTGCGCGGTTTCACCGCCTTCACCGAGACGGCCGACCCAGAAGAGGTGATGGGCGTGCTGCGTGAATATCACGCGGCGATGGGCGAGCTGATCCTGGCGCACGAAGGCACGCTTGAACGCTTCACCGGCGACGGCATCATGATCTTCTTCAACGATCCGGTGGTCGTCGACGATCCGGCAGCCCGCGCGGTGCGCATGGCGCAGCAGATGCAGCAGCGCATGGCAACGCTGGCCAGTGGCTGGAAGCGTCGCGGCTATGACCTGCAGCTGGGTGTGGGCATCGCCATGGGCTTTGCCACCATCGGTGCGATCGGTTTCGAAGGCCGTATCGACTACGGCGCTATCGGCAACGTGACCAACCTGGCGGCGCGGCTGTGCGGCGAGGCCAAGGGCGGCGAGATCCTGCTGGCGCCGCGCGTGGCAGCGGCGCTGGAGGGCATCGGTCTGGACGTCGAGCCGGCGGGCGAGTTCCAGCTCAAGGGCCTGGCGCGGCCGATCACGGTGTCGCGTGTGGCTGCGCCAGCGAGCTCGTGAAGCGTCTTGCCTCGGCCTTGGCCGGGGCCTTGCCGCTCTGGGCCGCGAGGCCTTGGCGCGCCCAGCCCTTGGCTGGCGCGGAGCTTCGTGCCGGACGCGGTGATGCTCGACCTGGCGGACGATGCGTGCGTGCCCATGGTGCGCGAGGCGATCGACTACTGGAGCGGGTAGCTGACGCTTGAAGGCGCGAGCCTGCGTCTTCCGCCGCCGCGCCTGGAAGTGCCGCCGGGTCCCGAGGCCGCATTGCAGGCGTGAGCTGCAGAGTCTTGCAAGGCGTTTCGCCAGCGCAACCGGTGCCGGGCCAGGCTGCAGCCACTGCCGGGAAACCTGGTGATCGTTCTTGGCTGGGTCAGACGGGGTTCGTGTCCTTCGCCATCGGGCTCTTCGCCGCGCGAACGAAACGCGTGGTCGGCATCCGCGGCACCGCGATGCTGCCCCTGAGCCTGCCAGACCTCGCATCGGCCCTGATCGCACGCGAGAGCGGCCATACCCGCGGTCTTGGCAACGACCTGGCCGAGGTTGTTTCAGGCCACCTGCGCCGCAGCCTTGTGGCGCTGTACATCGGCGAGCAGCCGGGCCACGACCAGTCGCATGAAGTAAAAGCCCAGCTTCGGGTTCTGGTAGTAGAGCTGGTAAATCTGCTCATCGGTCATCATGTAAAGCTCGCAGTCGGTCTCGCAGACGACGGTGAGAGTGCGCTTCTTGTCGGGCGAGAACAGTGCGATCTCGCCGACCAGGTTGTCCGGTCCGATGGTCGCGCCCACGCCTTCCAGGCGCAGCGTGCCACTGGCCACGTAGTAGATCTCGTCGGCCTCGTCACCTTCGCGAAACAGGACATGCCCGGCATGGTGCTTGTGCATGTGCATGTGCGGCAGCAGCCACTCGGACACCGGCGACTTGTCGGTCACCTTCTCGATCTCCTTGGTCAGGCGTAGGATTTCGAGCAACCGCCTGGCGTTCACCGGAAGCAGGATCGTGTTCAGCAGGAACTCGGGCAGCACGGCCAGCTTGGCCCAGTCGAAGTTGAGGTGAAAGACGGCGTAGATGATGAACAGGATATTGCTGCACAGTGACAGCGTGCGAAGCGGCACCATGCGGCGCATGTAGTGGCTGGCCAGGTAGAAGGCACCGCCGATCAGGCCGATGACGGTAATGATGTCGAAATGCATGGGTGGCGGGTCCTCGAAGGTCTCTGGCCGCTAGCCGTCGATACCAGTTGCACGGCGCAAGGCGGCAGCCGCCGACGCAAGGTCAAGCAGCGGAGGATTGTCTTGCATTTTGAATGCAGCGTTCGTCACTGCCAAACAGCTTGGGTAGGCGTCATCTGATAGATTCGCCCCGCAACCTGCGGTGCTTGCCGCCTCCCCTCGATGCCCTCTACGCCTTCGCTACAGTCGCGCTACTCCACCGTGGCCATCGTGCTGCACTGGTTGCTGGCGCTGGCCATCATCGGCGCCTTCGGCGTCGGCCTGACCATGGCCGACATGCCGTTTTCGCCGCTGCGCATCAAGCTCATCAACTGGCACAAGTGGGCCGGCATCAGCATCCTCACGCTGTCTGCCGTGCGGCTGCTGTGGCGGCTGTCGCATCGTCCGCCGCCCCTGGACAAGCGGGTGCTGGATGCCATGCCCCCATGGCAGCAGGCGGCACATCACGGTACGCACCTGGCGATGTACATCCTGTTTTTCGCGGTGCCGCTGTTTGGCTGGGCCTACAGTTCGGCGGTGGGGCTGCAGATCGTCTGGTTCGGTGTACTGCCTCTGCCCAACCTGCTGCCGGTGGACAAGGAACTCGGTAACCTGGTTCTCAAACCCCTGCACAAGGCCGGCGCCTTCATGCTGGCTGCGCTGGTGCTGCTGCATGTCGCGGCGGCGCTGAAACATCAATTCGTGGACAAGGATGGGCTGCTGTTGCGCATGTGGCCCGGAAGTCGCTAGCATCACGCCATGACGATCAAACTACTTTTGACCCCTTCGGTCTGGCTGCTCACCGCCCTTTGTGCGGCGCCCTCGTGGGCGGACACGGCCAAGTTGCTGCCGGCGCAGAGTGAGGTGGCCTTCGTCACCAAGCAGATGGGCGTGCCGGTGGATGGCCGTTTCAAGAGTTTCGAAGCGCAAGTCACGCTCGACCCGAAGAAGCCCGAGACCGGCAGCGTGGCCATTTCCATCGACATGCTCAGCGCTTCGCTCGGCGTGCCCGAGACCGACGCCGAGATGCCCAAGCCGACCTGGTTCAATGCCGCCAAGTTCCCGAAGGCCACCTTCAAGTCCAGCTCGATCAAGGGGCTGGGTGGGGGCAAGTTCGAAGTGGCGGGCAAGCTCGACATCAAGGGGACCTCGCGAGACACGATGGTGCCTGTGACGATCACCCAGGCCGGCCCCAACTCCACCGCCACCGGCAGCTTCGTGCTGAAGCGCCTGGAATACAAGATCGGTGACGGCGAATGGGCGGACACCACCGTGGTCGCCAACGACGTGACGGTGAAGTTCAAGCTGGTGTTCACCGGCCTGGGTGCCCTGTGAGCGCGCCGAGTTGGCCGCGGCGCTGCGTCGCCATCGCGTTGCTGTGTCTGGCGACGGTGAGCGCGCAGGCTCAGCTACCTAATGCGAACTACGCGATCGATCCGACGCATACCTTCGTCAACTATGAAAACGGCCACTTCGGCACCACCACGAACCGCGGTCGCTTCAGCACCAAGGACGGCTCGCTGTTCTTCGACCGTGCCGGCCAGCAAGGCAAGGTCGAGATCGTCATCGACATCAGTTCGGTGAATACCGGTGTCGACTTCCTGAATCGGCAGATCCAGGGCAAGGACTTCTTCAATGTCGCCGACTATCCCACTGGCAAGTTCGTGTCTGACAGGTTCGTCTTCAACGGCGACAAGGTCAGCGAGGTCCATGGCCAGCTGACGCTGCTGGACAAGACGCACCCGGTGGTGCTGAAGGCGATGAAGTTCAACTGCTACATCAGCCCGCTGATCAAGCGCGAGGTCTGCGGCGGCGACTTCGAGACCGAGATCATGCGTAGCCA
>Ga0316188_10000543_pt1 | contig 16391 bp, 11 predicted proteins | sample Phiworburrow1_MG_FD_204933 | JGI IMG/M metagenome (GOLD analysis project Ga0316188, IMG submission 204933) | Coastal sediment microbial communities from Maine, United States - Phippsburg worm burrow 1 | ecosystem: Environmental > Aquatic > Marine > Coastal > Sediment | place: USA: Maine...
CGAGACACTGACGTCCCACTGGCCACCCTGTACCGACGAGACAACGTGAAGATCGCTCGGAAACAGGGTTGGACGGATCGCATCACGATTCCCGCTGGCAAACTTCGTCTTGGTGACCTTGTTGAGATCACGGTTGCCCCTTTGGATGTGTCCGAGTGACAGACCTGCAACTGTACGAATCGCAGACAATGCTGATCGCTGACAATTCGTCCCTTTGGTCCCAGGGGCGCGACGTCGTCATCCCGCACCGGATGGGTCAGACCGAGCGTTCAGGGCGCCATTCGGCAAACGCTCGAGGGTGCGAATGAACCAAAGACTCCATTTGCGATCTTGACCTGTGCATCGATGACGGTGTCGGCACCGAAGCCGTCGAGGGCATCTGCTTCCTCCTGGCTGTTCGACGGGTCGAACTCATGCTGACCAACGATCAGGACTCGGTCCGTCCCTGCAATCTGCTCCATCGCAGCTTCGGGATCCGTGACATCGAGTCCTAGTTCGTCGATGAGGGCCAAGGCGTCTGCGTCGTCACCGAGCTCCTCCGTGATCCGGGCTGCAAGCTCCGCGCGCAGGATCTCCGTGTAGACGTCACCGGATACCTCGCGAACGACACCATCCTCTCCAAGGAGCGTCACGGTTGGCACACCGTTCGGGCCGAATGCTGCGAGCGCGCCAGCTGGCGACCTGGCCCAGTCACCCAGTCGCGCATACAGGTCGACGACGAAGGGGCTGCCCGACTCCGGAACTGCTGCCGCCACATCGACGAGCCATGTGATGACCACGCCAGTCTCCGTCGGTGTCGCGATGCACGCGAAGTTGCCAGGTTGGATAGGGGGTTCCGTCGCGGTCGGTGACGCAAGCGCCGCCTGCCACGTCGCAGCGTCCGTCGAGAACGTGAAGGCCCCTCCCCTGGTGCACGTTCGGTTATCGAGATCCGCTGCTCCATCACTGCCAGCTGGCGCCTCCCACTGCTGGGCCATCCCTGTGAAGCCCGTCCCGGTGACGCCGGTGGACTCTGACGTGGACCCAAGGATCGTGATGGTTCCACTCGAGTCCTGGCTGCTCCCCCGTTCGCTGACCCCGCCGCAGACGACCCCTCCATCACCGACACCGCAGTAGCCGGCTCCAGGGATGAATACGTGGAGCCCATTCGGGAACGACTCCATGACCGACTCGCCTCCCTCGGTCAACGGATCATCACACTCGGGGTCTACGTCCCACGCCACCGTTCCGAACGCCACGATTGCCTCTCCGAAGTCCGCGCATCCCAGCGCTGAGGCTGCGCACACGTCAACATCCTCGTCGTCCGCCGCCGGCGGGGGGGTTTCGTCCGATGCTGAGCCGGTATCGGAAGCGGGATCCGACTCCGGCTGCTCCGATCCCGCCTGGTCCTGGGACGGCGGCGCCGTCGTACTGACCTCACCGGTGTTCGAGATCCACAGGATCCCGCCGAGCACGATCGCAGCCCCGAGCAGGCCTGCACCTCCGATCATGACGGGCCTCCACCGGTTCGGCTTCGTCCCGGCCTCCACGGCGGTCGCGCCGACGCCAACTGCCGCAGCAACCGGCTCCGCCTGCGCTGGCGGGGAGGCTGGTGCGAGATCGGCCTCGGTGACCCTCCACTGCGGATACGTCGAGTTGAACCAATACCAGTCGGACTCGGAGAACCCGCGTCCGCTGTTCGTCTTGGCCGCGTTGTCGATCACGCCCTGGCGCACGGCGTCGTTGTAGGCACCAACTTCCGCACGGTGAGCAGCGGTCGCATCCCGATGCGTGGTTTGTGCAGCATCGAACCCTTCGCCCGCAGACCGGAACCGTTCCTTCGCACGCTTCACCGCGGACTCTGCCATGCCCACGCGGGCCGTGGCCGTCGCTGCGTCGACAGAGCCATCCCTTCGCTCGGCTGCGATCTGTGCCTCGCGCAACTCCTGGTGTGTCATGGAGAGGTTGATACGCGCCGCCTCGAGCTCGGCTTGGGCCACATCCAGGGCGCTGGACGACTGCACCCATCCCTGATACGCATCGCTGTTCAGCTCGGGGCGAGCATCCTCCGCTCCCCTGATCGCCGTTTCGACGGCGATGTCGCGATCGGTTGCTGTCGTCTGGTTTGCAGCCTCTTCCCTGTCGAGGCGCTCCTGGGTCGCAGCGGCGAGACCGTCGTCAAGCACTTGCGCCCGCTGGTACTCGAGCTTGCGGATCCGGTCCGCCAGGAGTGCCTCGTCAGTGAGCCTGAGATGTTTGCCCTCGCGAATCATCTCGTAGATTCGCTGATCGCGGTCTGCGACACCAGAGATGATCCCTGCACTGATGGCAGCACCGCGGAAGGCGTTCGCATAGAGCGTCAGGAAGGCCCCGAGGCCGGGGATGGCGGTGATGAGGTCACCGAAGAGGCCCGTCAGCCGCTCGAGCGCGGTGGCGAGCGCGTTCAACTGCTGCTGGGCATTTCCTGACGAGAGATCGTCGAGTGTCTGGAGATCTCCGAGCACGCCATCGACGGACGTGAGCCCATCATTGATGCCCTTGATGATGTTCGTGGTGGATGTGAGGCCACCCTTCGTCCCCTCGATCAACTTCTTGGCGCCATCCGTCTCCAGCAACTCCTGGAGGCGCGAGGACATGTCCCTCGTCGTACGCCCGAGGTTGTCCATCACCTCATTGATTGCGTTTGAGAACTCCTTGAGCTGTGCCTCCGCCTCCGCAGGGGCGACGTCGCCAGCGCCCTCCATATCCGCAAGGACACCTTTGGCCGCTTCGACGGCGGCCTTCAGCGATGAGATCGAGGTTTCATCTGCAAGACCCTCGACGCGTTCGGCGAGCCCCTCTGCCGAGAGCGAGCCCTCGACGCGCGAGGACGGGTCCTTGAGCTGCTCGACCGCCGTCTCCAGCTGCTCGTTCGCGGCCTCGAGGTCCTCTGCCGTCTTGCCGAGGAGGTCGGTGATGTGCCCGAGGTCCGACCGGGATGCGTCGAGCGCCTCCCTGAGCGACCGCGCTCCTTGGAGCTCGGCGAGCTCGTCGTTGATCGAGGCAAGCCGTCTGGCGGCCTCCTCGGAGGTCAGGTTGGGCGTGTTGGGCACGGATCCTCCACCGGATGGACTCCCCGGCGAGCCTACCGATTGCGTCGGCGCCGGGCCACTGATCGACACCACGGACCACCTCGCCGCTCGGCAAGCACGCTCTGAGGTTGCCTTGCTCGAGCGCGACCCTCGATCTGGCCCACCGTGCCCGAAGCCGGTTGACCGACACGACACTGGCGACACTCGCCACGCCAAACGGGAAACCAGCTCCCTTGATCGGGAGCGTCGAGGCAAACGGCGTTCGCCCACCTGAGTCGCTCGCCGCAACACGCAGTGTTGGTGATCATGCTCCCCCAGCCTTCGGAAGGAGGTAGCGTTGAGCGGTGCGAACGCTGGGGAGGCGCAATGCATTGTCCGGTTTGCGGACACGAGAACCAACCGGGATCGAAGTTCTGTGCCCAATGCGGCACCGAACTGACCGTCACCTGCTCCGTTTGCTCGACACCCGCTCCCGCTGGGGCCAAGTTCTGCAACAACTGCGGTGCGAACCTCGCCGCACCCGCCCCGGAATCCGAGGACGACTCCCTCGAGCGGCTCATTCCTCCCGAGATGCTCAACAAGCTGCGGTCGGCAAGGGCTGGGAAGGCAATGGCGGGTGAGCGACGCACCGTGACGATGCTCTTTGCCGACATCAAGGGATCGACATCGGCCGCCGAGCAGCTCGATCCTGAGGACTGGGCCGACGTGATGAACGCCACCTTCCCGCGCCTCATCGAACCCATATATCGCTACGAGGGCACCCTCGCCCAGCTCCTTGGCGACGCCGTATTGGCATTCTTCGGTGCGCCGATCGCCCACGACGACGACCCGATCAGGGCCGTCCGCGCAGGTCTCGACATCATCGACGGCATGGCCGAATGCCGCAACACCATCTTGGAACGCTACGGCGTACCGATCGAAGTCCGGGTCGGGATCAACACGGGTCTCGTTGTCGTCGGCGAAGTCGGATCAGACCTCAGGGTCGACTACACGGCCCTCGGAGATGCCATCAACGTCGCAGCGAGGATGGAACAAACCGCCGAACCCGGCACGATCCAGGTCAGCGAACGAACCCTCGCCCTCACCCATGGAGCCTTCGCGGCCGTGGACCTCGGCCTCATCGAGGTGAAGGGCAAGTCCGAGCCGATCGCCACGTTCCGACCGACCGCCTTCCTCGGCACCGCGGCCGGCGACGTGGAGCGCCACGAGTTCGTCGGACGGGACGAAGAGGTCCGGAAGGTCCTCGAGCTGGTCGATCGTCTTACGGCCGGGTCCGGTTGGGTGGCCTCGGTCATCGGCGAGGCAGGTTTGGGCAAGTCGGCGCTCCTGCGCGAATGCGAACATCTGGCGAGCACGTCGATGCCGATCGCCCGACACCCCTGGGATGATGGCACGTTCGCCGCCATGACCGGCGCCAGCCAGTCGTACGACGCATCAAGGCCGATGTCCGGGTTCCGCGACGTACTCAATCGCTGGTTCGCCCTCGACGGCATCGACGACTACACACGGATCCAGGCAGCGACCTCGGATGTCGAGTTCCCCGATATCGCCCCCTTGATCGCCCATGCGGCAGGCGCCGAGCTTCCGCCCGAGGACCAGGCCTTCATCGACGCCCTCGCTCCGCCCGTGCTTCTCCAGCGGGTACGCGCTGCGGCCTCCGCGTACGTGTCGGCCGAAGCGCAGCGCCGACCCTTGATGATCGTGTTCGAGGATCTCCACTGGTCCGACGACCTCACCATCGATCTCATCTCCGACCTCCTTGCCACGACCGACTCTTCTCCCGTCGGGATCTTGTTCTCCATGCGGCCGTACCGGGACGACCCGTCATGGCGGGTGCACGAAAAGGCGGCCAGGGACCACGCCCACCGCTACCACGAGATCCATCTCGCACCCCTCGCCGAAACCGCCGCGGTGGCGCTGATCACCGACATGCTCGGTGACCTCGACGAGCGTTCGGTCGAGACCATCATCGAACGCTCGGCAGGCAACCCGCTCTTCCTCGAAGAGATCGCCAACTCGCTCGGAGAGGGAGGGACCATCGGTGGTGTTCCCGACAGCCTCGCGGGTGTCCTCGCTGCCCGCCTCGACCGGTTGGACGAGCAATCTCGCCTCGTCGCCCAGGTGTCGTCGGTGCTCGGGACCGAGTTCCGCCGCGACACGGTCTCGGCACTCGTCGATGGCGTCGACGTTGCCGACACGATCACCGACCTGCTGCGCCAGGGCATCTTCATCGAGAGTCGATCGGCACCCGGACGCCTCCAGTTCCGCCACGCTCTCCTCCAGGACGCCGCCTACTCGTCCGTCCTCTTGAAGACCCGTCGCACCCTCCACGCCGAGGTGGCAGAACACCTCGTCGAGGTTGCACCAGAGGGAGCACCCGAGATCGCCAGGCACTTCGTCGCCGCTGGCGACCACGACCGAGCCTTTCCCTTCCTCGTCGAAGCAGGGGCCCAAGCGACAAGGGCGATGGCCCTCGCCGATGCCATCCGCGACTTCCGCGCGGCGATCGACAATGCCCCAGACGACGCCGATGACGACCTGGTGCAGCAAGCCCACCTCGGCCTCGGCGAGGCCTATGCGCTGCTCCCCGATCTCTCGGAATCTGCAGCCGCCTTCCAGCGACTCTTCGACTACGGCGAGAAGACCGAACGACCGACGGCGCAGGTCGCTGCGCTCAACCAACTCGGCTTCACCACCGCGACCGCAGGCGGGGACACGGTGGCAGCGAACGAGTACCTCCGCCAGGCCCGCGCGCTCGCCGAGGAGATCGGGGATGAGCGGGGCCTCATCGAATATCACATGAATGCCTGCATGGTCGCGTCCTTCGACGGCGATCCCGGAGCAGCGGCGGGCCACGACGAGCAGACGACGGCGCTCGGTGCTGCCATCGGCGACGATCGCATCCGTGTCGAGGGACTCCGCAGGCGGTCCATGAACCAGGCCCTCGTCCTCGAACTGGAGCAGGCGGAGGCGTCGATCGCCCTGGCGATGGCCGCAGCCAGCCAACTCGGTTCCGCCCAGGCGATCGCTGAGCTCGAAGTGCTCGGCCGTGGGATCATCGAGACCGCCAGGGGTCACTATCGCGAGGCCATCGCCATCGTGGAACCCCAACTGGCAATCCTCGAACGGTTCGCGTCCTTCGACCTCCCCATGAGCCATGGAATCCTCGCCAGGGCCCAGTGGGAACTCGGGGAGCTCGAGGCGGCCCTCGCATCGTTCACGGAAGCACGGCGAACCGGACGGGAAGGCGGTCAGCCCTTCAGCGAAGCGGTGGGAATCGCAGGCATGGCAGCCGCGTACGCTGTCCTCGGCGACCGCACCCAGGCGCAGTCGCTGCTGGACCAGACCCGGATCGGTGAAGGACCGATGGGCGACTACTTCGCATCGACCTCGTGGTACTACGTCGGACTCACCCAATTCTTCACCGGCGACTCTGCTGCGGCTGTTGACGCGTTCACGCGGGGCATCGCTGCACCGGCGGTGGTCCAATACATCGATCGACCCCGTCTGCTCGTGGGCTTGACCCTGGCCCTCATCGACGCCGGCGACGCGGACCGGGCAGGCACCATCCTCGCCGAGGCCCGAGAGTTCGTCATCCAAAAGCACCTCGACCCCCTGGATCCCGAACTCACGCTGGCCGACGGGAGCCTCCGGGCGGCGATGGGCAACAGCGACGGGGCCACGAAGCTCCTCACGGAGGCCATCGAAGCGGCAGATGCCAGGGACCACCGATGGGCGGCCTTCCGGGCGACCTGGGCACTCGCCGACATCACAGGCTCAGACGTTGATGCCCGCGCTCGAACGGAAGCCCTGGCGTCAGGAATCACCGATCCCGGCCTTGCCGCTTCGTTCACGGCTCGGTGGCTCGATCGGGCAACCTCGACCACATGAGGATCGTGGGCCACGGGTCCGCCAGCTGGGGATCGCACCGGATGGCCCAGGTGGATGCGTCTTGCTGAGCGATACCGAGCGGTCGCCGCGATGGCCCGTAGGCTCGTCGTGTGACGATCGGTTCCCTCAACGAGAAGCCACTCCATGCGGCACTGAAGGAGTGGTGCCGCCAGGACGGTGACCGCGTCGAGGCCCCTGTGGACGGTTTCGTCGTGGACTTGGTCCGGGGTGAACTACTCATCGAGATCCAAACCCGTGGGTTCGCGGCGATGCGCAAGAAGTTCGACACCCTCCTCGACACCCACGCCATACGGCTCGTCCACCCCGTTGCGGCAACGAAGTGGATCGTGAAGCTCGACGACCAGGGCGATGAAACCTCGCGAAGGCGATCCCCCAAACGTGGCATCCCGGCAGATGTCTGCGGTGAGCTGGTCTCCTTCCCTTCCCTGCTGAGCCATCCGAACTTCACGCTCGAGATCACCATGGTCGAAGAAGAGGAAGTGCTTCGCCCCGAACCCAAACGCGGCTGGAGACGAGGCGGATACGTCATCGAGGAGCGACGACTCGTAGGCGTTCTCGACTCGATCGAGCTTTGCTCACCGGGTGACCTGTTGGAGTTGCTCCCGACCGGGCTCCCCCGTCCCTTCACGACCGCCGATCTGGCAGAAGGGCTCGGCCGGTCACGCCACCTCGCCCGGGAGGTCGCATACTGCCTACGGGTCTCGGGAGCCGTCGACGTGGCAGGACGGGATCGCCGGGGAATCCTGTACGAGTTGCCCTGACGCGCCGAGCGGAACGCGCACCATGGCCCGCGCGTGGGAACAAGGCCGCGGGCGAGGTCAAGAGCTCCTCCGACGCATCCAGCCATCAGCCAAGGACCAGCGCCTGCGCCTCGCCAAGGGCCAACATCGCGCCGACCGTCTGGAGCTCCTCGCATCGGTCGTCGCCGAGGTCGGTGCGTATCCGATCGATCGCCGCCTCAATGCCCAGGGGTGTGTGCGGTCCCGGCCCGAATCCACGAGCGGGCGACCCAGCCCCGATCAGACGTGCTGCCCGCTCAGGGTGACCCGAATGCGCAGCGAACGTCCCGGCATAGAGCAGCGCCGACCCGACATCATGGAGCGAACCGCCAGCGACTGCGACACGAAGCGCTGCCCGGTTGGCGACGACGGCTCGGTCCCGATCGCCCGTGTCCCAGCTCACGATCGCAGTTGCCTTCGCCGCCTCGTAGCGGAGATTCCCGAAGTCAGTGCGTTTGGCAAGATCGCCCATCTCGTCACTGAGCCTTCCCCGCTCGTCGAGATCGAGCGCAGTCATCGTCACGAGAACGCGGTCGGCGCGAATCTGCCCTTCGAGATCACCGGTCTCGATGAAGTGCCTCCGCACTCCGTAGAGGAGCTCGACCACCGCTGGCGCAGGTTCACCGGCCCACCGCCTCGCCTCGCCAAGGCCGACCATCCCCCACGCCTTGCCGTCGAGAATTTCAGGGTTCGATCCGAAGTCGCTCTCGAGATGTGTGAGGAGATCGACTGACCGTTCGAGCAGCTCCATGGCCCCTGCCTGGTCACCACAGTCGACCCGCAGCTGACCAGCATGATTGAGCGCCACGACGAGGGCCCGCCGATCTCCCGACGTATCCGCAAAGAGCACAGCCTCACCGCTCCAACGCAGCGCCTCCGTCACGGAGCCCCGCCGATCGGCGACCCACGAACCCACCGTGAGACCGAGCATCCGCCACCAGGTCGCAACCTCAGAGGTTCGCAAAAGCAGATCGCGGATCCGGGACTCACCCTCGACGATGCCACCGCTCATGAGCCAGTGATTCCCCAGGGCCCACGCGATCGGGAGGACAGCCTCAGGGTCTCCCGCCAGCATGCGATCCCACGCCGAGATCATCTCATCGCTTGAGAGAGCGATGGCGCGCAGTGCATCGGGTCTGCCTCGCACGAGGAGCTCGTTGGCGACGTCCCGACAGATCGCTGCGTAGTGGTCGTCATGTTGCCGAGCGATGGCATCCCACCGACAGGACTCCACGAGCCGGTCCCTGGCGTAGAGGCGGAGCGAGTCGAGGAGGCGATAGGTCGTCGAACCGTCCACACCGGCAACCTCCACCTCGACGAGGGACGCCGAGACCAAGCGCCCAATCAGGCAGATCGAAGCCGTTTCGTCCATATTGAGAACGGCGCACGCGGCATCGGTGGTGAACGGCCCTTCGAAGATGCCGAGCGCTGCAAAGCCCTCCCGATCGTCGCTCGGGAGGAGCCCGTAGCTCCACCCCACCGTCGCCTCCAGCGAGCGATGGATCTCGCGGTCCTGCGAGGCATCGACCAGCACAGCGAACCGGCGCGCAAGGAGATCGGCGATCTCCGACGGGCCAAGGACGTCGCTTCGTGCGGCTGCCAGCTCCAACGCGAGCGGGACCCCGTCGAGCCGTCGGCAGATGGCATCGATCGCTTCGCCATTCCCATCCGCGACTGCCTGCATCGGCCGGATCGAACTCGCCCGATCACGGAAGAGCTCAGCCGCCGCTCCTGGACGGTCGCCCTCACCGGTGATCGCCAGTCCCTCGAGCCCGATACGGAACTCGCCAGGGATCTGGAGTACGACACGGCTGGTCGTAAGGACCACCAGATCATCGGTCGCCTCGAGCAAGGTCGTTGTGACATCCCGCGCCGCGCCGACGACATGCTCGCAGTTGTCGAGGATCAGGAGGCCGCGCCTCCCAGCGAGTACAGCAGAAGCAGAGACGTCGGCGCCTCCCACCGCTCCCACGGCTGCACCGATTGCAGGGAGCACGCCGCGGCCCTCGTTGATCCTCGCCAGATCAACGAACCAGATGCCGTCCGGGAAGCGGTCCCGCAGCGAAACGGCAACATCGACCACCAGCCGCGTCTTCCCTATTCCGCCCGGTCCTGTCACGGTCACAAGTCGGTGACCCTTCACGGCATCGATCAGTCGCGCCCTGTCGTCCTCCCTGCCGACAAAGCTCGTGAGATACGTCGGCAGGTTCACGATGCGTCGGCGATCCGGCAGATCGAGGGCAGGGTCGTGCAGCAGTATCTGTTCCTCGAGGCGAATCAGGCGAAGTGACGGCTCGATGCCCATCTCCTGCCCGAACAGGGTGCGAACCTCCTGATACGTTCGCAGCGCGTCGGCTTGGCGACCCGAGCGATACAACGTCCGCATCAACAGTTCCCAAGCATGCTCATCCAACGGCCGACGGTGGCACAGGTCCTCCGCCTCGCTGACCGATGGCGTTCCCCCGGCTGCAAACCTGGCCTCGAGACGTTCGAATTCAACATCTGCTTGCAGCTCGGTGAGCCTGACGATCTCAGGTTCGACGACACGGAGGTCTTCGAGTCCCTCGAAGGGTCGGCCCCTCCACAGACCCAACGCGATGTCGAACTGGTCAATGGCGGCAGTTGGATCCACGAAGGCTCGTCGGCGGGCATCTTCGGCACGGACCTCGAACATCTGGCCATCCACCTCGTCGCCGACTCCCAGCACGAGGCGGTAGCCCGCCGTGTCGCGCTGAATGCGATCCTTGCCGAGGACACGCCTGAGGTTCGAGATGTGTGTGTAGAGGGACGCCACGGCTCGCGTGCTCGGTGCATCACCCCACACCTCTGTCACCATCCGGTCGATCGATACCGAGTGGCCGGGGTCCACAAGCAGCATGGCGAGAACCTCCAAGTGCCGTCGACCACCCAAGGGCAGCTGGTGCCCTTCATCGACTACCTCGACCGGTCCCAGGATGCCGAACCGCATGACACCCCGAGGCTACCTCCTGACCTCCATGCCTCGTTTGGATTGTCTTGAGGGCGCGAGAGGACGATGGTCGCGAAGGCCCCGGACCATCACCGGCAGAGGAAGGACGGACATGCCAACGGTCGATGCCATCACCTATGTGGTCGACGACATGGCCGTTTCGCTCAACTTCTATCGGTTGCTCGGATTCGACATCCCAGCTTCTGCTGACGCCAGCGGCTACGTGACCTTCGACCAAGAAGGTATCAGGCGGATTGCCTGGAGCACGAAGGCCTTCGAAGGACTGGCTGAACCTGACAGTGCATGCCTCTCTTCGGCTGGTGGGTCCGTCGCTCTCAGCGTCCGGTGTGGTCAGCCAGCAGCCGTCGACGACCTGTTCCGGACGATCGTCGAGGCAGGACATGTGTCCGTCGTCGCCCCGATGGACGCGCCCTGGGGTGCGCGACACTGCCGAGTCCTCGACCCGGACGGCAACCCGGTCGACCTCTTCGCACCACTCCCCTGAATGCACGACGCCTCGCCGGCCTGTCCCAAGGTCACAGCGAGGTTCACGAGGTTCGTGATCGCGATTGTGGGACCCACGAGGGGCCCCACAATCATCAGCTTCGGCGGCTGCTAGTTGTGCACGAACACGAAATCCGTCTGCGTGATCTTCAGCTCACCGTCCGTCGTCTCGTGGATCTCGAACGTGAGCGCCGAGGCGAACGACTGGCTCCCGGACGACGTTCGGATGCCCTGCGTCACCACGTACCGACCCTCTGGTTCGGCAGCGATCAGGAACGGGCCCGAAATCGACTCCGCCGTGTATCCAGGTGTGCTGAAGTGCGACGGGAGCTCCGGAAGTGTGACCTTCTGCTCCCCGTACATGTGGTACCCGGTCGGCCGATAGAGGTCGACCACGGAACCGTCAGCTCGGTCGTTGGCCGCCCACCATTCGTCGATCAAGTCCGCCACATCTGCGGGAACCTCCGTCGCCTCGTCATCGGACGACGCGGAATCGCTCCCACACGCCGAGAGCGCCAACGCCATCACGAGTCCTGCTGCAGCAATGATCTTCCATCTCATGTGCTCCTCCTTTCCCACGATCAGCATCCCGCACCCGGCTCAACAGAAACCAAAGTCCAGAAGAGGAACCGTGCGACGGATCCTCCGTGATCCCGATGACGGCACGCCTGGCGAGTGGTTTCGCCGGCTCCCAGGTACCGCTTCGATCGGACGTCGCCGACCCGTCAATGCACCACATGCCCGCACCGAGAGGTTCGGATGGCGATGGCTGAGGTCCGGACAGCGGCCGAACCGCCCCACGACGAACCATCGCCCCACCACATCAGACGCGGGGAGCAGACACGCTCAGCGGCATTCCCACTCAACTGGGTGCGGCTGCCGCCCGCTCCTTGAGCACACGGATCGAAGCGGACGCTCGGTGCAGGCAGGAGTCCGTCCCACGAATTGGCTCGTCCGGGGGCGGAAATCGGGAGTAGGTTGGGGGGAGAGGCCGAAAGGCAGCGCCGTGCACATCGCTCTGGTGGCCATGTCAGGAGTCAGGGCCTACAACGCCGAGCTGACGGCCATCGGCCTCAGCCTCCCGGGGTTTGTCGAGCGCGGGAAGACGATCGCCTCACTGCCGAGCCTCGGACTACTCACGCTTGCGGCCTTGACCGACGACCGCCATGACGTGTCGTACCACGAGGTCGACGACATCCGTGACCTCGACCCCCTCCCCGGCTGCGACCTCGTCGCCATATCGACGTACTCGGCCCAGGTCAAAGAGGCGTATGCCCTCGCGGACCGTTTCCGAGCCGCAGGAGTGACGACCATCATCGGCGGCCTCCACGTCACCTCTGTGCCGGACGAAGCACTTGCACACTGCGACGCAGTAGTCGTCGGCGAGGGCGAGCCGGTGTGGGCGCGGGTAGTGGCCGACGCCGAGGTGGGGACCCTTGCTGGTATCTACTGGTCCGACAGCTCGTGGGACCTCGCTGATGCACCGATCCCCCGCTATGACCTCCTCGAACCGGACCGCTACAACCGACTCACCGTCCAAACCCAGCGCGGATGCCCGTGGCGGTGCGAGTTCTGCGCCTCGTCGGTGCTGCTGTCCCCGCGCTACAAGCTCAAACCGCCGGCGAGAGTCGCTGCCGAGATTCGCGCGATGAAGGACATCTGGAGCCAACCCTTTGTCGAGCTCGCTGACGACAACACGTTTGTCGCCAAGAGGCGCTCGTATGACCTCGTCGACGCCATCGGACACGAGGGCGTCCACTGGTTCACTGAGACCGACGTCTCGGTCGCCGACGACGCACGCCTGCTGACGATGATGCGCGACGCTGGCTGCCGAGAGGTCCTCATCGGCCTCGAAAGCGTCAACCCGACAGCCCTCGACGGGCTCGAGACCAGGCGGAACTGGAAGCACGGTCGGGTGGGCCGCTACCGGCAGGCGATCGAAACCATCCAGGGGCATGGTATTGCCGTGAACGCATGCTTCATCCTCGGTCTCGACGGGGACGGGCCGGAGGTCTTCGACGCCATCGCCGCGTTCGTCGACGACACGAACCCGTTCGACGTCCAGATCACAGTGCTCACACCGTTCCCCGGCACACCGCTGTATGACCGGCTGCTGGAGGAGGGTCGCATTCTCCACCCTGGGGCATGGGAGATGTGCACCCTGTTCGACGTCAACTACGTGCCGTCGCACATGACCGTCGCCGACCTCGAGGCTGGCCTCGTACGGCTCGGCCTCGACATCTACTCCCTGGAGTCCCTCGACCGCCGCCGCGCAGGGTTCAAGGCCCAGGTCGCACGAGGGTCAGCGCTCGAGGCCGCGACCGGATGAGACACGCCGACTATCGCACGGGTGTCGAACTCACCGACGACCCCCTGTTCGCCCATCGGATCCGTCGCCTCGTCGTCGTCAGCGCCGTCGCCCTTGGGGTCATCACAGGCCTGGCCGTCAATGTCGGCGCCCCGACCGTGTCTGTCGTGCTCATCGCCACAGGATGGGTGCTCATGCCCGTGATCCTCGCTGCAAGCCTGAAGAGACCCACCCTGCGCTATACGCTGGTCCTACCGGCATCCGTCGTCACGGTGGGCCTCGTCGGTGTCCTTGTATCGACGGAAGGCGCAGCCATGCTCGGGTGGGCGCTGATCACCGCGGGCATACTCCTCGGGGGCACTCTCGGCATGTGGTTCTGGTACCGGCTCGTGCCGGTTCCCTACGCACTCAGCGACCCCTACGGCATCCCACGCATCGCCCTCGTCGCGCTGCACATCGGGCTCGTCCTCAGCGGTGTGGTGATCGTCATCACCAGCACCTGATAGGAACTTCCACCCAGCGGAGCTCACGATGTGGCCATCCATCTCGGCCCGGCGTCTTCTCTGCTGAGTACGCTCGACCGGGACACGGAGGTCACCCATGGACATCATCGATCGCCACTTCGCAGCCGAGAACGCCCACGACGTCGCCGGCACCCTGGCGACCTACACCGACGACATCGTGTGGGACGACATCACCCATCCCGACTCGCCGTTCCACGGAAAGGACGAGGTCGGATTGGTGTACACGTCGATCATCGACGCCATCCCCGACGTCCACCTGCGATCGGTCAAACGGTTCAGCGGAGAGGACGGCCGATTCGTCGTCGACGAATCCATCATCACCGGCCATGTCCACGGCGAGTGGGCTGGCATCCACGGCGGCGGAGCACCGGTTGAGATCCGCATCCTCCACATCTTCGAGCTGCGCGACGGACTCATCTCCTTCGAGAACGCCTGGTTCGATGCGGCCGAGGTCCAGCGACAGATCAACGCCTGGAAGGCACAGTCCGACCGCTGACCACACCCGGAGGCGTCAGCCTCCGAGCGCTCGGATCACCTCGTCGATGTCGGCGTGGTCACCGGCGTAGTCCTCCCGGTCCTCGTAGAGGATCTCGCCGCCTGGGGCCATCACGATCGTCGCGCCGAGTTGGAGGGGGCGTCGACCGGCGTTCCCTTGCCGGTGACCGCCGGTGAACGACCGAAACCCTGCCGCGAGCTGTCCCGGTCGCAGGATCGACGTCACACCGATCGTTCCTGTATCCACGATCTCCGCAGCGATGCCGTCCTCGTCGAGGAGAACAGGGAAGGGCACGTCTTCGTCCTCGATGAAGGCCTTGGCGTATCGCTTGCCGCCCGTGCCGATGGCCGTCACGTGCGCACCGGTGGCGAGGATCTCGTCGTATCGATCGCGGACCTGACCGGCCCGCTCGCGACACGTCAGTCAGCCAAAATGTCGAAGGAACAGAAGGACCTGGGGATCATCGTTCCAGAGGTCACCGAGGCGATGCTCGACCTCATCGGGATCGATGAGCACGACATCGGCGAGCTTGGCAGTGTCGAACGGCATGATGCCTCCGGTGGCGACACCGCGATGGTAGATGGGTCAGCGGTCCCTCAGCGACGAGAGCCCATGCGGGACGTACCAGCAGGGATGTCGATCACGCGCTGGCGACCCCTGCCTGAAGCTTCTCGAGCACTCTCTCGATGTTGAAGCTCGCTGGCTCCTGCCGCTGCGGGAACTCCGCAAGTGTCGTCAGCATGTTCGCGACATACACCTGTGCAGGCACCAGGACCCAGGCACGGTCGATCAACCAGTCGAAGTATGTGTTCGACGTGATGTCGGCACGCTCGTACGGATCGGTGCGCAGGTTGAAGATCTTCGGCACCCGCAGCTCGGTGTACGGCTCTGCCCACACCTGCAGCGTTCCTGTGGCACGTTGTTCGAGGAAGACGATCTTCCAGTTGTCGTAACGCAGCGCTGTGAGGTCGCCGTCGTCCGACACGTAGAAGAAGTGCTGCCGCGGACTCTGATCCGTGGCGCCCGTGAGGTAATCGACCTGGTCGTGGCCATCGAGATGGACCTTGTAGGTGACGCCGTTCAGGTCGCGCCCCGCCTTGAGGTCGTCCGCGATGCCAGGGTCACCTGCTGCGGACAGCAGCGTGACGAACCAGTCGTTGTGACTCACGATCCCGTTAAGCACCGCACCCGCAGGGATCTGGCCTGGCCAGCGCACCATCGCTGGCACGCGGTAGGCACCTTCCCAGTTCGAGTTCTTCTCGTTGCGGAATGGTGTCATCCCGCCGTCGGGCCAGGTGTTCATGTGCGGTCCGTTGTCGGACGAATACACCACGATCGTGTCGTCGGCGAGACCGTTCTCATCGAGGAACTCGAGGACCTCGCCGACCAGCTTGTCGTGGTCGATCATCACATCGTGGTAGGCCGACTGCCAGCGTCCAGCCTGCCCACGGCTTCCGTCCTTGATATGCGTGCGGAAATGCATATGGGTTGTGTTGAACCACACGAAGAACGGAGTGTCGTTCTCCTTGGCGTCACCCATGAAGCGCAGTGCCTCCGGCAGGATCTCCTCGTCGACCGTCTTCATCCGTTCGCGAGTGAGCGGGCCGGTGTCTTCGATACGTTGGGTACCGTCGCCGTTGGCCCACGAGTGGATCACGCCGCGCGGTCCGAACTTCCTTCGGAAGTCCGGGAACTCCTCCTCGCTCGGATAGTCGTCCTGTTCGGGTTCTTCCTCGGCGTTGAGGTGGTAGAGGTTGCCGAAGAACTCGTCGAAGCCGTGCATCGTCGGCAGGAACTCATCCTTGTCTCCGAGGTGGTTCTTGCCGAACTGGCCAGTGGTGTAGCCCTGC
>Ga0316188_10000544_pt1 | contig 16388 bp, 16 predicted proteins | sample Phiworburrow1_MG_FD_204933 | JGI IMG/M metagenome (GOLD analysis project Ga0316188, IMG submission 204933) | Coastal sediment microbial communities from Maine, United States - Phippsburg worm burrow 1 | ecosystem: Environmental > Aquatic > Marine > Coastal > Sediment | place: USA: Maine...
TTTCCATTTCTTATGTCATAATTTTTTATCTTTATAATATATTTAAGACTAAATGGTTCGATTTAAAGTGAGATATACACAAAGCGAAAATCTAAATTCAAATAAGGCCATTGTTCGTTTTAATATATGCTATCCGCAGTTTCCATTTTTCACTTCTTCAGAAACAATCTCAAATCTAAATAAATAATGAAAAAAATCATCTCAATTTTAGTTTTTTCAATGCTTCCTTTTGTTAGTATGGCTAGTGAAGCCGATCTCGTAATCCCAGATGCAATAAAAGAACAAAGCATTTTATACTGGGGCTTTTTAATTACATTGGCCGGTTTACTTTTTGGGTTTTACCAATTTATTCAAGTAAAAAAAATAAGGGCTCACAAATCTATGTTAGATGTTGCTCAAGTTATTTTCGAAACCTCTAAAACATATTTAATTCAGCAAGGAAAATTTATTTTTATTTTATTTGCTTTTATTGGTACAGCTGTTGCTTTTTATTTTGGATTTTTATCAAAAGACCCAGTAACGGGTGAAAACTTATTTGGTGTAGGTGGTGTATTGATGATTCTTGGATGGATGATTCTTGGAATTTTAGGATCTTATGCCGTAGCTTGGTTTGGAATAAGAATGAATACTTTAGCCAACTCTCGTATGGCTTTTGCTTCACTTGAAAGAAAACCAATTAAATTATTAAATATTCCACTAAATGCGGGAATGAGTATTGGAGTAGTGCTAATTTCTTTGGAATTATTACTAATGCTTATAATTCTTATGTTTGTTCCTGGTGAGTATGCCGGAGCCAGTTTTATTGGATTTGCTATTGGTGAATCTTTAGGTGCATCTGCTTTGCGTATTGCTGGGGGTATTTTTACTAAGATTGCAGATATTGGTTCTGATTTAATGAAAGTAATCTTTAAAATAGGTGAAGATGATCCACGTAACCCAGGTACAATTGCAGATTGTGTTGGAGATAATGCGGGAGATTCTGTTGGGCCTACGGCTGATGGTTTTGAAACGTATGGAGTTACAGGTGTTGCTTTAATTTCTTTTATTTTATTGGCAATTACAGATACTGCTTTACAAACCCAATTGCTAGTTTGGATTTTTGTAATGCGTATATTAATGATTATTACTTCTATTGTTTCTTACTGGATTAACGGCGCTATTACAAAAGCGAAATATAGTCATGTAGACGAATTGGATTTTGAAGTTCCGCTAACAACACTTGTTTGGATTACATCTATATTATCTATGGTTGTTACTTTTGTTGCGAGTTATTTTCTAATTGGAGATCTTGATAATAGTTTATGGATAACATTGTCTGTAATTATCAGTGCCGGTACGCTAGGCGCTGCACTTATTCCAGAATTCACTAAATTATTTACAAGCCCTAAATCAACCCATGTAAAAGAAGTAGTTGAAGCTTCAAAAGAAGGAGGCGCATCATTAAATATTCTTTCGGGTTTAGTAGCTGGTAATTTCAGTGCATTTTGGTTAGGAATGGTATTTTTCTTCTTAATGTTTGTTGCGTATTATGCATCAACTTACGGTTTAGGGGATATTATGATTTATCCTTCTATTTTTGCCTTTGGTTTAGTTGCTTTTGGTATGTTAGGTATGGGGCCTGTTACCATTGCTGTTGACAGTTACGGTCCGGTTACCGACAATGCACAATCTATTTATGAATTATCTTTAATTGAAGAAGACATAGCCGCAATTACTCCTGAAATTGAAAGAGATTTTGGATTTACTCCAGATTTTGAAAAATCAAAATATTATTTAGAGGCAAATGATGGTGCTGGAAATACATTTAAAGCGACAGCAAAACCAGTTTTGATTGGTACCGCTGTTGTTGGTGCGACAACGATGATTTTTGCATTGATTTTAGTAATAGAACATTCTTTAGGTATAAAGCCTGAACAAATTCTGAACTTGTTGAATCCATATACTATTTTTGGATTTTTACTTGGAGGAGCAGTTATTTATTGGTTCTCGGGAGCTAGTATTCAGGCTGTAACAACGGGTGCAAGTCAAGCGGTGGCTTATATTAAAGAGAATATTAATCTAGATCCTGATGCGCCGAAAAAAGCAGACGTTGAAAAATCTAAAGCAGTTGTGAAAATTTGTACCCAATATGCTCAAAAAGGGATGTTAAATATCTTTATTGCGATTTTCTCTTTTGCTTTGGCATTTGCATTCTTTTCGGCACCAACTGGAATTGTTGCAGATATGAGTGAAGCAGATTTATTACTTGCTGCAGCTCCGGTATCATTATTTGTTAGCTATCTTATATCTATTGCGTTTTTTGGGTTGTATCAAGCTATTTTTATGGCAAATGCAGGTGGTTCTTGGGACAATGCTAAAAAAGTAATTGAAGTTGATATGAAAGAGAAAGGAACTGATTTACATGCTGCATCTGTGGTTGGTGATACAGTTGGAGATCCTTTTAAAGATACTTCATCTGTTGCCCTTAATCCAATTATTAAATTCACAACTTTGTTTGGTTTATTAGCAATGGAAATTGCAATCTCTCCTTCATTTAGAGAGGTTGCTCCTTATTTTGGATTTGTTTTCTTTGCGATAGCATTGTATTTTGTATATAGATCATTCTATAAAATGCGTATTAATAGCTAGTTGAGATAAATTTTATAAACAAAAAAGGGCAACTTAAATTAATAAGTTGCCCTTTTTTATATTTATTTATTTCTATCCGTTCATAGAAATTAAAAACTCTTCGTTTGAAGTTGTGTATTGAATTTTACCTTTTATAAATTCCATAGCTTCCACAGGATTCATATCAGCCAAATATTTACGAAGAACCCACATACGTTGAATTGTTTTGGCGTCTAACAATAAGTCATCTCTACGGGTACTTGATTTAACCAAGTCAATGGCTGGGAAAATTCTACGATTAGAAATATTTCTTTCTAATTGAAGTTCCATGTTACCAGTTCCTTTAAATTCTTCAAAAATAACTTCATCCATTTTTGAGCCAGTTTCAGTTAAAGCTGTAGCAATAATTGTTAGTGAACCACCATTTTCAATATTACGTGCAGCTCCAAAAAAACGTTTTGGTTTGTGTAATGCATTTGCATCGATACCACCAGATAATATTTTACCCGATGCAGGTGCAACGGTATTGTAAGCTCTAGCCAAACGTGTAATAGAATCTAATAAAATAACCACATCATGGCCACATTCAACCAAACGTTTTGCTTTTTCTAAAACAATATTGGCAACTCTTACATGTTTTTCTGCAGGTTCATCAAAAGTTGAAGCAACTACTTCACCTCTTACACTTCTTTGCATATCAGTAACCTCCTCTGGGCGTTCATCTATTAATAAAATAATTTGATAAACCTCAGGATGGTTAGATGCAATAGAGTTTGCAATGTCTTTTAATAACATTGTTTTACCCGTTTTTGGTTGAGACACAATCATACCTCTTTGTCCTTTTCCAATTGGTGAAAACAAATCGATAATTCTTGTTGATAAGGTAGCTTTTTTCCCTGCTAAATTAAATTTTTCTTCAGGAAAAAGTGGTGTTAAATGTTCAAATGAAACGCGATCTCTAACCACGTTAGGGTCTAATCCGTTTATTTTTGAAACACGAATTAATGGAAAATATTTTTCACCTTCTTTTGGAGGTCTAACTACACCTTTTACAGTATCTCCAGTTTTTAAACCAAACAATTTCACTTGTGATTGTGATAAGTAAATATCGTCAGGAGAAGAAAGGTAATTGTAATCAGATGAACGTAAAAAACCATAACCATCAGGCATCATTTCTAAAACACCTTCACTTTCAATAATTCCATCAAATTCATAATCTGGATCTCTGTAACGATTTCCGCTGTTAATTCTTTGACCTTTGTTGTTGTCTTGTGGCTGTTTAGGCTTATTATGCTGAGGTTTGTTTGGTTGAGGTTTCTTTTGGTGTTGAGGCTTATTTTGTTTTGGTTGAGTATCTTGATGTGAAGATTGTGTATTAGGATTCTCATCTGAAACAGCGGCATTATCAGTTACTGTTTTAGCAGTAGTATCTGCTTCAGCTGTTTTGGAAACAGTTGATTCTAAGTCTAAAGAAGCTTGTATATTCTTTTTTTGATTTGCATGTACAGGTTTCCTAGGTCTAGGGTTTACTGATTTGTTTTGATTAGGATTTAAAGGTTTTACTTCCTGATCCTGCTCAACATTTACGGGTGTTACATCTGTAGCTTCTACGCTGGGTGTCGATGCAATTGTTGGCTTTTTAGCTGTTGATACTTTTTTGACAAGACGTTTGCGTTTTGGCTTATTGTCGTTGCTTGGAGTTACGTCACTTGTAACTTTTGATGGAGCAGTTGCTTGAATGTCTAAAATTAAATAAACTAAATCTAATTTTTTTAAGTGGCTAAATTTCTTTGCGCCAACTGTTTTAGCAATTTCTTGTAGTTCAACAAGAGTTTTCTCCTTTAATTGGGAAATTTCAAACATTATGTTAATTTGTAATAATAGTTAATGTATAATATATATTCTCTTAAGATTATACTAAGTTTTTGTGTAAGTTAATCAAGGGTGATTAGTTGAGTTGTTATAGCATCTGTATACCGCTATGTAGTAGTACATTGCAAATATATAAAATTATTTTAGATAACTAATCTTTATATCTTTAAAAATAAAATGTATTTTTGCCTTAATTATTACAATTTATGATTCAAAGAATTCAAACAGTTTATTTATTAATCGCAACATTACTTTCTGGGGGGGTCATTTTTTTTGCAGACTTATGGAAAACTGAAGAAGATAAACCATTTTTTATAATGGATTCATTTTCTTCTGGTATTGTGACGCTAATAAGTATGTCGGTTTTATTTTTTGTTTCTGCTCTGCTAACATTTATTGCTATTTTTCAGTATAAAAATAGACAATTACAATTTGTTCTAGGGCGATTATCAATTTTGATCAATTTTATTTTATTAGGTGTTCTTGTATATTTTACACAAAACTTATCTGGAGAAATACAAGTTTCTGTGAAAGGTATTGGGTTGCTTATTCCTATTTTTAGTATTGTTTTTGTGGTTTTGGCCAATAAAGCAATAAAAAAGGATGAGGAACTCGTAAAATCTGTGGATAGATTGCGATAGACCTAACATCTTAGTATATTTAGTGCAAGGAAAACCATTTCAATTTTTATTGTAATGGTTTTTTGCTTTTAAAGTTTTTTTTAAATAAAAAAGACATTATTATTCAAGGAATTACATTTAAATATTGAAGAGGACGAATTAAAAATCATCAAAGAACTTTTAGAAAAAGGGAATACGAAAGAAGCTGCTATTATAAACACCAAACTTAAAGAAGCTGAAATTTTAACTTTTGATTGGGACTTGCAATTTTAATTTTGCTTACATGGGTTTATGTGTTTTACAACTTATTTAAGTTGAATAAAAAAATCATGCCCTAGAAATTTTACAAGAGCAACTTATAAATAAAAGTAAATTTGAAAAAATTAGAAGTGAATCGTAAGCAAAATATTTAGTTGCAACAATCGATGGGAGAATTGAAAAGCGTGAAAAAGAGTAAATATTTTATATGGTAACGTTAGTGCGTCGCTTTCGGCCACAAATTTGCATTTTTATTCAAGTATCACATAGCAATGCTAAAAATGGTACTGTGAAATTAGAGCGTTCCAATGGAATGTTGCAAATAGTGGTTTTTGACAATGGAATTGGTTTTAATGTTGACAGCCAAAATGTAGATGCGGGAATTGGTTTAAGTCAAATTAGAGCAAGAGTTGAAGTGTTAAAGTGCTTTATAAATATTACATCTTCAAAAAAAGGAACAAGTATTTCTATATCTGCACCAATTTTTTATTGACGTTTTTCTAATTCAATAATTTCTAAATTCGAAATTTTATCATCGTTTATTTCAAAGCGTAACATAGTTCTTACTTGGTGGAATCCATGTTTTCCTGCAGCACCAGGATTCATATGTAGTAAATTCAGCTTTTTATCAAACATCACTTTTAAAATATGAGAATGCCCACTGATAAATAATTTTGGTGGATTTTTAGCAATCTCTTCTTTTATTCTGGCATCGTACCTATTTGGATAACCGCCAATGTGTGTAATCCAAATATTGACATTTTCAATAGTAAACTTTTCATCCAATGGAAATTCACTTCTAATTAAATGATCATCAATATTTCCAAAAACAGCTCTAACAGGCTTTATTTTTTTAATCTGGTCAATAACTTCAATATTTCCAATATCGCCAGCATGCCAAACTTCATCGGCTTGTTTTACAAATTTTAAAATTTGGTTGTCAATATAGCTGTGCGTATCAGAAAGTAAAAGTATTTTTTTCATTGAGTTGTAAAATTCTTAAATCACAAATATGCTGTATATTTGTAATCGTACAAAAATAACATTTCAATTGAGATATTTTATAGAATTAGCATATAAAGGCACAAACTATCATGGCTGGCAATTGCAGCCAAATGCTGTTAGTGTTCAAGAATTGATAACCAATGCTTTTTCTACGGTTTTAAGAACTTCAATAATTATTTTTGGAGCTGGAAGAACTGATACGGGTGTGCATGCCTCACAAATGTATGCACATTTTGATGTTGAAAATGAATTAAATACAGTTGAAATTATTTATAAAATAAATGCTTTATTGCCAAATGATATTGTTATTTATGACATAATTAAAACAACCAAAGAAGCACATGCAAGGTTTGATGCACTGAGCAGGAGTTATGAGTATAGAATTTTTTTAGGAAGAAACCCGTTTGAAATTGAAACAACTTGGCAGCTTAATAATAAAAAGTTAAATGTTGATAAAATGAATGAAGCAGCTGAAATTTTATTAACTTACACCAACTTTAAATGTTTTTCTCGTTCAAATACTGATGTGAAAACATACAATTGCGATATTTCAAATGCAGAGTGGATTTTAACCGATAAATTGCTTGTTTTTAATATAACTGCAGATCGTTTTTTAAGAAATATGGTAAGAGCTATTGTTGGAACCTTGTTAGATATTGGATGCGAAAAAACATCAATAACAACATTTAAAAATATTATAGAAAGTAAAAACAGGTGTAATGCAGGTGCTTCTGCACCACCTCAAGGGTTGTTTTTAACGCAAATAAAATACCCGAAAACAATATTTATTCATGAATAAAAAAGTAACAGGAAAAGCTTTTGACGCTGAGATATTTAAGCGCCTCATGGGATTTGCCAAAAATTACAAATGGCATTTTTTTGTTGGTAGTGCATCAGCTGTTTTACTATCATTAGTAGCTGTTGTAAAACCAATTTTATTACAGGAAATTGTAAATAATTATTTTGAAAATAAGAATAAGGAAGGGCTGTTTTATTTTTCAATATTAATGGTGGTTTTTTTAATTGCAGAAGTTTTTTTACAATTCATTTTTATATATAAAGTAAACTGGTTAGGTCAAAATATAATCAAAGACATTCGCGTACAGCTACAACAACATATGCTGCAATTTAAAATGGCATATTTTGATAAATCTTCAGTTGGGAAATTAGTGACCAGATTGGTTTCTGATACAGAAACAATAGCTCAGTTTTTTGGACAGGGTTTGTTTATGATAATAAGTGATGTGCTAAAAATGTTTGTAGTTGCATTGGTTATGCTTTGGATGAACTGGAAAATGGCGCTTATTTCATTTATTATTTTGCCAATTTTAATTTATGCAACTAAATTATTTCAAATTGCCATAAAAGCTTCTTTTCAGGAAGTTAGATTGCAAGTGGCAAATTTAAATGGTTTTGTTCAAGAACGTGTTACTGGCATGAATATAGTGCAACTCTTCAATCGCGAAAAAATTGAGTATGATAATTTTGTGAAAATAAACGATAAACATAAAAAAGCGCACGTACGTACTGTTTGGTATTATTCAATTTTCTTTCCAATTGCTGAGATTTTATCTTCAATTGCTGTTGGTTTATTGGTGTGGTATGGAGGCTTAGATATTGTAAATTCTGGAAATACTAACGCCGGACAAATTATTGCTTTTATCATGATGTCTCAAATGTTGTTTAGACCATTACGTCAAATTGCCGATAAATTTAATACGCTGCAAATGGGTATGGTAGCAGGTGATCGTGTATTTGAGATATTAGATACCCATAGTCAGATTACAACGCATGGCAATGTTGAAGCAATTAATTTTAAAGGTGATATTAAGTTTAAAAAAGTTCATTTTAGCTATATAAAAGGTGAGGAAGTTTTAAAAGGAATTTCATTTAGTGTAAATGCAGGTGAAACCGTTGCGATTGTTGGAGCTACAGGAGCAGGAAAATCTACCATAATAAATTTGGTAAATCGTTTTTATGAAATTGATAAGGGTGAAATTTGTATTGACAATCACAATATTGAACAATACACTTTGCCTTCTTTAAGAAAACAAATTGCAGTTGTATTACAGGATGTGTTTTTGTTTTCAGATTCTATTTTTAACAATATTATTTTGAGTAACAATGCCATTTCTTTAGATGAAGTAAAAGCAGCTGCAAAAGAAATTGGAATTCATAAATTTATTATGAGTTTACCAAATAATTACCATTATAATGTAAAAGAACGAGGCGTAATGCTGTCTTCTGGTCAAAGGCAATTAATTGCTTTTTTGCGAGCATATGTAAGTAAGCCAAGTGTACTAATTTTAGATGAAGCTACATCGTCAATAGATTCTTATTCAGAAAAATTAATTCAGAAAGCAACTGATAAAATTACACGACACCAAACTTCAATAATTATAGCGCATAGATTAACTACCATTAAAAAAGCAGACCGAATTATTGTAATGGATAAAGGTGAAATTGTTGAGCAAGGTTCTCATTTGGAATTATTAGCCAAACAAGGTTATTACAAAAATTTATATGATATGCAGTTTGCGAATGAAGTTGTTTAGGCTAGTTTAAATCAAATAGAATCATTTCTATCAAGTCATCTATATTTTTGAAAAGTACAAATTCACCATCTTTAATATAGGAAAGCTTGCCAGTTTCTTCTGAGACAATTAAACAAAGTGCATCTGTTCTTTCAGTAATTCCAATTGCAGCTTTGTGTCTTAAGCCAAATCTTGAAGGTAAACTTTTGTTTGAAAGAGGTAAAATAACTCGGGTTGCAATAATGAAGTTTTCCTTAATAATTACAGCACCATCGTGAAGTGGGCTATTTTTATAAAAAATACTTTCTAAAATAGGTTTGTTAATTTCACAATTCATTTTATCGCCGCTAGGTTTTGCAAAATCCAAATTATGTGTGCGTTCCAATACAATTAAAACGCCGGTTTTTGTTTTTGACATAGATTCACAAGCTTTTACAACAGCTTCAACATTCATTGTTGTATGAATTTCAGTTTTTAAAAATTTTAATTGTTTTAAAAAATTGCGTTTGTTGGTAAAGTTGGTGGAACCTAACATCAATAAAAATTTTCGAACTTCAGGTTGAAAAACTATCAATACAGCAATGGCACCTAAACTAAGCAATGCACCTAATAATCCACTTAACATTTCCATTTGTAAAGCCTCTGTAATTTTCCAAATAAGTACAATTAAAGCAATACCTATAAAAATATTTATAGCAACTGTTCCTTTTAAAAGTTTATATACATAATAAAGCAGCACTGCCACTAAAATAATATCTAAAGCATCTAAAAGAGAAAAGTCCAGAAAGTCGAGCATTTAAGTTGTTTTTTTGTAAAAATAGGAAAAAGATTGCAGATTCAATTGCTATTTACAACCACAATCAGGAACTTTATTTTGGTTAAAAATAAATTCTAAATTATTAATTAAAATATGTGGAGCTATGAATGTATGAAGCAGCGTTTTGTATTCCAAATAATCTTGATATAATAAATTTTGGTTAAAATTTAAATGTAGCATGGTTTGTTTTCCTTCTGCAGAAAATTCAATAAATTCAAGTAAGGTATTTTTTAATTCCCCATTTTCCATTTTTGCATCATTTATCCAAGTATTATTTGGGTTAAATGTGATATTTATATTGTTGAAATTTTTATAAAGCTCACTATTATTTTTTATGAAATATTTAGACAGTATACTATCGGTTTTAAAAATGGTAGCATCAAATTCAAAAAAGGACAATTTTTTAGAAATGGTATCTGAATAGCTAAAATAATTATGCATTCCTTCTTTTGAATGAATACCATTGGCGTGTTTGTGTTTAAGATTTGAAATTTGATTGATAAAAGTTTTTAAAGGCAGTCGTTTATCTATATTGTAAATCCAGTGTGTAGTACTTATGGTATTTTTTCGGTTTAAATTAGCAAGCGTGTCACCATTTTTAACTTCAAAAAAAATCCAAACTTGTGAATTATTTTGAATTTCATTTAAACCATCAATATTTAGTGTTGGAATTTTAATTTCTTTATGGGTACAACTTAAAAATAAAATTACTGTTAAAAGGGTCATTATTTTTTTCATTCAACTAATTGTTTAATAATTCAACAACTTTTATTGCTTGCATTGCTTCTTTAACATCATGGACGCGTAAAATGTTGGCGCCGTTTAGTAACGCGATAGTATTTGCAGATGTTGTTGCGTTTAGCGCTTCTTTAGGTGAAATATCCAAAGGTTTAAATAACATTGATTTTCTGGATACACCTGCTAAAATTGGAACTTCTAAATTTTTAAAAAGCAATAGATTTTTTAATAAATGATAATTATGTTCTAGCGTTTTGCCGAAACCAAAACCAACATCAGTAATTATATCATTTACTCCTAAATCACGTAGTTCAACAATTTTTTTTGAAAAATAAAAAAGCACTTCATTTACAATATCATCATAGGTTGGATTGCTTTGCATATTTTGTGGAGTGCCTTGCATATGCATTATAATATAAGGTACTTGTAATTTTGCAATGGTTTTAAACATATTAGAATCCATACTTCCTGCAGAAATATCATTTACCAAACTAGCGCCGTTATCAATACAATGTTCGGCAATTTTACTTCTAAAAGTATCTGCTGAAATAAGGATATCTGAAAATTCTTTGGTTAATAATTGAATAACAGGTAAAATACGATTCATTTCTTCTTCTTCCGAAATGTGTTTTGCACCAGGGCGAGATGAGTAAGCTCCAACATCAATAAAAGTAGCGCCTTCATTCAACATTTTTTCAACCTGTGAAATTATTTGTGAAGGAACATTGTATTTTCCACCGTCAAAAAATGAATCGGGTGTAATATTTAAAATCCCCATTATTTTTGCTGATGTCAGGTCAACCAGTTTTCCGTTGCAATTTATTTGTTTCATTAGCTAACTACTTTGTTAATTACTTCAGTAATTTCTGGCGCTTTGTAATTCAGCATTTGAATAAGTAAATCATCAACCGATTCACTTATTAATAACATTTCCTTATTAGATTGTTTTAAATAGCCTTCATTAACCATTACATCTAATTGTAGAAGTAAATGATTAAAAAAACCATTTGTATTTAAAACGCCCACGGGTTTTTGTTCAATGCCGAGTTGATTTAAAGTTAATGCCTCAAAAATTTCATCTAAAGTCCCAAAACCGCCCGGTAAAGCAATGTAACCATCAACTAGTTTGCTAATTTTCACTTTTCGTTTACTCATTGTTTTGGTAACAATCATTTCGGTAATATTTGTATGAGTAACTTCTTCATGGCGCAACAATCCGGGAATAACACCAATTACCTCACCATTATTTTCAATAATGGCATCAGCAATAGCACCCATCATTCCAATTTTTCCGCCACCATATACCATTCCAATATTATTTTTAGCAAAATGAACACCTAATTTTATGGCTTCATTTTTATACATTTCATTAAATCCTAGACTTGAACCACAAAAAACAGCAATATTCTTCATTATTATACGATAGTTTTTTTATTTCATTAAATTTGTTCGAAATTTACGGAAATAATTAAAGTTACATGCAACAAACTTCAAAACAATACGACGACGTTATTGAAAAATGCCGATCTTTATATAGTAATAAATTAAAAGATTATGGATGTGCTTGGCGTATTTTACGTTTACCGTCCTTAACCGATCAAATTTTTATAAAAGCACAACGCATTCGTCAGTTGCAACAAAACAGTACTAGAAAAGTTGATGAAGGCGAAGTTTCAGAATTTATAGGAATTATTAACTATTCGGTTATGGCTTTAATTCAGTTGGAAAAAGGTGTTGTTGAGCAACCAGATTTGGCTATCGATGAAGCTATTGAGTTGTATGATAAACATATTGCAATTACAAAACAATTAATGGAAGATAAAAATCACGATTATGGTGAAGCTTGGCGCGATATGCGCGTAAGTTCTTTGACTGATTTAATTCTTCAAAAATTATTACGTGTAAAACAAATAGAAGACAATAAAGGAAAAACGATTGTTTCTGAAGGTATTGGTGCAAATTATCAGGATATGATCAATTATGCAGTTTTTGCTTTAATTCATATAAACGAAAAAGATTAATATGAAAACTTTGGTATTCTTATCTAGATTAATTGTAGCGGCAACTTTTATTTTTTCAGGATTTGTAAAATTGGTGGATCCGTTAGGCTCTTCGTATAAATTTCAAGAATACTTTAGTGCTGATGTTTTGAACTTGGAGTTTTTAATTCCGTTAGCACTTCCTTTTTCTATTTTATTAATCTTAGCAGAAATTATGCTGGGTGTAATGCTGTTGGTAGGTTATTTACCAAAATTTACAGTTTGGAGTTTATTGGGGATTATATTGGTGTTTTTATTTTTAACCTGGTATTCGGCTTATTATAATAAGGTAACAGATTGTGGTTGTTTTGGTGATGCTGTAAAACTTTCGACTTGGGGAACCTTTTATAAAAATGTGATTTTGGTTGTTTTTATTGTTTTCCTTGTTTGGAAAGTGTCCTTTATTAAACCATTTGGTAGTTTAAGCTTTGCAAAATGGACTGCCTTTTTATCGTTTTTTACCTTTTTATATATTACCTATTATGTATTGGTGCATTTGCCAATTATAGATTTTAGACCTTATGCAATTGGAAAAAATATTTCTGAAGGAATGGAATGGGTAGGTGAAGAAGAACCGCCAATACATGATTTTTATTTAGAGTCCGCTGAAGGTGAAAACTTAACCGAACTTGTTTTGGCTGAAGATAAAACAATGTTGGTAGTTGCTTTTAATTTAAGTAAAAGTGATTTGGAAGGGTTTTCAAAAGTTAAAACAGCTACAGATGAAGCTTTAAAAAACAATTATAAAATATACCTGCTTTCAGCTTCTATGAACGAAGAGTTTATGGAAATTAAAAAGAATTATCAGTTGAATTTTGATATGTTGTTTTGTGATGAAACTACCTTAAAAACAATTATAAGAGCAAATCCAGGAATTTTAACCTTACAAAATGGTACTGTTACTGGTAAATGGAGTTGGACAGACGCTGAGGGTATTAAATTTTAAATCAACCATAAATTTATGAAACAAGCCTTATTAGTATTTATAGGTGGAGGTGTTGGAAGTGTTGCTCGTTATTTATTAGGTAAGTGGCTTAACAATTTAGAAACCGCTATTCCATACGGTACCATGCTTTCAAATGTGCTTGGAAGTTTATTGATTGGTATTGTTTTAGGTTATTTGGCAAAAACAAATACAGTTTCAGAAACAAGCACTTTATTATTAGCTACGGGTTTTTGTGGTGGATTTACTACTTTTTCAACTTTTGCTTACGAAAACCACCTTTTTTTAAAGAATGGCGATTATTTTTCTTTTTTACCTTATACTTTTGGTTCTTTAATTATTGGCTTTTCAGCAGTTTTTTTAGGCTTATATCTCTCAAAGTTAATATAGAACATCTCAATTTTTATAATCAAAATTAACCTTCTTAGCGTTTTTACCTACTTGCTTGGTAAAAAAGCACATAAAATCTATCAATATAGCATAGTTTTTTACTGTAATTAATTTTTTCAACTTCCTTTTTTTGAAATTCACTTCAATTTAAATTTATTTTTTATTTAATTATGTTAAAAAAGCATAAATAAATTATTATACCCATAAAAAAATAGGGTAAAATAATTTAAAATAATAAAAATGAAATTTATACCCTATAAAAAATAGGGGTTATAAATAATTAAATATATTTTTGAACCGAATCAATTATAAAAATCATTTTATTATGAAAAAAATCGAAGCGATTATTAGAAAATCAAAATTTGATGAAGTTAAAGAAGCTTTGCATCTTATCGAAGTTAATTTTTTTAGTTACTGGGATGTAACTGGTGTGGGTAATGAAAAAGAGGGGCATGTATATAGAGGTGTTAGTTATAGTACTTCGGATATTCAGCGAAGGTTTTTATCAATTGTAGTTTCTGATCCTTTTTTAGACATCACAGTTGATGCAATTATAAAAACTGCTGGTACAGGTGTTGTTGGGGATGGTAAAATATTTGTCTCGGACATTGAAGAAACTTACAGAATAAGAACTAAGGAAAAAGGTTCGGATGCCTTAAAATAATTAAAAATCAATTTTAAACTTATAAAAATTAAATATTATGGATACGAATGCAGTATTAGACTTAATGTGGATTGTGATCTGCGGAATCTTAGTGTTTTTTATGCAAGCTGGTTTTACACTTGTTGAAACTGGTTTTACCAGAGCGAAAAATGCGGGGAATATTATTATGAAAAACTTAATGGATTTGTGTATTGGTAGTTTGGGTTTCTGGGCTATTGGGTATACAATTATGTATGGAGATACTATAGGTACTTTTATAGGAAGTCCAACATTGTTCTTCTCAGATCCTGAAAATATGCACAATTTGTTCTTTCAAACAGTTTTTGCTGCTACGGCTGCTACAATTGTTTCTGGAGCAATCGCTGAAAGAACAAAATTTACAACTTACATTATATTCTCTATAATCATGACGGTAGTAATTTACCCAATCTCTGGTCACTGGGTGTGGCAAGGTAGTGGTTGGTTAACCGAACTTGGATTTATTGATTTTGCAGGTTCTACGGTAGTGCATTCTGTAGGTGGTTGGGCTGCTTTAATTGCTGCTTTCCTAGTTGGACCAAGAATTGGAAAATACACCAACGGAAAATCAAATGCAATTCAAGGTCATAACCTTTTAATAGGTGCTTTAGGTATCTTTATTTTATGGTTAGGTTGGTTTGGGTTTAACGCTGGATCTCAGTTGGCAATTTCTGGAGACAATGCAAGCGCTGTTGCGGGAATTATAATTACTACGAATCTTGCTGCTGCGGCTGCTGCAATCACTGCGATGTTTGTGTCTTGGGGTTTATATGGGAAACCAGATATTTCAATGACTTTAAACGGGGCTTTAGCTGGTTTGGTTGCGATAACTGCGGGTTGTGCTGCTGTTAGTCCAATGGGTGCGTTTATTATCGGTTTAATTGCGGGTGTTATAGTTGTGTTTTCAATTGAGTTTATCGATAAAAAATTAAAGATTGACGATCCGGTTGGTGCTGTATCTGTACACGGTGTTTGTGGTGCAATAGGTACTTTGTTGGTTGGTGTTTTTGCAACTGATGGAGGCTTATTATATGGTGGAGGTTTTGCTCAATTAGGAGTTCAGGCAATTGGTGTTGTGTCTATTGGAGCTTGGGCGCTTGGAACTTCATTTATCGTGTTGTATGCATTAAAGAAAACAATTGGATTAAGAGTTTCTAAAGAAGAAGAGATAGATGGATTAGATATTCACGAACATAAAGCAAATGTGTATAACAACTAATTATATGAGATTCAATAACAATTAATTAATCAATTTTATTAAAACTATTTAAATTAAAAAGAACATGAAAACAACTAAAAAAACAGTACTAATATTGATAACGATATTTTCAATGGGTACAATAAGTGCTCAGGAGGAAGGAGCTAATGAAAAGAAATTTACATTAAGTGGATCTGTAGATGGTTATTATCAAGCGAATTTAAGTGCAGCTGATAATGATGAACAATCTTTCGGGACATCATTTGCGGATGAGTTGGGTTTTGCGTTAGGTATGGCTAACATTGCTTTGGAGTATAAAGGTGAAAAAACGGGTGCTGTTATTGATTTAGCATTTGGACCTCGTGGAGATGCCGCTGTTGGAGGTTATAATTTAAATCAGTTGTATATGTACTGGAATGTTACAGAGAAAACAACTTTTACAGTGGGTAGGTTTAATACTTATTTAGGGTATGAAGTTATTTCTCCAACAGGAAACTTTAACTATAGTACTTCATATTTATTTTCAAGCGGTCCTTTTTCGCATGTTGGTTTAAAAGCTGATTTTGCTTTGTCTGAAGATTTTAGTTTAATGCTTGCAGTTATGAATGTAACTGATGTTAACAATAACATAACAGGTGCTTATTCAGCAGGAGCTCAATTAGGATTCAAAGGGCAATATTTAAAC
>Ga0316188_10000545_pt1 | contig 16374 bp, 12 predicted proteins | sample Phiworburrow1_MG_FD_204933 | JGI IMG/M metagenome (GOLD analysis project Ga0316188, IMG submission 204933) | Coastal sediment microbial communities from Maine, United States - Phippsburg worm burrow 1 | ecosystem: Environmental > Aquatic > Marine > Coastal > Sediment | place: USA: Maine...
GGGCGTGGACCACGCGGTGACGACCGGCGCGCGATAACGCAGCGACAGCACGATGCAGGTGAGCCCCATGCCGAGTCCCAGCGCGCCCATCCACGAGCCGATCTCGCGCGGGCCGGCACCCGCCGCTTCAGCAGCCTGGAAGACGATCACCGCCGAACTGGTGAAGCCCACCAGCACGGTCACGAAGCCGGCGACGAGCGCCGATACGGAGAAATCCCGCAGCAGTCTCAACGAAGGTGCTCCCGGTCAGCTGGCGCGGACGCCCTCGCCGGCGGGTCCGGCGGGCTCGACCGGGATGTCCGGCTCCGCCCGCTCGACCCGCACCGCGCAATACTTGAACTCCGGGATCTTGCCCACCGGATCGAGCGCCGGATTGGTCAGCAGGTTGGCCGCGGCCTCCGCGAAAGCGAACGGAACGAACACCGCGCCGGACGGAACGCCATCGTCGGCCCTCGCGTGCAGCACGATCGCACCGCGGCGCGTTCGCAGCGCAACCCGCTCGCCCGCGGCCACGCCGAGCCGCGCGAGTTCGCCGGAGTTCATCGACGCGGTCGCCTGCGGTTCGATCGCGTCGAGCGCGACCGCGCGCCGGGTCATCGCGCCGGTGTGCCAGTGCTCGAGCTGTCTGCCGGTGATGAGCACCATCGGGTACTGCGCGTCGGGGCTCTCCGCCGCGAGTGTCGGTGTGGCCGGGACCAGGTGCGCCCGGCCGTCGTCGGTCGGAAAACGCTCGGCGAACACGATCGGCTGGCCCGGGTCGTCCGCCGAGGCGCAGGGATAGGTCACCGAGCCCTCGCGTTCGAGGCGCTCCCAGGTGATCCCGCGGATCGAGGCCATGCCCTGGCGCATCTCCTCGAACACCTCGCGCGGATGCTCGTAGCGCCAGTCGAGGCCGAGACGGCGCGCGATCTCGTTGATGATCCACAGGTCCTGACGCGCGTCTCCCGGCGGCGACAGCGCGGGCCGTGCGAGCTGCACCATCCGATCGGTGTTGGTGAAACTGCCGGCTTTCTCCGGAAAGGCGCTGGCCGGCAGTATCACGTCGGCCAGCCAGGCGGTCTCGGTCGGGAAGATCTCCTGCACCACCAGCCAGTCCAGTCGGGCGAGCGCCTCGCGCGCATGCGTGAGGTCCGGGTCGGACATCGCCGGGTTCTCGCCGGCGATGTACATGCCGCGCACCCGTCCGGCCCGGACCGCGTGCATGATCTCGACCACGGTCAGGCCGGGCACGCGATCGAGCCTGGTTCCCCACAGCCGCTCGAAGATCGCCGCGCCGGCCTCGTCGTCGACGCGATGATAGTCGGGCAGCATCATCGGGATCAGGCCCGCGTCCGACGCACCCTGCACGTTGTTCTGCCCTCGCAGCGGATGCAGGCCGGTGCCGGGGCGGCCCACCTGGCCGGTGAGCATCGCCAGCGCGATCAGGCAGCGCACGTTGTCCGTGCCGTGCGTGTGCTGCGAGACGCCCATGCCCCAGAAGATCATCGACGCGCGGCTGCGCGCATACAGCCTGGCCACCTCGCGGATCGTCGCCGCGTCGATGCCGCAGACCGGCGCCATCGCCTCCGGGCTGAACGCCGCGACATTGGCCGCGATCGCCTCGTAGTTGCTCGTGCGATCGCGCACGAAGGCCTCGTCGACCAGTCCCTCTGCGACGATCGTGTGCAGCATCGCGTTGAGCAGCGCGACGTCGGTGTCCGGACGGAACTGCAGCGCGTAGCGGGCGTGGCGGGCCAGGTCGGTGAGCCTCGGATCCGCGACCACCAGCGCCGCGCCGCGCTTCACCGCATTCTTGATCCAGGTCGCCGCGACCGGATGGTTCACCGTCGGATTCGCCCCGATCACCAGGATCACTTCCGCGTGCATCGCGTCCATCACCTGATTGGACACCGCGCCCGACCCGATCCCCTCGAGCAGCGCGGCCACCGACGACGCGTGGCACAGCCGCGTGCAGTGATCGACGTTGTTGGTGCGAAAGCCGGTGCGCACCAGCTTCTGGAACAGGTACGCCTCCTCGTTGCTGCCCTTGGCCGAGCCGAAGCCCGCGAGTGCCCCGGGCCCGATCGTGTCGCGGATGCGCCGCAGGCCATCGGCCGCGAGTTCGAGCGCTTCGTCCCAGCTTGCCTCGCGGAACGCGTCTCGCCAGTCGGCCGGCACTCGATCGAAGCTCGCGTTCTTCGCCATGCCCTCGCGGCGCACCAGCGGCCGGGTCAACCGGTCCGGGCTCGCCGCGTAGTCGAAGCCGTAGCGTCCCTTCACGCACAGCCGCGAACGGTTGGCCGGCCCGTCGCGCCCGTCGACGCGCGTGATCCGGTTGCCGTCGACGTGATAGGTCAGCTGGCAGCCCACCCCGCAAAACGGGCACAGGGAGTCGACCTGGCGCGCGGAGCGACGTGGCGCGATCGCCGCGGACGACAGCAGCAGGTCCGGGGGGGCGCTCTGCGCGGCAATCGCCGCGGCGGCGAGCGAGCCGGGCTTCGCCGCGGCAAGCGGACTGGGCCTCGCGCGCAGCGCCCCGAGATCCTTTGGCATCAGTGCGCCGGTCGGGCAGGCCTGCACGCACTCTCCGCAGCCCACGCAGGTGGATGCGCCCATCGGGTCGTTCATGTCGAAGACGATCTGCGCGTCGTCGCCGCGCCAGGCATAGCCGATCACGTCGTTGACCTGTTCCTCGCGGCACGCACGCACGCAACGCCCGCACTGGATGCAGGCGTCCAGATTGACCGCGATCGCCGGGTGCGTCAGGTCCGGCACGGGCTGCTCGCGCGCTGCGAAGCGCGAGCGATGCACGCCGAGCTCCATCGCCCAGACCCGCAGTTCGGAGTCGTCGGCGTGTTCGCCGGTCGGCGCATCGGCGAGCAGAAGCTCGAGCACCATCTTCTGGGACGCGCGGGCGCGCGCGCTGCCGGAACTCACCGACATGCCCGGTGTCGGCGCGCGACAGCACGACGGCGCGAGCGTCCGCTCCCCGTCGATCTCCACCACACAGGCGCGGCAGTTGCCGTCCGGCCGATACCCGTCCTTGTGGCACAGCCGCGGGATCGCCACGCCCACGCGATCGGCGACCTGCAGGATCGTCTCGCCGGGCCTCGCGTCGACCGCGCGACCGTCGAGTTCGAAGGAAACGGTCCCTGCGCTCACTCGCCAGCCTCGCCACCGACCTCGTGCGCGAACCGGTCGAGCACGCTGAGCACCGGGTTGGGCGCCGCCTGCCCGAGCCCGCAGATCGACGCATCGGCCATCGCGGAAGACAGCTCGCGCAGCAGCGGCCCGTCCCAGCGATCGGCGGCGAGCAGGTCCACAGCCTTCGCGGTTCCGGCGCGACAGGGAGTGCACTGGCCGCACGACTCGTGACGGAAAAAGCGCATCAGATTCGCCGCCGCGTCGCGCGCGCGATCGTGCTGCGACAGCACGATCACCGCGGCCGAGCCGATGAAGCAGCCGTGCGCCTGCAGCGCATCGAAGTCGAGCGGCAGGTCGGCGAGCGACGCTGGGAGGATGCCGCCGGAAGCGCCACCCGGAAGGTAGGCATACAGCGCATGACCGTCGGCCATGCCGCCGCAGTGCTCGTCGACGAGTTCGCGCAGCGAGATGCCTGCCGGCGCGAGCTTCACGCCCGGATCGCGCACCCGGCCAGAGACCGAGAAGAGCCTCAGCCCGTGGCGCCCATGCCGACCGTGCGAGGCGAACCAGTGCGCGCCGCGCGCGAGCACCTCGGGCACCCAGTACAGGGTCTCGACGTTGTTCACCAGTGTCGGTCGGCCGAACAGTCCGACCTGCGCGACGTAGGGTGGGCGGAGGCGGGGCATCCCGCGCTTGCCTTCGATCGATTCGATCAGCGCGCTCTCCTCGCCGCAGATGTAGGCGCCCGCGCCCCTGCGCAGTTCGATCGCCGGCATGTCCGCGCGCGGGATCGGTGGGTCGTCGAGGAGCGCGGCGATTTCGCGCTCGAGCATCGCGCGCACGCCCGAGTATTCGTCGCGCAGATAGATCGTGCACGCCTCGCAGCCGACCGCCCGCGCGGCGATCAGCATGCCCTCGAGAAAGCGGTGGGGCGCGCTCTCCAGGCAGAAGCGGTCCTTGAACGTGCCCGGCTCGCCCTCGTCGGCGTTGACCACCAGCATCCGCGGACCGGATTGCTGCGACACGATCCGCCACTTGCGCCCCGCCGAAAACCCCGCGCCGCCCATCCCGCGCAGCCCGGCGGATTCGAGCTCGGCGAACACCTGTTCCGCGGTTCGCGCACCGGCGACGAGCGAGCGCAGCATCGCGTAGGCGCCGTCGCCGCGCGCCCGCGCGTAGTCCGGCGCCGCGGGCAACGGACATTCGCGATCCCGAGCTGCGACCGCGTCGAGAACGCGCTGAACGTTCGCGCGCTCCACCGGCAGACGGTGCACGACCGCCACCGGTGCGTCTGCGCAGCGTCCCACGCAAGGCACACGCTGCACGCGCACCTGGCGGCCCAGCGCGGCCTCGAGCCGCTCGGCGAGCGAAGCGGCGCCGGCGAGTTCACAGGACAGGGAGTCGCAGACTCGCACCGTCAGCGCCGCCGGGCCAGGCGCGTCGTCGGCGACCAGGTCGAAGTGATGATAGAAGCTCGCGACCTCGAACACCTCGACCTGCGACAGGCGCATCCACTGCGCGAGCGCGGCGAGCAGCGCATGCGGAAGCTGTCCCTCGGCGTCCTGGATCCGGTGCAGGTGCTCGATCAGCAGGTCGCGTCGCGGCTGCGCCCCCGGCCCGAGGATCGCAGCGAGCCGCTCGATGGCCTGCGCGCCCGCCTGCCGTCCCTTGGGCCTGCCGACCGCGCGGTTGAACCGGATGACCTGCATGCGGATGAGCCTAGCGCGATCGTCGCGGGGGGCAGCGCCAGCCGGCGCACCACCCGGAACGCGACTCAGAGCGCGACATCGACGCGCTCCATGTGCTCCGGCACCCGCGCGGGCCAGCCCAGCTGCTCCTCGATCCGCTGGCGAAGCGCGTCGGCCGCGTCGGGCTCGCCGTGGCACAGGTAGACCTGCGACGGTGCCGCCCGGAACTTGCGCAGCCACGCCATGATCTCGTCGGCGTCCGCATGCGCCGAATAGCTGTCGATCTGAGTCACCTTGGCGTTGACCGGCACCCACTGCCCGTGGATCTTGACCTCGCGCGCGCCCGCGACCATGTGCGCGCCGCGCGTCCCGCCCGCCTGGTAGCCGACGAACAGCACCTGGTTGCGGGGATCGGGCGCGAGCCGCTTCAGATGGTGCAGCACGCGCCCGCCGGTCGCCATGCCGCTCGCCGAGATGATCACCGACGGCATCCTGATTCCGGCAAGGGCCTTGGACTCGTCGGCGGTGCGCACCAGCCGCGCCACCGAATACATCCCCCGCACTTCCGTGACGCTCAGCCGGTGCAGTGCACGGTGCCTGCGATAGAGCTCGGTCGCGTCGATCGCCATCGGGCTGTCCAGGAATACCGGCAGATCCGGGATCTCCCCGCGCTGCTTGAGCCGATACAGCGCGAGCATCAACGTCTGCGCGCGGCCGACCGCGAACGACGGGATCAGCACGGTGCCGCCGTCGGCCGCGGTCTCACGCACCACTGCGGCGATCCGCTGCTCGGCGTCGTCGACGCCGTGGCTTCGGTCGCCATAGGTGGACTCCACGATCAGCGTGCCGGCCTGCTCGACAGCGGAGGGCGCCCGCATGATCGTGTCCTTCGGGCGGCCGAGGTCACCCGAGAACACCAGCGACGCCTTGCGGCGCCGCAGCTGAACGATCGATGCGCCCAGCAGGTGTCCCGCCGGCAGCAGCGAGCACCTCAGCCCGTCGCCCAGGTTGAACTCGGTGCCGAAGTCGACGTCGCGAAAGAGCGTCAGCGCGCGCTCCGCGTCCTTCATCGTGTACAGCGGCTCGGCGGGGGCGTGCTTGGAGAAGCCGTGGCGGTTCGCGTACTGCGCCTCGTCTTCCTGCAGATGCGCGCTGTCGCGCAACAGGATCTCGCACAGTTCGCGCGTGGCCTGCGTCGCATAGATCGGCCCGTCGAATCCGTCGCGCGCCAGCGCCGGCAGATACCCGCTGTGATCGAGGTGCGCGTGGCTGAGCACGACCGCATCGATGCGCCGCGGCGACACCGGGAACTTGGCCCAGTTGCGCAGACGCAGCTGCTTGAAGCCCTGGAAAAGCCCGCAGTCCAGCAGCAGCCGGCGCTCGCCGGAATCGAGGATATAGCGCGAACCGGTGACGGTCCCGGCTGCGCCAGCGAAGGTCAGCCTCATGTCGATCGCCTTCGTGCGTCGATTGTCGATGTCTACGATGGTACGACATCGACGCGGCGTCGCTTACTGGAAGAACTCCTTGACCTTGTCCAGCCAGCCGCGCGTCTGCGGGCTGTGCTTGGGGTCTTCCAGCGAAGCCTCCAGTTCGCGCAGCAGCTTCTTCTGCTTGTCGGTGAGCCGCACCGGCGTCTCGACCGCGACGTGCGCATAGAGATCGCCGGGGTAGCTCGAGCGCAGCCCCTTGATGCCCTTGCCGCGCAGCCTGAAGGTCTTGCCCGACTGCGTGCCCTCGGGCAGATCGATCTCGGCGCGACCCGCGAGCGTCGGAACCTCCACCTTGCCGCCGAGCGCGGCGGTGATCATCGAGATCGGAATCTCGCAGTGCAGATCGTCGCCGTCGCGCTGGAAGACCGAGTGATCCCGGACGTGGATCTCCACGTACAGGTCGCCCGACGGCCCGCCGTTGATTCCCGGCTCGCCGTTGCCGGCCGAGCGGATCCGCATTCCGGTGTCGATGCCCGCGGGGATGCGAACTTCCAGCGTCTTGGTCTTCTTCACGCGACCGACGCCGTCGCAGGTTCCGCAGGGGTCCGAAATCACCTTGCCCGAGCCGTGGCAGGTCGGGCAGGTCTGCTGGATCGAGAAGAACCCCTGCTGCATGCGCACCGATCCCTGGCCGCCGCAGGTCTGGCAGGCCTTGGGCTTGGTACCGGGCTTGGCGCCACTGCCATTGCAGGTGTCGCAGTTCTCCCAGCTCGGCACGCGGATCTCGGTCGTGTAGCCGTTGGCCGCCTGTTCGAGGCTGACCTCCATCGAGTAGCGAAGGTCCGCGCCACGGTAGACGTTGCTTCGCCCGCCGCCTCGCGCGCCGCCTGCGGCACCGAAGATGTCGCCGAAGATGTCGCCGAACACGTCGGAGAAGCCCCCCATGCCGCCCTGCCCGCCGCCGAAGCCGCCCGCATTCGGATCGACACCGGCGTGGCCGAAGCGGTCGTAGGCTTCGCGCTTCTTCGGCTCCGACAGCATCTCGTAGGCTTCCTTGGCCTCCTTGAATTTGTCCTCGGAACCCTTGCTGTCCGGGTTGCGATCCGGGTGGTACTTCATCGCGAGCTTGCGATAAGCCTTCTTGATCTCGTCGTCGCTCGCGTTTTTCGCAACTCCGAGGACTTCGTAGTAATCGCGTTTGGCCATGTTCTTCTAAGGCAAAACGGCTTGCGACCTTTCGGTCGCAAGCCGGCACTTCAATCGTGAGGGGTGACGGTTCGGCAGGCCTCGCACGTCACGCGTCGCGTTTGACTTCCTTGAAGTCGGCGTCGACCACGTCGTCCTCCTTCGGCCGCTTGGCCTCGGAAGCGCCGGCGCCTGCGGTCTCGCCGCCACCTGCCGCGCCCTGCTCGGCCTGCATCTTCGCGTACATCAGCTCGCCGAGCTTCTGCGACGCCTGCATCAGCGCGTTGCTCTTGGCTTCGATCTCTTCCTTGTCCTCGGACTTGAGCGCCTCCTCGGCGGCCTTCAGCGCTTCGTCGATCTTGTCCTTCTCGCCGGCGTCGATCTTGTCCCCGTACTCGGCGAGCGACTTCCTCACCGAGTGCACCAGCGCATCGGCCTGGTTGCGCGCCTCGACCAGCTCGCGCCGCTTGTGGTCGTCGGCGGCGTTGACCTCGGCGTCCTTGACCATCTTGTCGATCTCGCCCTCGGACAGTCCGGAGTTCGCCTTGATCGTGATCTTGTTCTCCTTGCCGGTGGCCTTGTCCTTGGCCGACACGTGCAGGATGCCGTTCGCGTCGATGTCGAAGGTGACCTCGATCTGCGGCGTGCCGCGAGGCGACGGCGGGATCCCCTCGAGGTTGAACTCGCCGAGCAGCTTGTTGCCGACGGCCATCTCGCGCTCGCCCTGGAACACCTTGATCGTCACCGCCGGCTGGTTGTCGTCGGCGGTGGAGAAGACCTGCGCGTGCTTGGTCGGAATCGTGGTGTTGCGCTTGATCATCGCGGTCATCACGCCGCCCAGCGTCTCGATGCCCAGCGACAGCGGCGTCACGTCGAGCAGCAGCACGTCCTTGCGGTCGCCCGCCAGCACCGACCCCTGGATCGCAGCGCCCACCGCCACCGCCTCGTCGGGGTTGACGTCCCTGCGCGGCTCCTTGCCGAAGAACTCCTGCACCTTGGCCAGGACCTTGGGCATGCGGGACATCCCGCCGACCAGGATCACGTCGTCGATCTCGGAGGCCTTCACGCCGGCGTCCTTCATCGCGAGCCGGCAGGGCTCGATCGTGCGCTCGACCAGCTCGTCGACCAGCGACTCGAGCTTGGCCCGCGTGATCTTCATGTTCAGGTGCTTCGGCCCGGAAGCGTCGGCGGTGATGTAGGGCAGGTTCAGGTCGGTCTGCGTCGACGACGAGAGCTCGATCTTGGCCTTCTCCGCGGCTTCCTTCAGGCGCTGCAGCGCGAGCACGTCCTTGGACAGGTCCACGCCCTGGTCCTTCTTGAACTCGCCGATCACGTAGTCGATGATCCGCTGGTCGAAGTCCTCGCCGCCCAGGAAGGTGTCACCGTTGGTGGAAAGCACCTCGAACTGCTTCTCGCCGTCCACGTCCGCGATCTCGATGATCGAGATGTCGAAGGTGCCGCCGCCGAGGTCGTAGACCGCGATCTTGCGGTCCTTGCCCGCCGCCTTGTCCAGGCCGAACGCGAGCGCGGCCGCGGTCGGCTCGTTGATGATGCGCTTGACCTCGAGGCCCGCGATCCGGCCGGCGTCCTTGGTCGCCTGGCGCTGGCTGTCGTTGAAGTAGGCCGGCACGGTGATCACCGCCTCGGTGACTTCCTCGCCGAGATAGTCTTCGGCGGTCTTCTTCATCTTGCGCAGGACCTCGGCGGAGATCTGCGGGGGCGCCAGCTTCTTGCCGCGCACCTCGATCCAGGCGTCGCTGTTGTCCGCCTTGACGATCGAGTAGGGCATCAGCGCGATGTCCTTCTGGACCTCTTTCTCCGCGAACTTGCGCCCGATCAGCCGCTTGACCGCGTAAAGCGTGTTGCGCGGGTTCGTCACCGCCTGCCGCTTGGCCGGCGCGCCCACCAGGATCTCGCCGTCTTCCATGTACGCCACGATCGACGGGGTAGTGCGCCCGCCTTCGGAGTTCTCGATCACTTTGGGCTGTCCGCCCTCCATGATCGCGACGCATGAATTGGTCGTGCCCAGGTCGATTCCGATGATCTTGCCCATCTTTTTCCTCAGTCCTTGTTCCGAATGGTCGGTTGCTTCGTTATTCGCTAAATGCGTGCCGAATGCCGGAATTCAAGCGGCGCTCGCGGTGCCGACACCGGTCCCGCGTGCCGGATTCGATGATTCGCGCGTCATAGTCAGCCCTGCGCCACGGTCACCAGCGCCGGGCGCAGCACCCGGTCGTTGATCAGGTAGCCCTTCTGCAGCACGCTGACCACGTGGTTGGCCATCACCGGCGGGTTGGTCGCACCGACCGGCACCATCGAGATCGCCTGATGGCGGTTGGGGTCGAAACGCTGGCCGGTCGGGTCGATCTCGAGCAGCTTGTTCTTCTCGAACACCGACCCCAGCAGCTTCAGGGTCGCCTCGACCCCTTCGCGGATGCTCTCGATCGTCGGGGTATCGGCCTTCAGCGCCATCTCCAGGCTGTCGCGCACCGGCAGCAGGCTCTCGGCGAAGCCCTCGATCGCGTACTTGTGGGCCTTGGAAACATCCTCCTGTGCGCGTCTGCGAACGTTCTCCATCTCGGCGAGCGCCCGAACGTAGAGATCGTAGTTTTCGGATGCCTTGGCCTGGGCGTCGACGAGCATCTGCGGCAGCTCGTGGCTCAGGTCCTGGCCAGGCAGCGCGTCGCCGGGCTGCCCCGGCTGCTGACCCGCGCCAGGCGGGCTGGATTCGTATTCCTGCCCCGGCTGGGCGTTCGTCGCGTCAATCGGCTGCTCGCCTGCGCTGTTCGGGCGGTCGGATTGCATCGGCTCCTCTGAGGAAAATCAATGACTTACGAAAATAGCCCTGTTGATATCGGGGCGGGCCGGACGAATTCAAGGGCCTGCTCCGGCCATCGGGCCGGCACCGTTCCGAAATGAAGAACAATGGATTCGACGCGACCGCGGCAGGGCCTGCGTCAGCGTGGTGCGCCGAGCGCAACTGCCCGCTGGCGGCGCTGCTGCAGCGCCTGGTCGCCCTCGGCTGCCGCTTCCGGGTTTGCGCGCAGCACCGGCCAGCCGCCGACGTGCTGCTGGACCAGGGACGCCATCGCGGCGACGAACGCCGGATGGTCGTTGACGCACGGAATGTAGCGAAACTCCCCGCCGCCCGCCTCGATGAACGTCTGGCGCCCCTCGATCGCGATCTCCTCGAGCGTCTCCAGGCAGTCGGACACGAAGCCGGGGCACACGACGTCGACGCGCCCCACCTTCTTGCTGCCGAGTTCGCGCAGGACCTGGTCGGTATACGGCTGCAGCCACTCGGCGCGGCCGAACCTCGACTGGAAGGTGACGACGCACTGCTCGCTCCCCAGGCCCAGCCGCCTGGCGAGCAGCCGGCCGGTGACCAGGCACTCGCAGTGGTAGGGATCGCCGAGCAGCAGGCTGCGCCTGGGCACGCCGTGGAAGCTGATCACCAGCCGATCCGGCGGACCGTCGTCCATCCAGGACGCGCGCACCCGCTCGACGAGCGCGTCGATATAGGGCGCGAAGTCGTGGAAGCTGCGCACCGTCCGCACCTCGGGGACGTTGCGCCATCCGGAGAGCTCGGCCCACACCGCGTCGAGTCCGGTGGCGGTCGTGCTCGCCGAGTACTGCGGGTACATCGGAACCACCAGCAGCCGGGTGACGTTGCGTTCGCGCATCTCGCGCAGCGCCTGCGCGATGGAAGGCCGGCCGTAGCGCATCGCGTAGGCGACTTCCAGGTCGAGTCCGCGCTCGCCGAGGTAGCCGCGCAGCATCGTGGTCTGGCGCCCGGTGTACACCGCCAGCGGCGAGCCGTTCTCGGTCCAGATCTGCGCATACTTCGCGGCCGACTTGCGCGGCCTGGTGTTGAGGATGATCCCGTTGAGGATCGGCCACCAGACCAGGCGCGGGATCTCGACGACCCGTGGATCGGACAGGAACTCCTTCAGGTACCGGCGCACGGCGCCCGCCTGCGGCGCGTCGGGCGTGCCGAGCTGGATCAGCAGCACGCCGGTGCGCGCTGGCATCGCGTGGTCGAAATCTGCGGCGGAAGAAAAACGCGACATGCTTGGATTCCGTGCAAGAGAGCGCCGCTGGGCGCTCGGTGGTCCGTCAGGGGCCGGTCACGACGACGCGGGGTCCCGGCTGCGTGCGATGTACCGGTCGAGCTGTTCGGCGGCCCTGCGCTGAACCATGCTGCGCACCGGTGCGAGCCCGCCGAACAGCATACCGATCAAGCCCACGCTCGACCGGCTCCAGCGCCAGAAGTCGAACTCGTCGATCTGCCGCACGATGCGCCCGTCCCAGAACGTGAGCGTGGAGAGGCCCTGGTTACTGACCTCCCGACCGCTGCCGGCGAAACGATAGCGCGCCTTCCACTCTACCTGCGCCTTGCGCTCGTCGCCGAACACAATGACGTAGTCCAGATGCATGTCACGGGCCCCGCGGGTGAGCATGCGCCATCGCCACCCCACGCGTTCGCCGCGCAGATCCGCGAACACCGGGTCGCTGAACGACGCCTCGGGGTGATAGCACGCCGCCATCGCCTCGCCGTCCAGGCGGGCGAGCGCGTCGAAATACCGGTGGACGAGGGCTTCGCTCATTGTTGGGGCCGGCGGCAAAGGCGCCGACGGTGCGCGATGATATCGCGCGGGCGGATGTGACGATGCGGCCGCGCGCCAGCGCGCCGCCTGCCGAAGGCGGCCGCAGACCCCGCAGCGGACGCCGGACGATGGCCGCCGGCCGCCGGCCGTCGACCGGCGGCGCGCCCTCAGCCGGCCGTCGTCTGCGCGCCCGGCCCCGGGGCTTGCGCCGGAGCCTGCGTTTCGCGACGCTGTCGCAGCCAGCCGTCGAGCGCGTCGATCGTCACGACGCCGGTCCAGACCTCGCCGCGCACCACGCCCTGCCCCGGGTGACCCGGTTCGCCGAGTTCGTCGAGCACCGCGAGTGCGCCTTCGAAGCTCTGGTGCCGGAAGTACTCGCTGCGCACGACCACGACCTCGACGCCTGCGCCGTTGGCCGCGGCCAGTCCCGCCGCCGAGTCCTCGATCGCGACGCAGCGCTCGGGCGCAACGCCCATCTGCTCGAGCACGTACTGGTAGATCCCGGGGTCCGGCTTCTTGCGCGGCACCACGTCGCCGGCGCCGACCGCCGCGAACATCGACGCCCAGCGCTGTCCGTACCACGAGCGCAGAAGCGCTTCGATGTTCTGCGGCGAAGTGGTGCTTGCGAGACCGAGCCTGATGCCGCGCGCACGGGCCTCGTCGATCAGCCGCAGCACGCCCGCGCGCGCCGGCAGCTTGCCGGTGTCGATCATCTCGCCGTAGTGCCCGGTCTTGCAGCGGTGCAGGTTGACGATGAACTCGTCGAGGTCGCGGTACATCGGCATCGCGGGCCGCCATACGCGGATGTAGTGATGGATGCGTTCCTTGCCGCCGGCGACCATCAGCAGCTTGCCGTAGGTGGACACGTCCCAGTACCAGTCCAGGCCGAACTCGGCGAACGCCCGGTTGAACGCCACCCGGTGTCCGTCACGCTCGGTCTCGGCCAGCGTGCCGTCGACGTCCAGTATCAGCGCTTCCATCATTTCGTCACCTCCGTCGCGGCCTCGACGACGCGCTGCGCCGTGACACCGGGTTTTCGAACGCAACGCCCGCGCGAACGACGCATTCGGTCGCCCGCGCCGTCAGGCGCGTTTCTTCAGGTCCATGAGCCGAAGAATCATCGGCGTGAAGATCATCTGCATCGCCAGGCCCATCTTGCCGCCGGGAACGACGATCGAGTTCGGGCGGGTCATGATCGAATCGTGCAGCATCGACAGCAGATAGGCGAAATCGATGCCCTTCGGGTTGGCGAAGCGGATCACGACCATGCTCTCGTCGGCGGTCGGAATGTCGCGGGCGATGAAGGGGTTGGAAGTGTCCACCGTCGGCACCCGCTGGAAGTTCACGTGGGTGTGGGAGAACTGCGGACAGATGTGGTTCACGTAGTCCGGCATCCGCCGCAGGATCGTGTCGACCACCGCTTCCTGCGAATAGCCGCGCAGGTTCTGGTCGCGGTGCAGCTTCTGGATCCACTCGAGATTGATGATCGGCACCACGCCGACCAGCAGATCGACGTGGCGGGCGACGTCGACACCGTCGCCCCGATAGCCGCCGTGCAGGCCTTCGTAGAACATCAGGTCCGTGCCCTGTTCGGCGTCCTTCCATTCGGTGAAGGTGCCCGGCTCCTGCCTGTAGGGCTCGGCCTCGCGGGCGTCGTGCAGATAGCGGCGCACCTTGCCGGAACCGTTCTTTCCGTAGGACTCGAACAGCTTCGCGAGGTCGGCGAGCAGGTTGGCCTCGGGGCCGAAGTGGCTGAAGTTGCGGTTGCCGGCATCCTCCGCCTCGCGCATCGCCTTGCGCATGCCGCTTCGGTCGAAACGGTGGAAGGAATCACCCTCGACGACCAGGGCATGCAGGCCCTCGCGCCGGAAGATGTGCTGGAAACTCTTCATGACCGTCGTGGTGCCGGCGCCCGACGAGCCGGTCACCGCGATGATCGGATGCTTGATCGACATGTGCCCCCCTGGATGATTTCGCTCGGCGACGCAGCGCTAGATCCGCGCCTCGGGCCGGAACAGCGAACGCTCGTTGAACAGCGGCGACACGTAGGGCTTGTCGGTGCCGGTGTCGTACTCGCGGTGATAGCGCTCGATGCGCTCGATCTCCGCGCGCGAGCCCAGGATCACCGGCACACGCTGGTGCAGCTCGTCGGGCACCAGGTCGAGAATCCGGCTGCGTCCGGTGGACGCGGCGCCCCCCGCCTGCTCGATCAGCATCGCCATCGGATTGGCCTCGTAGAGCAGGCGCAGGCGCCCCGGCTTGATCGGCTCCTTCGTGTCGCGCGGATACATGAACACACCCCCGCGCGTGAGGATCCGGTGCACGTCGGCCACCATCGCGGCGATCCAGCGCATATTGAAGTCTCGCGCCCGCACACCGGTGCCACCCGCCTTGCATTCGTCGACGTAGCGCGCGACCGGGGGCTCCCAGAAGCGCTCGTTGGACACGTTGATCGCGAACTCCGAGGTCTCCTCGGGAACGCGCAGGTCCGGATGGGTCAGGATGAAGTTGCCGATCTCGCGATCGAGCGTGAAGCCGTGGGTTCCCTTGCCGACAGTGAGCACGAGGATCGTCGACGGACCGTAGATCGCGTAGCCGGCGGCGACCTGTCGCTTTCCGGGCTGAAGAAAGTCAGCGGTCTTGGGCGGCGCCTCGCCGGCGTGCTCGAGCACGGAGAAGATCGTGCCGACCGCGCCGTTGATGTCGAGATTGGCCGAACCGTCGAGCGGATCGAAGATCAGCAGGTACGGGCCGCGTTCGAAGCGCTCCGGAATGGCGTAGATGTCGTCCATCTCCTCGGAAGCCATGCCGGCGAGCAGCCCGCCCCATTCGCAATAGCGCACGATGGCCTCGTTGGTGAGCAGGTCCAGGGGCTTTTGCACGTCGCCGGACGCGTTGGACGCGGCGCCCGGCGCGGCGCCGGATTCCGGCGTCGGCGCCCGGCTCGCCAGGGCCGCGATCGACGCGGCGGTGTCGCTCGGACCGAGCGCGCCGCGCCCGACGATCGCGGAGATCGCCTTGATCGAGGCCGCCACGTCGACCAGCAGCGCGGCCAGTTCGTTCTGGCCGACGCTTCCGCGCAACTGCTGGATCAGGAATTTGGAGAGGGTCGTTCTTCCGAGGTGCATGTCTTCCTCACTCGCGGTTGTCGTCGGTCCGCCGCATCCCGGGGGCACCTTCGCGTTCCCCCGGCGCGACCGCGCTCAGCGGCTGGTCGATCGGCGCGTCGAGCCCGCCGAGGAACACTCGGGAGGCGCGGATGTCGGCCGCGTCCAGCCGGGTGAGGTCGTCGGCGCGCGGCTGGCTGTTGGTGGCGATCGACGCGTCGAACAGCCGGCTCGCGTGGCGAAGCCGCGCGCGGTCGAGCGCGTTGCGCATCGAGCGCGCGTTGGCGAAGTGGGGCTGCCGAACGCGCAGACCGATGTATTCGCGGATCGCGGCCACGCCGGCGTCGTCGAGGCCGTAGTTCATCTGCGCCGCCATCTTCAGCGAGATCGCCAGCAGCTCTTCGGGTGTGTAGTCCGGAAAGTCGATGTGGTGCGCGATCCGCGACGACAGCCCGGGGTTGGAGCGAAAGAAGGTGTCCATCCGATCCTTGTAGCCGGCGAGGATCACGACCAGGTCGTCGCGCTGGTTCTCCATGACCTGAAGCAGGATCTCGATCGCCTCCTGGCCGTAGTCGCGCTCGTTCTCGGGCCGGTAGAGGTAGTAGGCCTCGTCGATGAAGAGCACGCCGCCCATCGCGCGCTTGAGCACCTCCTTGGTCTTCGGTGCGGTGTGGCCGATGTACTGGCCGACCAGATCGTCGCGGGTGACCGACACCAGGTGCCCCTTGCGCACGTAGCCGAGCCGGTGAAGGATCTGCGCCATTCGCAGCGCGACCGTCGTCTTGCCGGTGCCGGGGTTGCCGGTGAAGCTCATGTGCAGGCTCGGCGTCGCCGCTTCGAGCCCGAGCTGCGCGCGCGCGCGCGTGACCACGAGGAACGCGGCGATCTCGCGGATCCGGCGCTTGACCGGCGCCAGTCCCACCAGCTCGCGGTCGAGCTCGTCGAGCACCTCCTGCACGTTCGCCTCGCGCAGGATCGCCTGCAGGTCCACGGTCGCCGAAGCGCCGGGCGCAGTCGTGGCGCTCGCGACGCCCGACGACCCGCCCGGCGGCGCAGTCGTCGCGGCCCCGGCCGCGCCTGCCGCGGCCATGCCGGGCGGCGGCGGCATCGCCTTCGGATCCGGTTGCACCGGCGGCCTCAGTACCGCTGCCCGGCGGGCCGATCGGCCGCGTAACCGCGCGTCGTGTAGCGGATCATCCGCCCCGCCGCCTCCTGGCGCTGCAGGCCGAAG
>Ga0316188_10000546_pt1 | contig 16373 bp, 14 predicted proteins | sample Phiworburrow1_MG_FD_204933 | JGI IMG/M metagenome (GOLD analysis project Ga0316188, IMG submission 204933) | Coastal sediment microbial communities from Maine, United States - Phippsburg worm burrow 1 | ecosystem: Environmental > Aquatic > Marine > Coastal > Sediment | place: USA: Maine...
ACCGGTCTCGACCTCGCCGCTGTAGTCCACCTCCCACCGCGTCGCCAGCGGGCGGGTCTCCCGCGCCAGCTCGCCGTAGGGATCTTCGCCGCCGGGCGAGTTGGTCTGCGCCGCGCCCTGCATGGCCATGCCGGCGCTGATCAGTGGTATCGCAGTTATTCTTATGATCTTACTCACTGCAGCCCCTCCTTTACCGAGCCAGCGTGGACCCAGACGGGTGATTGGAGCCGTGGACCTGGCTGTGGCAGTTGAGACAATTCTTGCCTAGCATGTTCTGGTTCGGCTGCCGGGAAGGAAGCCCCGTGCCGCTGTAGACCACGCTCGGGTGGAACGCGGCGGCATGGCACTGCTGGCACAGAAAAGGCCCCCGCGCCTTGAGCAGATCCTCGTTGACCGCACCGTGGGCCTCGTGACAGGTGCTGCAATCCTCGGCCGCGGGCGCGTGTTCAAACAGGTACGGCCCGCGCTTTTCCGCGTGACAGCGGTAACAGGTGTCGTTCAGCGTCGGCTCATTGAGCGAAAACGGCGTGGTCGAACCATGCGGATTATGGCAATCGCTGCACTGCGTGCGGCCTTCCTTGATCGGGTGCCGATAGGGCAGGTTGGCCTGCGTGCGCTGCCTGGCATGGCAGGTATAGCAGACGTCCGCCTGGGTGCTCTCGTCGAGTACCGGGTCGCGCTGCACGTGCAGGTTGTGGCAGCTGGTGCAGGTGAGGTCTTCGTCGTAGTGCACGCTGCCGTGCTCGAACATCAGCTTGCCGCTTTTGTGGCAGCCTTGACAGGCCGCCACCTGCGCCTCGGGCGACGCGGACGAACCGGGCCCGAAGGTCATCTCGGGCGCCTTGCGCACCGGGTCCGCAGCGTGCTCAGCGCTGGCGCCATGACAGCTGACGCAGCCGGCGTCGCCGCTCTCGATGCGCCCATGGCGGGTGCGCAGGATCGCATGCACCGGCTTGTCGGCACTGGCCGCGTGACACCCCAGACACCCGGGCGACGACCCAGCGGCGCTATCGGCGCGCAACGGCCCCGCCGGCAGGGCCATGACAGTTACGAACAGCACCAGCAGCAGACCCATTGGCCTGTGGATCACTGCGCTTTTCAAGCACTTATTATTCATCACAGTTTCCGTCTGCCGTTGGGCTACTTGCGCACGATGAAGTCAGTTTCCCTGCTGTTCAGGCTGAAGGTAAGCGGCATGCTGACCCAATGCTGACCCGGCTTGCTGTTAGCCCCCCGCAGCGCGACGCCAAAGGTGTACTCGGTATCCGGCAGGAAGCTCTTCGCATGGCCGGGACCACCCTGCAGCGGGCGCCGGAACGTGGCGGTCCACTGGCCCTTGCTGAAGGTGGCCCTACCCGTGAGCGGTGAGTTCTCCGTCCAGGTGACCTTGTCCAGCACCGTGCCGCCGGCAATGGTGGCGTCCTTGGTGCTGTTGATGTCCGCCTTCCATATCTCGACGAAATTGCCCCGCTCCCGCAGCTCGTTGAGCTCGGCAGCCGGTTTGGCTTGCGCCGGGCGACCGATGGCCTTCTGCTGCGAGCGGGCCACCCACAGATACTTGCTGAGACCCTGGCCTTTGTCCTGGCGCATGCCGTCCATGTCGTCGTGGCAGGCCGCCCAGCAGCCACCGCGCCGGAACGCCGTGTTGCCGTCGTTGCCCCACATCATGGCGATCTGCTGCTCGTCGGCGGGGCCCTTCCAGGAGAGTTTGACCACCAGATCCTTGCCCTCGACGGCAAAGGCCACTCTCATGTCGCGGCTGGTCACGCTGCCCTTCTCACCCAGCGCGAGCCCCATCTTGCGCTCGTCGCCCTGGTGGCATTGATGGCAATCCCGACCCTGCCGCAGCGACTGGGCGCCGGGGTGGCGCGTCACAACCCACTCGGCGTCAGACTGTCCCGGCGAAAACAGGATCACATCCCTGCTGCTGGCCGCCTGTGCCACCACCGGCGCCACACCGACGGCGGAGACGTGCGCGACGCCCTTGTGGCAGTCGATGCAGGTCCTGCCCGGCTGCGTCATCACCTTGTGGTAGCTGATGGCCGTGGCGCTGATGCCGGCCTGCTGACTCATGCGGGCCAGGTCGTGGCAGTGCGCGCAGCCCTTGGAGCGGTTCTGCACCATGGCGATGGTGGGGCTGGGACTGGAGTGGGGATTATGGCAGCTGCTGCAGGGCGGGTTCTGCCCCAGCTTCTGCTCCATGGCGTGCATGCCGCTCTTCTGTGCCTTGTGGCACACGATGCAGACCTGGCTCTGCTGGTCGGCGATCAGCACCTTGTCCTTGACGACGTGGGACTGATGACAACTGACACAGGAGAGGTTCTCCTTCTGGTGCAGCGAACCCGGCCAGTGCTTGGCGGCGGTGCCGGCGTGACACTCGGCACAGGGCGCGCTCTGCTCCTCGACCGTGGCGCTCCAGCGGGGGCCGTAACTGATGCCCGGCGCCACCAGAGTGGGCTTTTCGACGTGCGCGGCACTGGGTCCATGGCAGGACTCGCAGCCCCTTTTGGCGAGCGGGTTGTCACCGTCGGCCATATTGCCGTGTGGCGTCTGCGCCAGCGGATGCACCGGCGACTCGGGGCTGTAGTCGTGACAGCCCAGACAGCCCTTGGTGCCATCTGCCGAATACTGGGGCTCGGCGGCCTGAAGCAGCTGGCTGGCCCAGAGGACCGTGCCGAAGAACAAGGTGAGGCGCGTTATGCGGACCATTGCTATTGCCCCCTGATATCCGTCCGATGCGTTGTTATGTCTGTTGCGCCCGGGAACCGGCCAGCGGCCGGGCGCGATGTTTCATTGATCATGCCTGCGGGACCTGCCCGCTGCCAACCACCCCCGGGTCCCCCGCCGTCGGATGCGCGATGCCCTGGTGGCAGTCGATGCAGGTCTTGCCCTGCTCGCCGATAGCCTGATGGTATCGCTGGGCCTGCTCGCTCTGCAGGGCCAGCACGCCCGGGCTGAATGCGTGGCAAGCGCGGCACTCCGCAGAGTCGTTGGCGCGCAGGCGGGCGACCTCGCGGGCTTTCATCGCGGGCTGATGCTCGGCGTACTTCTCCGGGGTATCGATAATCCCGGTCAGGTGGCCCCACACCTCCCGCGACGCCTCAATCTTGCGGATCATCTTGGGGATGAAGGGCTTGGGCAGATGGCAGGCCGCGCAATCGGGGCGCACCCCGCTGGCGTTGTGAAAGTGGCTGGTGGTCTGCAGCGCCGCGTAGGGATTGTCGCGCATTTCATGGCAGGAATTCGCGCAGAAATCCTCGGTGCTGCTCATCTTCATGCTGAACTCGAAGCCGAGGAAGCCGACCACGCCCAGCACGATGCCGGCACAGAGCAGCGCAAAAATCGACCAGCGGGCGGAGGGGCGAAACAGCGCCCTGACAAAAACCGGAAGCTTATCCACCAAGCGACCCATGATGACCTCCACAACCAACCGATTCCGGAAACGAGACGCGCGCAGGGAGCACCGACAGCGGGAGCAGCCCTGAACTAAACCATCCGCATGCTGTCAATATTGGGGCTTGAGGTGACATTCACTCTCTTTAAGCCCGCGCTAGACCCAAAATAATGCGGATTGTCGGGCGCTGGCGCTGCGACATCCTGTTTTATTCTCCATGAGTCATCGCGCTGTCCCGACAACGGCCCCCCTCGAGACCACCCTGGACACCACGACTATCGACTCACGTATCAACCTTTAAAACCCTATGGCCTTAACATACCACGAGTCGCCGCCGTTTTCTAACGCCAATTGCGGCCCGCCTTCTAACGCTTTGGCGCGGTGGCAGCGCACCCGTTCCCGCCACCGCGGGACGCCATCATTGCCACGGCGACCCCGGCGGGACCAGATAGTGCATGATCAAACTGCGGTAGCTGAAGCGCCAGCGGCCGCGTTCGCGCACGTAGCGGTCGAGATAATGGCCGGAACCGATCAGGCTCTGGCCCTCCCGCACGCAGCGCAGGTCGAGATAGGCAAAACCGCTGGCCCGCTCCCCGTCCAGTTCGATGACGTGGTTGTGGACAAAGGGGTGCAGAATCATCTCCCCCACCTGCCGGCTGTACACGGCCCGCAGGGCCGCCCGTCCCTCGATGCGGCCGCCGTCAGCGCCCATGTCCATGACGCCGTCCTCGGCGAACAATCCGACGGTGTCCAGCGGACGATTCTGCCAGACCAGATGCGCATAGCGACAGACCAGGTCCCGAATCTCCTCCCGGTCCAGTAGCGCCTGTAGGCGTGCGTTGAGATCGCTCATAGTGACACCTGCTGGCGCCGGGCAGGCAGAAACGCGCCTGCGCTGCCCGGTCATGGCTCATTCGACGAAACGAATTTTCTCCGCCACCAGCTCGGCAATATCGAACACCTTGCGCTGCTCGGAGTGTTTGCTGGCGCTGGCGGTGAGCATCAGATTGCAGAACGAACAGGACGTCGCAATCTTGTCGGCGCCGGTGTCAAAAGCTTCGGCCACGCGCACATCGCTGATGCGCGCCGTGCCGCCCTGTCCGCCCCAGTAGTTGCCGCCGCCGGCGCCACAGCAGAAGCTCTGCTTCTGGTTGCGGGGCATCTCGATGAGCTGGCCGACGGCAGCCACCACGCTGCGCGGCGCCGCGATGATGTCGTTATGGCGCGCCAGGTAGCAGGGGTCGTGAAAGGTGATCTTCTCGTCGCTGCTGTAAGCCACGCTGAGCTTGCCCTCGGCGATCAGGCGATCGATGAACACCGCGTGGGGGATGGTCTCCCACGCGGCGCCAAGCTCGGGGTAGTAGCGGTCGAAGCTGTTGTAACAGTGGGCACAGACGGTGAGAACCTTGTGTATCTGCTGCTCCTTGAACTCCTCGATGTTGGCTTGCGCCAGCTCGACAAAGAGCATCTCGTTGCCCATCATCTTGGCGGGGTCGCCGGTGCAGCGCGACTCCTCCAGGATGCCGTAGGAGACGCCGGCGGCCTCGAGAATCCTGACCATGGCGCGGGCTATCTCCTGGGCGCGCTCCTCATAGATCACCGAACAGCCGATCCACAGCAGGTATTCGGTGCGGCCGGGCTCGAACAGGGGCACGTCCAGGCCCCGCCGCCAATCCTCGGGATTGGCGCTGGTGCCGACGAAGGGGTGCTGCTTGGGGGACTCGAGGCTCTTGTTGGCGGCAGCCATGGTGGCCGGCATGTCCGAGCGCTCCATGACGAAGTGACGGCGGAACTCGACGATGACCTCGGCCGGATTGTTGCTGACGGGACACTCCTCCACGCAGGCGCCGCAGGTGGTGCAGTTGAACATCGCCTCGCGCCCGAGCACATCGATGAGCGAGTCGTCGTCAAAGCGGCCCTGCTCCAGGTACTCGGCGCAGGTGGCCATGACCTTCTTCGGCGACAGGTCCTTGCCCGTCTGCGCTGCAGGGCAGACCTCATGGCAGCGCCCGCACCAGAGACAGGCGGAGGCGTCGAGCAGGTGCTTCTGCGTGAGGTCGATGAGCCTGGCGGCGCCGAAGGTCGGCTCCTCATCGGTATCGTCGTCGCCTTCGAAATCGAAATCGACCGGGTCCAGATTGATGCCCGGCCTGCGGTTGGCAAACGCCGAATTGGCGGGGCCGAGAATCATGTGGGCAAAGGGGCTGTGCGCGATCATGGCGATAAAGGCGCAGCCCAGCAGGCCGTGAACCCACCACAGGGTCTTGAAGCCCAGCAGCGAACCGCCCTCGCCGAACCAGCCGTGAAAGACGCCGCCGAGGGCCACGCCGAGAAATTCCGGGGTGCCCGCGTCGGGTTCAAAGCCCAGGCGGAAGCTCTCCGTCAGGTAACCTGCCACCACGATCACCAGCAGGGCGATTTCGCCGTGCTCGAAGCCCTTGCGGGTCTGTCCGCCGCTGGTCAGCCGGTCGGGGGGATAGCGGCGCCTGATCAGAAAGAAGGCGACGCCCAGGAACAGCATAATGCCGCCAAGCTCCCGGGCCAGCTTCATGAAGAGATAGCCAAACCAGCCGTCATAGACCGGCACCCCGATAAAACTCAGCATGAACACCGCGTGACCGAAAATCGACAGCACGGCCCCCAGCAGCATGATGCTGTGAAAAGTGCCCGCCACGGGGCGCTTGAGCAGGCGCCGGGTCAGCAGGCCGCGCTGTACCAGGGCCTGCGGATTGAAGCGCGCCCGCAGCGATGCACGCGACACCGGGCCGGCGGCGTCACCAAACCAGGGCCGGCCCCGCTCGATGCGCTGCCAGTACCGGCGCAGCCCCAGGCCCAGACTGGCCAGCGCCGCCGTCAGCAGCAGGCCCAGCAGCACGTAATTGAATGCCGAGATAGCGTCCATAAAAACCCTATACAATCAGGGCCGCAACCGGCTCACCTGCGGAGCCGGAACGGCAGCAATGGCCGCGCCCGGGCCTTGATGGCGAGGGCGCAAAGCGGCGATTATACACCCAGCGGTGAGCGGGGGCATCTGCCCTGCCGGCAGCGTGCCGCTGGCGCCCGGGGTCATTATCGATAACAATCACGCCGTGCCTGGCTGGCCTGACGAGCTGGCGCCCACCACCCCGAAGTGGCGGCGCGGCCGCGCGACAGACGCCAACACAGGCGCCACGCCCCGCGCAGCGCGGTCAACCGCGGGTGCGCAACCCCAGAGTTCCCGGTTAACGCGCCGTCACCCTCGAGCCATGCACATGAAAAACGTCGTCCGCTTCGTCAGCACCGTTCTGCTCGCCTTCGTGGGGGTGATGGCCGTCGGCCTCGTGCTGCTGGATGTCCGCAACCAGCACTTCGATCGCGACAGCCGGCGCTATGCCGAAGCGGTGGCGCCCGCCATTCTGCAGCAGCTCGACGTGGAGACCCTGCTGGGCTACGCATCTCCCGCCCTGCGCCAGGCTGCGGACCCGGCGCAGCTGCGGGCGATGTTCACGATGCTCAAGGGCCTGGGGGCGTACCAGGGCATTTCGGACTGCGCAGGACAGGCCTATATGGAGTTCGGCGGCGATCCCGACGAGGTCGTCACGGCCTTTTACGAGATGGCCGGCCATTTTGATCGGGGGAGTGTCTGGGTAAGGATGCGCCTGGTCCACAACCATCGGCAGTGGCAGTTGCTGGGCTTCCAGGTGTCGGCCAGCACTTTCCAGCACGGCACAGACCCCGACGGCTCGCAGGGCGCATGATCCCCCGGCGTCAATGGCGCCGCCGGGGATGACGATACCGTGAAAAAATGGCAAGGTACCGGACCGTGCAGGAGAAGCTCATCGCCGCCTGGCAACCAGCGCCGATAGCGCCTCGCGCTGCCGGCAACGCATCGTCAAAATCCGGTGCGCCATACGACAATCAAGGGCGCCCGCCGGCGCGGGCGCCATTATTCTGGAGCAGACACCGTGACAAATAGATTCGGGTTAGGGGGTTTTCTGGTGCGCTTTGTGTTCGCGCTGGCGCTGGTGCTGGGAACCTACAACCCCAGCGGGTATTCCTACTTCCACTGGATTTCGCAGAACTTCCCCGACAGTGTGACGAACTTCACCCCGGAGAAGGCGCTGGCGGGGGTGACGGTGCTGATCGGCTGGGCCATTTTCCTCAACACCACCTTCCGCTCCATCGGCTGGCTTGGCGTGATACTGGGCGCCGCTTTCTTCGGTTGCCTGATCTGGTTGCTGATCGACCACGGCCTGCTGAGCGTCGACGGCAGCCATGTGATCGCCTACACGATCGAGGCATTGATCGCGGCCATACTCGCAGTCGGCATGTCCTGGTCGCACCTGCGCCGGCGCTGGTCCGGCCAGCAGGATGTGGATGAAATCGGGGACGACGACTAGGACCTGGCGCAGCGCCGGCCTATCGCCGAACGGCCCAGCCGTTCGGCGAGGCCATTCGGCGAGGCCATTCGGCGAGGCCATTCGGCGCGGCCATTCGGCGAGGCCGTTCGGCGAGGCCGCCACACGACGGGCTGCTATTTGCTGCCGCCGCCCAGCAGGCGTTTGAAAAAGCCCGTGATCGCGCCCCACAGCCACTTCCACACCTCGGCAAAGATGTTGATGGGGGCGTCGTCCAGCTTGGGCTGCGCCGGTGGCGCGGATTGCTGAGGTGCCGCGACGCCAGCCGCTGCTGCGCCCGCCGCTGCTGCGACCGCCACCGGGGGCTCCTGCACCTCCAGCAGTATCTTCACGTTCTTGACAAACTTCTTGAAGATCTGGTCCGCCACGCCGTCGATCATGCCGCGACCCACCTGCACGATGCGGCCGGTCATATCCACCGATGAATGGCAGCTCACGGCGGTCTCAGTGGGCGATACCGCCACCAGCCGGGTTTCGATTCTGCCGCCCACAGTACCGCCGCCCTTCTCCTTGGCCTCGGGAATCATTAGCACCCGAAAGGCTGCCTTGTCGGCCTCGGCATAGGTGATGGTGCCATCGTAGCGGGCAGTGATGGCGCCGATCTTGACCTTGATGTTGCCGGCGAACTTTTTCTCGTCAAGCAACTCCGTGAGCGCCGCTCCGGGCATGCACCTGGCGACGTTTTCGGGCGCCATGATGAACTCCCACACTTTGTCGATGGGTGCGGCTACGCTGAAGTTTTCCTGAAACTCGATGGCCATAGGCTGTCCTGATAGGTTGGCTCCACGCGCACAAGGGCTTCGCAGCCTGGCGTGGTCGGTTAAAGTGCGGGCTGACCATGCCTTGCCGGCTGCGCGCACTATCGGCGGGGCGCCATTTTAGCCGCTTCCACGCCGCCTTGCACGACAGATAAACGTCCTGTAATCATCGCAGATCCATCGCAACGCGGCCGGCCACGCGCCAACCGCACCCGGCACCACCGCCGCGGCCGGCCTGCCCGCCGCCAGGCTGTTCGCCGGGCACAGCCACGCGACAATCTCCCGCACCGGGTTTGACAACGCCCGCGCGACCGCTAGAATCCGCCAGCCTGCCAGGCCCGGCCAGGGACGCGCACCGCCAAACGCCGGTGGCGGACCCAAGGCGGTGGCATCGGCAGGCAGCCCCGCCCTTTTGCTTCTATCTTTTATACCCATGGGGCCAGCGACCGCACCGCGGTTCGATACCAGGGCACCCGGCGCGCTGAACAGCGGGCATCAGCAACCAGGAAAGCATGAAGAACAAGACATCCGCGATCTATCTCTGGACGCTGGCCCTGCTGGCCGCCGCCTCGGCAGCACAGGCCACGATGGCGCCGCCACGCGATGCTGAAAATCCCCGCATCGATGAGCGCGCGGCCCCTCGGGCGCAGCGCGCCGCGTTTCCATCGCGACCGGCGGCCGCCCCCACGGGCAGCGAATTTCTGCGGGCGACCGCGCAGCTGTCGGCGCCCGATCGCGAGCGGGCGATTCTGGCAGAGTTCCAATCCGGCAACCTGCCCAGCCATATCAGAAACCTGGTGCCCATCTCACTGGCTTACCGGGACCATCTGGCGACCGTGTACGTGATGCCGGATTACCTGGCACTGGGATCGGACGAGGACTACGTGATCATGCCGATGGCGCCGCGCACGGCCATGCGCATCGCCCGCCAGTTCGGCCTGATGCTGCCCACGCGCAAACTCGTCGACGACATCTACCAGAACGCAGCCCTGCGCCTGACCCCCGAACCGATGCAACCGGGGCCGCTGATGACCTCGAACGCGTACTATCGGGAGCACGACCGCCGCATCAAGTCTCAGCTGCCGCTCCGGGGCACCGGGACCGCGCTGATCTCCGGCCACAAGAAGGACATCGTACTCACGCCGCGGCTATCCCTGAAGCCGGGCAAGGTGGCTATTTACGGCTGGCATCGTGGCGATGGCCTGCCCATTCAACCGCTGAGCCTCTTTCACCACATCGATTACGTCGATTACAGCCATGGCGTGCGCCTGCTCAGCCGCAAGGCCGTCGTCGATGGCGCCGAGGTGGACCTCGCCCGCATCCTGTCGGACGCCCAGCTGAACCCCCTCGTCAGTGACGAGGGGCAGGTGGCCGTGCAGAGCTATCTCTGACCGCGCAGCCGATGCGGCAGCGTCACCGCGGCGGCGGCGGGCCGCGCTGACGCCTCGCCCCGCGGCGCCGCGAACCCCCCAGCGGCCGGCTTTACCGCAATTGTCGCCATGGCACGGGTTATTTCCCGCACAAGCTCCTGTTGTCATCGCCACCGTGCGCGGGTTAGATTGTGGCAAATGCTCTGGCGGTAGTTTGTGGGTCGACCTGAAGCGGTCCTGCACGCGCGCAGTTTCACAAACGCAGAGGTCACACTCCCCTAGACAGTGGTTGCCGCCGTGTCCGCCAGAAAGCGCTCGTCGAACCAGGTCTGGACGCACTGTGTGCTCGCCGCCATCGGCCTGCTCGTGGCGATCCAGGCCACCGCCAGAACGATCGTCGACCTGCAGCCCAACGCCGCCACCACCCTGCTGCCGGCCAAGCCGGGTGATGGCACCGGCAGCATACGACTGACCAATCTGAACCCCGACTTCAATATCTGGTACGTGCTTGAAATCCAGCGCCCGGGCGATGACGATTGCTGTGTATTTCACCTGGAGAATCCAGCACCCGGGCGCTACACCTATCGGCTCGACGAGGCCTTCGACAGCGGGCTGATCGTGACGGAGGGCGGGGTTGATTACCGCTGCCCGCTGTGGCACGCCTCCAATCTGAGCCCGCGCTTCACCCCCGACCCGCGCAAGACCTTCTTCCCGCTGTGCGAAAACCGCATACTGCTGCGCAATCCGACGCAGGGTGCGGAAACGACCAAGGAATTTGTGGCCGATTTTCTCAGAAAGCACGTGTGGGGCGGCGAGGCGATTACCGGCCTGGTGAAAGACTACCTCTACAAAGACCGCTATCTCATCACCTCCCCGGTCAACGCGGCCGCCCAGGACGCTGCCTCGACGGCCGCGGCAGCCGGCACCGGCCCCCTCCCTGCGCGCATCGACAGCCGCCATCAGGGCGACACCATGGAGGCCAGGGAACTCGGCATCGGACTCCAGCACGCCGATCCGCACGCTGTGAGCGTCGGCCAGTGGTATACCACCCAGGCGAGCGCCGATATGTTCGTGTCCGTCATCCAGCCCCAGCTGGTGGATCGGGCCATTCTCGCAACGCACACCGAGCACGTGCGGGAACTCGATGCCCTGGAAGCGAAGGCGTCCGTGTACCTGCTCGCCTTCAATCTGCGCCATCTGGACCTGGAATTCTCGCTGGGAACCCTGCACCCCTCGGCCGAGTGGTCGTATCGAGCGCCCACCAGGTATAAATCCTCGCATTCACCGGGGCCGGACGGGATCGACAACTACGAGCCTCTCGTCATGGTGGGCAAATTGAACCCCATCAAGGCGCCCAGAGTCGTGGCCACCTTCACGGGGGGGTTCAAGCGCACGCACGGGGCCTTCAAGTGGGGCCGGCTCAGCCAGATCAACAAGGCCAGCCACTATGGCTTCCGCGTCAACGGCGTCACCTTCAGCACCCTGCAGCCCGGGCTGGCGACGCTGCTGATCTACCGCGACGGCAGCGTCGACATGAAGACGTGGCGGTCCGACGACGCCCGGGACCTGCCCCGGATACTGCACGCCCGCCAGAATGGCGTACCCATCATCGAGTGGGATGAGCGATCGGGGCAGGGCCTCCCGGGCGCTTACGTGAACGACTGGGGACGCGGCAACTGGTCGGGATCCGCCGAGAGCGAACAGCGCACGCTGCGGGCGGCGGCCTGCCTGCAGGAGGCCCATGGTGAGTCGTATCTGATCTATGCCTACTTCTCCTCGGCAACGCCCAACGCCATGGCGAGGGTTTTCCAGGCCTATGGCTGCCGGTACGCGATGCATCTGGACATGAACGCGCTGGAGCATACCTACTCGGCGGTCTACCTGACGCAGGGCAATGAATTCATCATTCAGCACCTCAACACCGGCATGGACGTGCTGGATAAGAAGGAGAAGGAGACCGGTACCATCGTCCCGCGCTTCGTGGGCAGCGCCGACAACCGGGATTTCTTTTATGTCATGGAGAAGGAATAGCGCCGCCGCCTGTGCCCTGTGGGCCGCGGCCGGCGCGCTGGCCGAGTCCCTGCAGGAGCAGCGCGCCGCCCTGCTCGGCGGCCTGCAGCGGGCCCACGGCCTCGACGCCGGACAGGTCGCCGCCATCCAGGACATCTTCGCAGGCTCCGACGTCCTCGGCCAGGGCAACCCGGCCCCCACCCGCCACCCGGCCACCCCGCAGCAATGCCGCGACCAGTTGCGCCGGGATGGAGTGAGCTACGAGGACGCGGCGTTCGAGGCGATCTGCGGCGACCGCTACATGGTGCCGCTCTACGATCCGCAAGCGGCGGGCCCGCAGGATGCCAGGGTCTGCATCGACCGCTTCGAGTTCCCCAACATCCCCTGCGAGTACCCGGTGGTCTGGGTCAGGGCCAGGGAGGCCGCCCAGCTCTGCGCTGCCGTCGGCAAACGGCTGTGCGATGCCCACGAATGGGAAGGGGCCTGTGCGGGCAGGCTGCTGCCGGCGGACTATCCCTTCGAGCGCGTCGCCGACATGCCGGCAGCGCAGGCGATCGAGGCGATGCGCGAGCCGCACAACCAACGCTGGTCGGCCGCGCCGCGCTGGTCGTACGGCAGCGCGCCCACAGCGGGGCTATGTGCGACCGGCTCGACCAAGAGCGAGGGATGCAACGGCGCCGACTGGCAGCGGTGCGGCTCCAACACCTATCCCGGCGGCATGTTCCCCGCCTGCAGCAACGCCCTGGGCGCGCTCGACCTGCACGGCAACGCCGCCGAACACATGAACCTGCCCACCCGCGCCGCGGACATGGCGTCGGCCGGCGGCGGCGCGCTGGGGCACACCGAGATGAAGGGCAGCTGGTTCATCTGGGACGCGGTGCCCGCGCACCCGGACTGGTGCCGCTGGCGCGCGCCCTACTGGCACGGGTCACCCGTGATGAGCGAGGACAGCCACCGCAACTATCACCTGGGTTTCCGCTGCTGCAAGTCGCTGCCGTAGACCGCGGCGGTCGCCGGCGGCTGGGCGGCCCCCTCCTGCAGCCACCGCCTGAGCGCCGGGTCGTCGATATCCACCGTGTGGCCCTTGCCCTTGAAGGTAGCGAAAGTCACCCGGGCGCCGAGCTTGCCATAGAAATCGGCGGCGGCGGCGGCCGCGGCGCGCTCCATATCGTGCTCGCCGATCCCGATGAACACCGGCTTGCCACGCAGCCCGAGGGCATCGGGGGTGCTGGAGCGGCCCGCGCCCAGGATCACGGCGCCACGCCACAGCGACGATGTCCGCTCGGCCATATTGCTGGTGTGCCAGCCCCCCTTGCTGAAACCGCCGACGAACAGCGCGCGCTCATCCACCGGCAGCCACTGCTTGACCAGCGCGACCACGCGCTGCAGGTTCACTGCCTCATCGGCGCGCCTGATGCCGTGCAGGCCGCGCTGCAGGTATTCCATACCGACGATGATGTAGCCCCTGCCGCCGGTCAATTGCCGGAAAGGCCACGTGCCGGGCTTCTGGTCAAGCCCGTGAAAGCAGAAGATGACCGGCCACTTGCGGTCCTCGCTGAAGTCGGCCGGCAGGTAGAGCGTCCAGTAGCCCAGCCCCCCCGTCTTCGCGTCGGCGACGCGAAGCTCCGTGCCCGGCGGCATCGAGGCTGGCCTGGCGGGCTCGTGGGCCATCGGCGCCCCGCTGGCAAGGGTCGATGCCAGGCACAACGCCGGCAGGCACAGTCCGCGGCGGCGCCCCAACCAACGCGCCAACGCCTCAACACCAGGGTGAACCATCGCCATCGGGAGCCCTCCCCTACCGGATGCAGAATGCCCGCCTCTCATAATCGTTACACCCGACGAGGTCCGCCGCAGGCCGTCGCGCAGACCCGGGCAACGTCGCGCGGAAGGACGAAACAGACGGCGCCCGCCCCGCAATTACCTTCTGTTAATGAAACCCTACCCGATCGGGTAGGGTTTACCTGCCATGCATCGCCGAAAATGACCTCACGGAAGGCAACGGCTTTGTTAAATTCAAGTGGGGTGTTTGATGGCAGGACAGTGGCGCATGGCGGTGACTCTCGGCCTGCTCGTTTACGTATTCTATCCGGTCGCAGTCGTTGCTGCGCAACGGGTCATTGAGGTCTTCTCGCCACTGGCGGCTCTGGCCGAATAAGGGCGGGGCCGGGCAAGCTCGCAGGTCCGCGAAGCCCCGCCCCATCGTGCCTGCTTCGCCTCATTGCGCGATCCGACTGTCTCAGATGTCCGCCGGGCGCGCTTTGTTCACCCCGCTCCCTGCCACCGGGTCTCATGGCAGCCGCCAGGCGTCTACCACCGCAACGGGTTGCGCTGGGACGCGACCCGACCCCGGCGCTGGACGCCCTCATCCAGGTAGGCCACGGCATCCTCGACGGTCGCAAACTGGTGCGAGGGCGGCAGACAGTCGGCCAGCGCCGAGGCGCTGATCCGGTCCCGCACCGGGCCTTTCACATTGGTGATGTAGAATGCCAGCCCGCGGCTTTGCAGCCCTTTGACCACCTGGATCAGCATCAGAATGGCGGTGCTGTCGACGCTGCTCACCGACTCGGCGTTGAACACCACCGCCCTGAGCCTGGCCGGGTCGCGCCTGGCTATCCAGCGATACAACTGTCGCTTGAAGAAGTCGGCGTTGGAAAAGTACAGCGTCGCGTCGAAGCGAAAAATCAGCACCTCCTCCCGGATGATCGCCTCGTCGAAGCGGTCGATGTTGCGGTACAGGCCGTCGTTTGCCAGCAGGCCGAGCTCCGCCATGTGCGGGCGCGAGCTGTTGTAGATGACCACGAGCACCGACGCCAGCACGCCGATGATCAGCCCCTGCTGCACGCCCAGCGCGAGGGTCAGGCAGAACGTGATCAGCAGCACGGTGGACTCGCGGCGGCTCTCGGCATAGAGGCGCCGCAACTGGCCCACCTGGACCAGCTTGTACACCGACATGACGATAATGGCCGAGAGCAGCGCCTTGGGCAGCGGATACCGATCAAACAGCGGGGCTAGAAACAGCAGCGTCAGGAGCAGCAGCAGCGAGGAGAAAACAGCCGACAGGGGGCTGCGGGCACCGCTCTCGCGGAACACCGCGCTGCGGGAAAAGCTGGCCGAGACGGGAAAGGCCCGACAGAAGGCGCCCAGCAGATTGGCGGCCCCGAGCGCGATCAGCTCCTGGTTGGCGTTGACGCTGACGCGGTCGGTGGGTTGCTCCACCGAGCGGGAAATCGACATGGTGCCGATATAGCCCATCAGCGCCACACCGAAAGCCACCGGCAGCAGCTGCAGCAGCTCCTCCCGGCTCAGATTCGGCACGGTCAGCGCCGGCAGCCCGGCGGGGATGTGATCCACTACCGCGACGCCGGCCGCTTTCAGCCCCAGCAGGCCGCTGAGCACCATGCCGACCACTACCACGACGATGGCGTAGGGCAGGCGGCGGGCCCAGCGCTTGAGCCCATAGATCAGCGCCATGCTGCCGACCCCTACCGCCAGCGTCACGATGTGCCACTCGGGCACCCGGCTCAGCACCTCGACCACTGCCCGGCAGGCGTTGACGGCATCGATGTCGAGCCCGACCAGGCTCTCCAGCTGGCTGGCGATGATGATCACCGCCGCCGCCGAGGTGTAGCCCGTAATCACCGGGTAGGACAGAAAGTTGACGATAAAACCGAACCGCACCAACCCCAGCAGGAGCTGCATCGCGCCCACCAGCAGGGTGAGGGTCAGCGCCAGCTCGAGGTAGTGGTCGCTCCCCGGTGGCGCGATGAGCCTGAGACCGCTGATGATGAGGATGGCGTCCAGCGCCACCGGCCCCAGGGACACCTTGTTGGAAGAGCCCAGCAGGGCATACATCAGCGGCGGAAAGATCGACGCGTACAGCCCATACTCGGGGGGCAGCCCGGCCACCATGGCGTAAGCCATACCCTGCGGAATCAGCATGACGCCGATGGTGATCCCCGCCACCAGATCGCCGCGCAGGCAGGCGCGGTCGTAGGACCGGAGCCATACCAGTAGGGGCAGGGCTGTCAATCGCATGCGCTCTCCGGGCGGCGGTCGCCGTCAATCCAGCCGCAGCGGCCGGCTGGGGTCCATTGCCTGATGGCCCGCGGGATCGGTTGGGGCGGGCCGCAGCCGCTACCCCGCCGCGCCTGCGGACGCTATTGCTGCTGCGGCTCCACCATCACGGCGAGGGCACGGGTCACCGTCACCTGGATCACATCGCCGATCTTCAGCTCGTCAAAGGCGGCGACCGAGGGATCAACCTTGCGCTTGATCAGGCTGCCGTCATCCCTCCTCAAGGTCACCAGGCGGGTCTCGGAGTCTATGCCGATGACCGTCACCGAGATCTGCACCGCGTCGGTAGCGACCATGCCGGGCTTCTCGCCCTTCGCGGCCGTATCGAGGGATTGCTCGTCGACGATTTCGGGCGTGCCCGACACACCCT
>Ga0316188_10000547_pt1 | contig 16344 bp, 14 predicted proteins | sample Phiworburrow1_MG_FD_204933 | JGI IMG/M metagenome (GOLD analysis project Ga0316188, IMG submission 204933) | Coastal sediment microbial communities from Maine, United States - Phippsburg worm burrow 1 | ecosystem: Environmental > Aquatic > Marine > Coastal > Sediment | place: USA: Maine...
GCCTTGAGCTACGACCATCGCCTCATCGACGGTCGCGAAGCGGTCGGTTTTCTGAAACTGGTCAAGGAATTCATCGAGGATCCATCTGAACTGTTTCTCGAACTCTGAAACGTTCGCGTGGCGCGTAGCGCGTAGCGCGATTAAGTCTAAATTTTGCGTGCAATGGTTGTGGACACTATAGTCCGTGTCCATGACGCCGGTACTGGCAATTTCCCGCGCCGTGCGCCAAGCGCCGCGCGCCACTGATCCGCGGAGCATTTAATGAGTGAACTATACGACCTGATCGTCATTGGCGGCGGGCCCGGCGGCTACGTCGCGGCAATCCGCGCTGCCCAGCTCGGCTTTAGCGTTGCCCTCATCGAAAAGCGCAACGCCCTCGGCGGCACCTGCCTCAACGAAGGGTGCATTCCAAGCAAGGCCCTGCTCGATTCAAGCGAGCTGTTCGTCCAGGCCCGTGACAAGTTCGCCGGCCACGGCATTTTGGTCGACCCGCCGCAACTCGACCTCGGCAAGATGATGCAACGCAAGGAAGAGATCATTACCCGTCTGACCCGGGGCATTGCCAGCCTGTTCAAAAAGTACCGGGTCACCTTGGTGACCGGAACCGGCCGCCTCGGCAAACGGGGAGCCGACAACTCATTGCAGGTTGTTGCGGCCACTGCTGACGGTGAACAGACCCTGAAAGGGAAACGCGTCCTGCTGGCCACAGGCAGCGTGGCCATCGATATCCCCAGCCTGCCGCAGGACGGTAAAATGGTCGGCCAAGCCCGCGATGCCCTGGAGTACAAGGCCGTCCCCGACCACCTCGTGGTGATCGGCGGCGGGTATATCGGCCTGGAGCTCGGTTCCGTCTGGCTGCGGCTCGGCGCCAAGGTCACAGTGGTCGAAATGCTCGAACAGATGCTGCCGGCCACCGACCAGGAAGTGACCGAAGCGCTCCTGAAAAGCCTGCAGAAACAGGGGATGACGATCCATGCCGGCACCCGGGTCGCCGGGATGAAACAGACCGATCAAGGGATCGCCCTGAAACTGGAGGGGAAGGTCGAGCAAGACCTGACCTGCGACAAGGTTTTGGTGGCTGCCGGACGCAAGCCGTGCCTGGACGGACTTGGGCTTGATGCAGCAGGCGTCAAACTGAATGACACCGGCCGGATCGTGGTGGACGACAACTACCAGACCAGCGCACCGAACATCTATGCCCTCGGCGACCTGATCCATGGACCGATGCTGGCCCACAAGGCGATGGACGAAGGTGTTGTTTTTGTCGAGCGTCTGAAGGGCGAACACCCGGTTGTCGATTACGATCTGATCCCGGGTGTCGTCTATACCCACCCTGAAGCGGCGTCGATCGGCGCCACCGAAGAACAGCTCAAGGCCCAGGCAATCCCCTACAAGGTTGGCCGCTTTCCCTTCATGGCCAGCGGCCGTGCCCGCGCCATGGACAACGTCGACGGCTTCGTCAAAGTCCTTGCCAACCCGGAGAGCGGTCGCATCCTCGGCGTTCATATCCTCGGCCCCTGCGCCTCGGAATTGATCAGCGAAGCAGTCACCGTCATGTCCTTCGACGGCAGCATCGAGGACATCGCTCTGACCATGCATGCTCACCCGACCCTGAGCGAGGCGTTCAAGGAAGCAGCGCTCGGCGCCTTCGGTAAAGCAGTGCATGCCTGAGGTGCATTGCTGAGTACAGCAAGAGCCGTTGAAAAGTTAATCTGGAAGTCACATTAAAAAAAATGGCTGCCGAAACCGGCAGCCATTTTACATCTGTTGTGCATCATTACCTTTAAAATGCATTCAACCTGCGCAAAAACGCCTTGAGCAGACCATAATTGCGTCGGTTGAATTTGAAGACCAGGCGTGGCAGGTCAACGAGATCAGGCTGGTCCTGCTCTTCCGGCAGCGCGCAGGTCAATTCGAGGTGACTGCCAGGCTGGATGATTTCGCTGAACTCCTCTTCCAGGGTCGCCAGGTTCGCAGCACTCAGCGGCTTGTTGAGGCGGATGACCAGGGTCGACCCCACCCATCGGCTGGAGTGGTAGATGCGATAGAAGTCATGGATGACCTGCGCCGCCTCGAAAGGGTCACGGGTAATCGTGAAGAGGCTGAAATCCTCACCGGAAATCAGGCCGCGTTTGAGCATGACTTTCTTCATGTAATCCAGCCAGGGTTCCCAGTAACTGCCATCATCATCATCGATCAGCACCAGCGGGATCGGCGGATTCTTGCCCGTCTGTACCAGGGTCAGGGTTTCCATGGCCTCATCCATAGTGCCAAATCCGCCGGGGAAGAGCGCAACAGCATCCGCCTCCTTGAGGAACGCCACCTTGCGGGTAAAAAAGTAACGGTAGGTAATGGAATGGCCGCTATTCTCCATGACCGGGTTGGTTTCCTGCTCGAAGGGCAGGCGAATATTGACGGCAAAGGAGTTCTCGGCACCAGCGCCCTCGTTGCCGGCCTGCATGATGCCGGGCCCGCCGCCGGTGATCACCATGTAGCCGAGGCGCACCAGCTGGCGCGAAAAGGTCACGCATTTCTGATAGATCGGCTCGGTCGGCGCGGTGCGCGCCGAACCGAAGATCGTCACCTTTTTGCGCCCGCGGTACGGACCGAACATCTTGCTGGTGTAGCGCATCTCCTTCATGGTTGCCCGCAGCATCTTCAGGTCAGCGAGGTAGTCGTTTTCCTTGCCGGTCTTTAAGGCACTGATCACCATTTCCCGGATGATCTCCGGATGATGCACTTCGGCCATCGTCAGGATTTCATCGATCAGTTCATCAAGCGGGCCGTTGGTTTTCTTAAAACTGATGTCCATGGCATTATCCTAGACTGAATTTGAAAAGTTATTCTACCACGACTCGCCGATTTGAGATGAGGATTTGTCCATCACCGACGCGTGTCATGGCAATCCACAGGCCACGCAGACTGGCGGCCGGGTAGCGATCTGCGATCGCTTGGTATTCCTTGCGCAACTGGCGGTCCAACGTTCTCAGCATTTGCTGGCCCTCATCGCCAAGGCTCTCTTCCAACTGCTCACAAAAGAAGGTGATGCAATTGTAAGGACGCTGGGCAACGGGTATGCTGCAGCCATTTTCTCCCAGGTATGGGCAGGTTTTTGAGAAATCAGGGGCCGGTGGGTCATCACCTTCGATAAGATAACCCAGCAGGTTAGTCAGAGTGAGATGATGAAGGCCGCAACCGCAACATGCCCCTTGACAAGCGGCACATGCAGTTTCACCACTGGCTCTGGTAAAAAGGTTGTTTAAAGCCACCTGGAGATCTCCAATGGCGGTCAGTCTCACTCTGAGATCCTCCCTGTCGGCCTCTTCAAGCCCGGCAAGATCATCCTTGATTTTCGTCAGGAGGGTTTTCCAGTTAGTCGTTGAAGGTCTCTGATATATCATATTGAACGATAAGGTTTTGGCCCTTGCAAAATCAGAATTTAAGCTATTGTTTTCGACCCAGGCCAGGATTGATTACTTGTCGCCAAGCGGTTACCATTATGGCGCGGGTGATCTTCAGCTGCCTTGCATCGATAGGATGCTACGCTTTTCCACAGGGCAGGCGATGATGTTGTCCTGGCCGGATTGACACCAATGGTTGCAGGAAATAATCTCATAGTGCCCGGACTTCCTAGCTCCGGCGCCCCTTCTTCTGGCTTTACGGCCATTAGCTTTTCGGGTATTGAAAACGAAGAGATCATAATCGGCAGGCAACAATGCCTTAAACTCTCCAATAGACCTGAATGAGAGTGCTTTGCCGTAACTGACCTCGCAGATGATGATCGGTCTCTGGGTGGTTATTGTCTGCTGCAATCCTGATAGCACTTTCTTCTCAAAACCTTCTACATCAATCTTCATCAGTGTTACTGGCAGAATATTGTTTCGTTCGAAATATTCATCCCCCCTGACCAGCGAGAGTTCTCCGGTTGCCACCGTGCTCTTTTCCCGGGTGCTCGCATCGAAAGAGCCAATTCCCTTGTTTCGTCCCGTGGGCGCATAGAAGGTTAATTGTTCTGTTTTGTCGCTCAGGCCAATCTTATGTAGCTTTATATTGCTAATCTGGTTCAAAGCGATGTGATCTTCAAGCCTGGCGCTCACATCATCGAATGGTTCGAAGGCATGTACCTGATCAACCAGTCGTGACACAAAGAGAGAGTGCTGTCCTATATTCGCGCCGATATCACAGAAACAGCTCCGCAGGCCTTCTGCGTTGCGGTTATCACCGGTGTGTTGTTGTTTGATGTTGCAGAGAGTATCTCCAAGGAAATACAGGAGAGGTTTCTCGAAGGCTCCAAAATAAAAGATGCTGAATTCAATACTGTTGTTCAGGTTTCCTTGATAACGCAGGCCGAAAAACTCTTTATTGAACGGGTGGTCCGGGACTTCCCCATAGCGGCAGAGTTTCTTATAGATGGCTCTCTTATACTTCACATCCAACCAGGTGTGTCGCCAAAGGAGCTGGTAGAAACGGTGTGCCATACTCATGCTGAGAATCGCTTCCAGAAATGAAGCGGCACCGGGCATCAGCCCAGGTGCCGCACTCAGATGTGGTCGAAGAGAACCGTAAGCCGGGTTCTGTTCCCTGCAGCGGTTACCCCCTGCCGGGTGACGATCATTCCTCTAGGACCGCCGTTGCCGACGGCCTCAAGCAGTCTGACCCGGGAGCTTCGGGCGGGCCGCCCTCAAGCACTCCCCTATTTGACCTTGCTCCGGATGGGGTTTACCGAGCTGCCGACGTCACCGTCGACACTGGTGAGCTCTTACCTCACCCTTTCACCCTTACCAGCCGTCGCACGAGGCTTCGGCGGGCGGTCTTCTCTCTGTGGCACTTTCCCTGGGGTCGCCCCCGGTCCCCGTTAAGGACCATCCTGCCCTGCGGAGCCCGGACTTTCCTCCCCCCACCTTCGCACAAGGCTCCAGCGGGCGGCGATCGCCTGGTTGTCTCCAACCACGTGGACTATCAGTTGTGCGCCGTCACGAAAAGCAGCCGGTTGCAATGGGGACAGGACTGGATTTCGTTAACGATAAAGAGGCTATTGAACATCTGCGGCGGCAGATGCATATGGCAGCCGAGACAGGCGCCGCCGCTGGCCTCAACCACAGCCACGCCGGCGCGCCTGGACATCAGCAGCTCATACCGCTTACGCAGGCTTTTCGGTAGATCTTCCATCAGGAGCTCGCGTTGGCGGTCCATCTCTGTGAGTTTCTCAATGACTGCGACCTGAGAGGCATCGACCTCAGCACAACGTATCGCTGCCTGCTCGACGCTCTGTGCCAAGGCGTTGTCCTTCTCTGTCTTGTCAGTGGCCAGCGAGGTCAACGTCTCGTTCTTGGCATCAATCTTCGCCTGCAGTTCCTTGGAAAGTTTCTTGGCCGTGTCAACTTCCTTGAGGACCGCGACGTACTCTTTCTGCGTCTTGATCTGTGGCAGTCTCAACTCGGAGCGCTCAATGTTCTGCTGCTCCATGGTCAAGGATTTGACCAGTTCGGCCTTTTCATCTTCAAGTCCGCCGATCTCTGCCGCCAGGCTGTCAACCATCTGCTGAAGACGGTCCAGCTCTGCCTTGAGAACCTGCTGTTCGTTGAGCCCGGCCTGCCGTTGGTTCTCAACAATCTTCTTCTGCGTATCCAACTCCTGCAAATCTCGCAGTAACTGCAACTGCTTCTGCACGATAAAGGCCTCCCTTGTGAGTAATCTCTTTGTATCGGCGAACTAGCAACCGAGGGTGCTATCAGTACAACCGGAACGGGTCCTGCTCTCCGGCATAGGCTTCGAAAACAATCTCCCAATGACGGTCACCGGAAGCTCTTTGCAACGCGTGAGTCACCTGCTCGATCATCAGCTTTTCCGTGGCAAAATGCCCGGCATCAATCAAGGCAATCCCGAGTTCTTCCGCCTGCCGGGCTTCGTGGTACTTGACATCCCCGGTGACCAGCACATCCGCGCCCTGGCGATGAGCCGTCTGCAACAGCCCGGCGCCACTGCCGCCGCAGACGGCGACCTTGTGCACGGTCCGGCTCCCCGCCCCGGTCAGGCGGAGATGGTCACAATCGAGCGACACCTTGACCTGAGCGGCAAAAGCATCCAGGGACAAGGCCTCCGGCAACCGACCGATCCGCCCCAGCCCGGCGCCAGGCACCTGGTTCTGCAGGGCCACAAGATCGTAGGCGACCTCTTCGTAAGGATGGACTTTGTGCATCTTGTCCAGGACCCGCAGCAGCTTGCGTCTGGGCACAACCGTCTCGAGGCGAAGTTCCTCAACCTCTGCGTTGCGCCCGATCTCGCCGATGAAGGGGTTGGTTCCCTCGCCGGCACGAAAGGTCCCGGTGCCCGGGCTGCGGAAGGAGCAGTGGTCGTAAGCGCCGATTTCTCCTGCTCCCGCCGAGAAAAGCGCTTCGGCAACATTTTGTTCGTGGCCGGCAGGGACAAACACGACCAGCTTCAGATAGTCACCGGCAGCCGGCTGAAGAGGCGTACTCTGCGCTATGCCCAGCTGCTCTGCCAGCCAGCTGTTGAGACCGGCCACGGCACTATCCAGGTTGGTATGGGCACTGATGATGGCAACCCCGGCGCGCACCGCAGTCCAGACCACCCGGCCGACCGCATCATCGGCAGTCAAGCGCTTGAGCGGACGAAACAGCAGGGGGTGATGGGTGACCAGGGCCTGGGCACCGGCGTCACGAGCGGCTTCCACCGCTGCGAGGCCGGGATCGAGAGCCACCAGGACACGCTCCAGAGGGGCCCCTGGATCACCGACCTGCAGGCCGACGTTGTCCCAATCTTCGGCCAGATCCGGGGCATAAAGGCTGTGAACCAGCCCGACCAGATCCTGTATGCGTTGTCCCTGTTTTGCCATTGTCACGGTCTGTGTTACCTCGCCCTCAATGTAAAAAGAGTGCAACCTGGTTTTCGGCTGCACTCCCTGTGACTTTAGAAATCTTTATGTGAACCAGTACATATCTATCATGGCGTTTAGGCGGGTGGTGGGCCCACCAGGGTTCGAACCTGGGACCAACCGGTTATGAGCCGGTGGCTCTTCCAACTGAGCTATGGGCCCGCAAAAGTTCAAAGCAGAAGTGTAAGTTGCACTAAATTGACTGTCAATCACTTTCCGGTGCCCGGCATCTTTCTTGACGAAACCACAGCTGGTCAGGGCGTGTCAAGGCCCACTTGCCGTTAGTTGTTGCTGTTGGTCTCCATAAAGCTCTTCAAGCGCTTGGCCCGACTCGGGTGACGCAGCTTGCGCAGCGCCTTGGCCTCGATCTGACGAATCCGTTCACGGGTCACGGCGAAATCCTGGCCGACTTCTTCGAGGGTATGATCGGATTTCTCGCCAATCCCGAAACGCATGCGCAGCACCCGCTCTTCACGCGGCGTCAAAGTCGCCAGAACCTTGGCGGTCTGGTCTGAGAGGTTCCCCTTGATTACAGCTTCAAGCGGCGAGACCACACCTTTGTCTTCGATGAAATCGCCCAGGGAGGAATCCTCCTCCTCGCCGATTGGGGTTTCCAGACTGATCGGTTCCTTGGCTATCTTCAGCACCCGGCGCACCTTTTCGAGGGGCAGCTCCATGCGTTCCGCGATCTCTTCCGGGGTCGGCTCACGGCCGATCTCCTGGACCAGTTGCCGGCTGGTGCGAATCAGCTTGTTGATCGTCTCGATCATGTGCACCGGTATACGGATGGTGCGGGCTTGATCGGCAATCGCGCGGGTGATCGCCTGGCGAATCCACCAGGTGGCATAGGTTGAAAACTTGTAACCGCGCTGGTACTCGAACTTGTCGACGGCTTTCATCAAACCGATGTTGCCTTCCTGGATCAGGTCGAGGAACTGCAGGCCGCGGTTTGTGTATTTCTTGGCGATGGAGACGACCAGGCGAAGGTTGGCTTCGACTAACTCGGTCTTGGCCTGCTTGGCCCGCCATTCCCCTTTGTTGACTTCCTTGAGGGACTCGAGCAGTTCCTCCGGAGCAAAGCCGGACTCTTCTTCAACCTTGGCGAATTTGCGATCTGTCCCCTTGAGGCGTTTCTCCACAATCAGCATGGTGTCCATCGGCCGGTCGAGCTCTTCGGCCACGGCATGGGCTTCACTTTCACTCTTGCGCATGCGGCGCAACAACTTGCTGATCTCCGCGTAGGGCCGACCGAGGGCCTCTTCACAAGCTTTGACCTCTTCCTTGGCCTTTTTGACCTGCTTGGCCAGTTCCTTAAGACGATCAACGATCTTGGCGATCTGGTAGTCCTTGAGACGGATCTGTATCATCAGATCGCCCATTTCCGCCTTGAGCGTTTCCATTTCCTTATCAAGGGGCTTGCGCACAGCCTTGGTCGCCGCAGCCGCTTCATCTCGCAAGGTCATAAAGCGCTCGTAACGAACCTTGAGCTCTTCAATCAGGGCAACAACCCGTTGACGGTGGCGTTCTTCCGCCTCGCTGCCCTCCTCCTCGTCGTAGTCTTTGGTGATCTCGGCAACACTGATCTGCCCCTTCTGGTGCCGCTCGCCGAGAGTAACAACTTCCTTGAAAGCGATCGGCGTCTTGACGATGACCCTGGCGACCAGAGCTTCCCCCTCTTCGATCCGCTTGGCGATCTCAACCTCGCCTTCACGGGTCAGCAGGGAGACCTGCCCCATCTCGCGCAGGTACATCCGCACAGGGTCGCTGGTGCGCCCCATGACGTCTGTATCAAACTCCGCCTCTTCTTCTCCATCGTCGCTGCCGGCCGAGTCGTGCTGCGGCTCTTTGGCGGTTGCAGTCTTCTGCTCCGTATCGACGACTTCGATATCCATTTCACCGAACATGCTCATGACATCATCAAGCTGTTCGGACGAAACCATGTCTGCCGGAAGGATATCATTTACCTCATCGTAGGTGAGATAACCTTTCTCCTTGCCGAGGTCGATCAGCTGTTGAACTTCTTCGATACTGGTCTTCTTGGCCATCAAATATTCCCCTCGAGGATGCTTGTCCAAGTCAAGCACTGGCATTTTTTAGGCAAGCTTTGGATTATACGAGCAAGCCACTATTTTTCAAAGCTTTTTTTTGAGCTTTTGGTTAATCTCTATCCGTTCTCGCTGACACTTCATCAGTGCGGCTTCATCGTTAGCGCCCTGCGCATCCTGTTCGAACCGATCAAGTTTCTTTAATCTCTGGCGCAAAACTGCGTTGCTCACAGCCCGACGGCAATCATTGAAAATCTTTTCCGGGTTGTCCGCCCAGCCTTGATCCTCCTGCAAAACCAAACTGGCCAACAAGGACTGCTGGGTTTCGTCAAGGGAAGCATCGATCAGGTCTTCGGGCAGGCGACCCTCTTCATCCACACAGCTCAGGAGATAATCCGCCAGGTTGCGGTACAGGCCGTCGAGAAACAGCTCGCCGGTCCCTTCGTCGCGAACACGCTGACGCTGTTGGTCATCAATCAACATCAAGCGTAGCAGGTATTTCTCGGTTTGTCCTGATTCCGGTGAAGGCTGGCGGCCGGGCGGCGACGACACCGCCGCACGACGGACCGGCGGCGTCACTGCCGTGCCGGCGCGTACTTTTGCCTGCAACAACTCGACATCGAGGCCGGTCAAAAACGCCAGCCGTTTCAGGTAAAGACTACGCTCGAGGTCCCCCGGCAGGCGACGAATCCGCTCGAGGGCCTGTTCGGCGGCCCGCGCGCGTCCCTCAACACTCTGATCGTTGATGTGCAACTGCTCCTCGATAAAAACCTCCAGGACCGGGCGCGCAGCCTCGAGACAGCCCCGGAAGCCTTCTTCGCCCCTGGCCTTGAGGAGAGAATCAGGGTCTTCACCCGCCGGCATGGCGACCACACTGACCGCCAGACCGACCGGCAGCAGGGCGTCCATGGCACGAAAAGTCGCCTGCCGGCCAGCCGCATCCTCATCGAAAATCAGTAGCACCTTGTCAGCGTAACGTTTCAGCAAACGAGCATGTTCCGCAGTCAGAGCGGTGCCGCAGGTGGCGACGGCCGCCGGGAAACCGGCCCGGTGCAAGGCCAAGACGTCGAAATAACCCTCGACCACCAGGGCTTCGCCACCTTGGCGCATGGCATCACGGGCCTGATACAGGCCGTAAAGGGTCTGCCCTTTGTGGTAGACCTCGGTCTCCGGAGAGTTGATGTACTTGGGTAGGCTGTCATCGAGAACCCGGCCGCCAAAAGCGACGATGCGCCCCTGCAGGTCCTGAATCGGAAAAAGCAAACGATTGCGGAACAGGTCGTAATCACCCCGGCCCTGCTTGCCCGGGCGGACCAGACCGGCCTGACGGACATCTTCGGCGGTGAAATGCTCTCCAGCCAGGTGGATTGCCAGAGAATCCCAGCCTTCCGGTGCAAACCCGAGCTGAAAGGCACGCACCGTCTCGCCTTCATAGCCCCGCTGACGCAGGTAGCGCCGACCGGACGCTCCGGCTTCCTCTTCGAGCAGCACATGGTGATAAAAACCCGCAGCGACCCCGTTGATGCGCAGCAGGCGCTCCCGGGCTTCGCGGCGGGCGATCTCAGCGGGGGAGACGGCCTCTTCTTCAACGTCGATGCCGACTTTTTCCCCGAGTCGCCGCACCGCCTCGGGAAAACTCAAACCCTCCATACGCATGACGAAGGAGAAGGCATTGCCACCGACGCCACAACCGAAGCAGTGAAAGATCTGCCGGGCTGAATTGACATTGAACGAAGGCGACTTTTCCTGGTGAAAGGGGCAGAGGCCCTGGTGGTTGACACCGGCACGCTTGAGCGGAAGATAGCTGGAGACCACTTCGACAATATCGATGCGATCACGGATCTCCTGGATTTTTTCGTCTGCGATGCGTCCCATCAGTGTCGCAACTCCACCAGTGTCACGTTGTCACCGCCTTCTTCTGCCGCTGCGGCCCGGAAAATGGCGACCTCAGAGCGCTCGGCGAGAAACTGCCTGACCGCATGGCGCAGGACGCCCTGACCGGCACCATGGACAATCTCCAGCGTCTCTTCGCCATGCAGTAGCGCTTCGTCAAGAAATCGGCCAAGCAATCCCTGAGCATCTTCAACCCGCTTGCCGACCAGGACCAGGCGCGGCAGAAATGCCTTGCGCTCGACTCGGTCGCCAATGCACAACGCCGGCCGGTGCTGCGCGGCAAAACGACGCGGCTGGAACTGGCGCAGGGCCAGGCGGTGCTGGCGCAGTTTTTTCCCGCCGGCCTGCAGTTCAATGCGCTCGCCGTCAATGCGCGTGACTTCAGCTTCAATCCCCAGCTCCGGTACGTACAGGATTTCTCTAGGGGCAACCTCTGCAGGGATCTGCTGCGGTCCCTGCGGCAAAGGATCGGGCAGCAGCTCCTGCAAGGCCCTGACCTCGCCGGTCAAAGCCGCGCGCTGTTTCGAGGACATGCCATCTGCGGGCATCTGGGAGAAGAGCTTCCGCAGGTTCTCCTCTGCGGCCGCCAGCATGCCGAGACCCTGCTGTCGAGTTTCTTCGAAAATCGTCTGCCGCCGGGCGGCCAATTCCTTGCGCTCCTGCACAGTGCGCCGCCGGTCTTCCTCTGCAGCGGCGCGCAAGCGCTGGGCCGTGCTCAGCTCGTCGTCCAGCCTGGCCTGCAGGGTCTGCAGCCGCTCGATAATTGCGACCCCTTCGCGTTCCCCCTGTCCCAGGTAAGCTTCTGCGGCAGCGAGAATCTTTTCCGGCAAGCCAATCCGCCGGGCGATGGTGAACGCATGGCTGGCACCGGGAATGCCGTAATGCAGCCGGTAAGTCGGCTGCAGCGTTTCGGCATCAAATTCAACAGCGGCATTTTCTACCTGTGTTTCGAGCTGCGCATACCCCTTGACGACATGCAGGTGGGTGGTAGCCATAATCCTTGCACCGATCTGGCGTAGGTGGTCAACCGCAGCCAGCGCCAGGGCCGAGCCTTCACCGGGGTCCGTACCGGTCCCCAGTTCGTCCATCAGGACCAGGCTGGCGCTGTCGGCCTGTTCCAGGATATGGCGCAGACGCAGCAGATGCCCGGAAAAGGTTGAAAGGTTCTGTTCGATGCTCTGTTCATCGCCGATATCCGCCATCACCGGAGCGAAGGGAAACAGGCGGCTGCCCTGAGCGCAAGGGACCGGAAGGCCGGCGCGCACCATGAGGACCAACAGGCCGGCGGTCTTGAGGGCCACGGTCTTGCCGCCGGTGTTCGGCCCGCTGATGATCAGGGTGTGGCACTCCTCCGGGAGGCGCAAGTCGATCGGCACCACCGCCGGCGCAGCCGACTTGCTCCTGGCGGCGGCAACCAGCAAGGGATGACGCGCATCGTACAGCGCCAGAGACGGCTGCTCGGCAAGCTCCGGAACCACGCCATCCAGTTCAACGGTCAGGCGGGCAATGGCCTGACGCAGGTCGAACCGGGCGAGGACGGTCTGGTTGTCGGCCAGCGGCTGGCGCACCTTGCGCACAGCGGCAGTCAAACGCGCCAGGATCCGTTCTTCTTCGCGGACGATCTTGTGCACCAGCGTCTGTACCCGGTTGTTGCTCTCCAGTGTCACTGCCGGCTCGACATAAAGGGTCTGGCCGCTGGCAGAGACATCGTGGACAAAACCCTTCATTCGTCCACTATGGTCGGCCCGGACCGGCAGGACATAACGCCCGTTGCGGTCTGTGATCAAGGCTTCCTGGAAGATACCCTGCAGGGTTTCATCCTGCAATAGCCGTTCGAGCTGGCGTTTGACCCGGTTGCGCTCACTTTTGAGGCTGTCGCGCAGATCCGCCAGTTCAAAGGACGCCGAATCGAGAATTTCTCCCCGCGGACCGATGCTGCTGCGGATTTCCGCGGCCAGTTCAGGCAGAGCAGTCAACTGACGAGCGAAGACCTGCAACGTTGGGCACCCATCGCTTTTCAGCAATCTCTGCCGACACATCGCCGCCGCCTCCAGGGCCGCCTGCACGTCGCGCAGCACCTCTGGTTCCAACCTGAGCCCTTCGGTCTGCAGACGCCCCAGTTGGGGGAGCAGATCGCTACTGGAACCGAGCGGAAGGGCACCACCCTCCTGCAGTAAGTGTCCTGCCTCCTGCGCCTCGCACAGGGCTTGTTCGATCAAGGTGCGGTCGTTAAAAGGTGTCAGCGTCACCGCCAGAGCCCGCCCGTAAGGAGTCTGAGTCTTGCCAACCACCAGCTCGACGACCTTGGCGAATTCCAGCTGAACCAGGCTGTCTGCCATTATTTTACCTGTATGCCCAAGATATGCCACGGTCATTTCAGAACGCGCCGACTCCCCTCCAAAATCGCTCCGCCCAGATCCACAAAGGGCGGCGCCAGATAGGCTTCCTTCAGAACCTTGTCCATTCCCCACGGCAACGGCCGTAAAGAGAGGGCAAAGAGCACCACCGCCAGGAGCAGAACCCCCTGGAGCAAACCGAACACCCCGCCAATCAGACGATTGAACCCGCCGAGGAAAATCAGTTTCACAAAGCGTGACAGGAGGAAGCCGAGCACCAGGAAGAACACCATGGTCGCCAGAAAAAGCACGGTAAAGGTAATCGCTACGGCAATCTGGGCCGGCAGATCGACCTGCTTGAGTAAAGCCTCGGCCAGGGGCCCATGGTAACGAAACGCCAAAAAAGCACCGACAAAAAAGCCTGCCAGGGAGCAGACTTCCTTGAGCAGGCCACGTAACAACCCCTTCAGCAGAAAGCCGCTAAGGATGACAAGGATGGCGATATCGATGCCGTTCATGATTTCCCCGGCGACTCCGCCAACTGTTTGCGAACCAGCTCGCTGACCAGTTTGCCATCGGCGCGCCCGGTGGTCTGCGGCGTGACCAGCTTCATGACCGCACCCATATCCTTCATCGAGCTTGCACCACTTTCAGCGATCGCACGGGCGACTAAATCCCGCAACGCGGCCTCATCCAGTTGAGCGGGGAGAAACTCCTGCAGCACGACCAGTTCCAGTTCTTCCTTCTCTGCCAGCTCCGGGCGCGTCGCCCGGTAAGCTTCCGCCGCCTCGCGGCGCTGCTTGGCCAGAGTTGAAAGCACCTTGATCGCCGCGGCGTCATCAAGCTCCTGGCGCACTTCGATTTCAGCGTTCTTGAGAGCAGTGCGCGCCATGCGGATGGCTCCAAGGCGCAGGCTGTCCTTGGCCTTCATCGCCACTTTCATCGCTTCGGTCAGTTGGTCCGTGATACTCATCTTGTCCGTTCTCCTAAAAGAGGGTCAGCTGGTCCGGCCGGCTTTTTCTTCCAGACCGGAGATACCGAATCGCCGCTGCAGTTCGGCATAGATCCGCTCCGGCGGGAGATCGTAATAGCTGAGCAGTACCAGGGTATGGAACCAGAGGTCAGCTACTTCAGAGACCACCTCAGCAGTCACACCGCCCTTGCCGGCAACCGCGACTTCCGTCGCCTCCTCGCCGATCTTGCCGAGGATCTTATCAAGCCCCTTGGAATAGAGCGCGGCGACGTATGAGTTATCCTTGGGGCTCTGCTTGCGCTCCAAGATGACCTGGTAGACGGCGTCCAATATTTCCTGTCGGGCCTTTTCTGTCATACTCGGCTCCTCGTCCTCTGCATGAAAAGTGCGTGCGTCATACCGAAAAGCCCCTAGAGGCGAACCGGCACAGCATGCTCGCGCAGATATTCTTTGCACTCGTTGATCGTGTATTCACGGAAGTGAAAGATACTTGCCGCCAGCGCAGCACTCGCGCCGCCCTCGACCAGCCCCTCGCGTATGTGCTCGAGGGTGCCAACGCCGCCGGAGGCAATCACCGGGATCTCAACCCGGTCGCTGACCGCACGGGTCAAGGCAATATCGTAACCATCCTTGGTGCCGTCACAATCCATGGAGGTCAGCAGGATCTCGCCGGCGCCGTAAGCTTCCATGCGGGCCGCCCATGCCAGCACGTCGATGCCGGTCGGGTTGCGTCCACCATGGGTATAGACTTCCCAGGCCAGCGGCTCAGCGCCGGGAACCCGGCGGGCGTCGATGGCGACGACAATGCACTGGGAGCCGAAACGCTCGGCCGCTTCACGGACGAACTCGGGGCGATGCACGGCCGCGGTGTTGATCGAAACCTTGTCGGCGCCTGCATTCAGCAGGTTGCGGATATCGGCGATCTCACGGACGCCGCCCCCGACGGTCAGCGGCATGAAAACACGCTCGGCGGTGCGCGCCACGACGTCCAGAATGATGCCGCGCTTGTCGCTGGAGGCCGTGATGTCGAGAAAAGTCAGTTCGTCGGCACCCTGGACATCGTAGGCCTCGGCGGCCTCCACCGGGTCACCGGCATCACGCAGTTCAAGAAACTGGACCCCCTTGACGACGCGACCGTCCTTGACATCGAGGCAGGGGATGATTCTTTTTGTTAGCATAAATACTCCAGAAGACAGAAGTCAGAAGACAGAAGTGAGGAGAAAAGCCAAACGCAGCACATCGTCAAAATTCTGTATTCTATATCCTGAATCCTTTCAATCAACTCTTCTTCGTCAACGCCACCGCTTCGCGCAGCTTCAGCGCACCGTTGTAGATCGCCTTGCCGGTGATCACGCCTGCGATGCCGGAGGCTTCGATCTGCAACAGGTTGCGAATGTCGTCCAGGCTCGAGACGCCGCCGGAAGCGATCACCGGGATCGTGATTGCCTCGGCCAGGGCCGCGGTCGCCTCCAGGTTCGGCCCCTGCAGCATACCGTCGCGGGCAATATCGGTGTAGATGATGGCGGAAACGCCAAAGCCCTCCATCTCGTGGGCCAGTTCGATAGCCTTCTTTGCCGTCACCTCCGCCCAGCCGCGCACGGCCACCAACCCTCCCTTGGCATCGATACCGACCACGATCCGGCCGGGGAACCTGCGGCAGGCCTCGGCGACCAAAGCCGGGTTCTCCTTGGCCACGGTGCCGAGAATAACCCTACCGACGCCAAGCTCGAGGTAGGCTTCAATCGTCTCCAGATCGCGAATGCCGCCGCCCAGCTCCGTCGGGATATCCACGGCGGCAACGATCGCCTGAATCGCGGCGCGGTTTTTCGGTATACCGGCAAAAGCGCCGTCCAGATCGACCAGGTGCAGCAGTTCGCCCCCCTCGTCCTGCCAGTGACGGGCCATCGCCGCCGGGTCATCGGAGTAGACCGTATCCTTCTCCATCAACCCCTGTTCCAGCCGCACACACTGGCCGTTCTTCAAATCGATTGCAGGTATGACTATCATCTTTTGCCTTTATGTTTTTATATTTTCCCCGCGCGACGCGCCACAGGTCTAGGAGTTTACATCTTTCCGAACTGGTCAAAAATATTCAGCCCCACCGCCTGGCTCTTCTCCGGGTGGAATTGGGTTGCCATGAGATTGTCGCGCCAGACCGCCGCACAGAATTCGACATCACCGTAGCGACAGGTCGCGGCGACA
>Ga0316188_10000548_pt1 | contig 16339 bp, 13 predicted proteins | sample Phiworburrow1_MG_FD_204933 | JGI IMG/M metagenome (GOLD analysis project Ga0316188, IMG submission 204933) | Coastal sediment microbial communities from Maine, United States - Phippsburg worm burrow 1 | ecosystem: Environmental > Aquatic > Marine > Coastal > Sediment | place: USA: Maine...
TCCTTGATTTCCTTGACCTGCAGCTCCAACTCGGCGATGTGCTTCTGAATAAAGGCATTGCGGCCCCGCTGACTGTCGATGGACATGTTCATGGCCATCCACGCGAGAGAAACGCAGACCACCCCGCTCACACCGACCACACCCAGGACAGCGAAAAACTCCTGCTTCAGCTCTTTGCGGCGCTCTTCGCGCCAGGGTAGTAGATTGATATTCGGCATCAGGCAAAACTCCTCATCGCCAGACCACAAGCAATCATCATTGCCGGGGCGTCGTTACTGAGGGCCACTGCATTGACTTTCGGCGCCACCGCCATATTGGCGAAAGGGTTCGCCACCGCCACGGGCGTTCCCAGGCGCTCCTGCACCAGCTCACACAGTCCGGGCATCGCGGCCACGCCTCCGGCCAACACGATGAAATCGACGTCGTTGAAGGGGCTGGAGGAGAAGAAGAACTGAAGCGACCGGGTGATCTGCTGCACCACCGCCTCCTTGAACGGCTCGAGCACTTCCTGCTCGTAGTCATCCGGCAGGCCGCCCTGCTTCTTGGCCAGCCCCGCCTCTTCTACCGACAAGCCATAACGGCGCTGGATTTCTTCGGTGAGCTGCTTGCCGCCAAACAACTGTTCGCGCGTGTATTTGGTGCTGCCCTCATTGAACACGCTCAGGGTCGTCATGGTGGCGCCGATATCCACCACCGCCACGACCTGATCGTCGTCCAGGCCCAGCTGCGGCTTGATCATCAGGTCGAAGGCGCGCTGCAGCGCGTACGCCTCTACATCGACGATCTTGGCGGTCAAATTGGCCGCATCCAGCGCGTCAGCCCGAAGCTCGACGTTCTCGCCCCGGCAAGCGGCCAGCAACACGCTGACCTGCCCCGGATCGCGCTCCGAGGGACCCAGCACCTCAAAATCGAGAGCCACTTCATCGAGCGGATAGGGGATGTACTGATCAGCTTCGAGGGAGATCTGGGTTTCCATCTGCTCGTCGCTGAGATTGCCGTCCATCTCGATGATCTTGGTGATAACGGCAGAGCCCGCCACGGCCAGCGCGGCACTCTTGAGCTTCGCCCTGGCAATATCCAGCGTCTTGCTGATCGTCTCAGATACGGCGTCGACATCGTTGATGCTTTTTTCAACCACGGCGTTAGGAGGCAGCGAAGCGACGCCATAGCTCTCGACTTTGAAGCGGTCGCCCTCCTTGCTCAACTCGAGGAGTTTGACTGATGAAGAGCTTATATCGAGCCCCAGCACCACGGGCCGTCTTTTCTTTCCGAATAATCCTAACACATTGATATTCCTATGTTTCGGCTACGCAAGGGGCGTGAATAGTGTCAATAAGTAAAACTCACGATTTCCGTTTCCGCAAATGAATCCCGGGCGAATATCGGCTTATAATGGGCACCTGAAAAATTCGATAACGAATTTGTGAGCCGATTCTCCAGTTGGTGACAAAGACCCATGTCCATTCGCAATCGCGCGCTGAAATTTATCGCCTGGAGTGCCGTTTTTGGTGCGGCCAGCATCATTGCCGTCGCCGCCGGCATCTACCTGTACCTCAGCCCGAGCCTGCCCTCGGTCGACGCCTTGCGGGACGTGCAGCTGCAGATTCCGCTGCGGGTCTTTGCTGCTGACGGTGTCCTGATCGGCGAATTCGGTGAGAAAAAGCGCGATCCCGTGACCTATGGCGAGGTTCCGCCCGACCTGATCAATGCCATTCTGGCGGCGGAGGACGATCGCTTTCTGCAGCACCACGGCGTCGATCTCACGGGTCTGCTGCGGGCGGCGGGTGAACTGGTATCGACCGGCAGCATCCAGTCCGGCGGCTCGACCATCACCATGCAGGTCGCCAAGAACTACTTTCTCTCCACGGATCGTACTTTTACCCGCAAGTTCACGGAGATACTGCTGGCGCTGCGCATCGAGCGGGAACTGAGCAAAGAGGAAATCCTCGAACTGTACGTCAACAAAATCTATCTGGGGAATCGCGCCTACGGCGTGGGCGCCGCCGCTCAGATCTACTATGGCAAGCCCATCGGTGAACTGAACCTGGCGCAGCTGGCGATGATCGCCGGCTTGCCCAAAGCACCCTCCAGCTTCAATCCGCTGGCAAACCCGTCACGCGCACTGGCCCGCAGAAACTGGATTCTCGGACGCATGCTGGCGCTGGGCAAGATTCCCAGGGAGCGCTACGATGAAGCGCGCAGTCAGCCCGTCACGGCGAGCTACCATGGCACTGTGCCGGGCTTCGATGCGCCCTGGGCCGCAGAGATGGTGCGCACCGAGATGTTCGAGCGCTACGGCGAAGAGGCCTACACCAGCGGCTTCAACGTCATCACCACCATCTACAGCAAGCTGCAGGCCAGCGCCGATAGCGCTGTACTGGCCGGCCTGACGAACTACGATGATCGCCACGGCTACCGCAAACTCGAGGCTCGACTCGATCTGGCAGGAGCGCCCGCCGGCTCACCGCCACTGGATGACTGGCGCCGCTCGCTGTCCACCACACCGACTATCGCCGGGCGTGAGGCCGCCGCAGTGGTCGCCGTGGCGGACAAGCAGCTGACGGCGCTGCGCGGCAATGGGGAAACCGTGGTGCTGGGCTGGAAGGATGGCCTGGGAAGCATCAAGCCCTACCTCAGCGTGGATAGCGTCGGGCCGACTCCCGCCTCTGCCAAGGCTGTCTTCACGGTGGGCGATGTCATCCGCATCATGCCCGCCAAGAACGGCTGGCGACTGGCACAGGTGCCGCAGGCGGAGGCAGCGCTCGTGTCACTGAACCCGCAGGACGGCGCCATCCTCGCAATCGTCGGCGGACTGGACTTCGCGCAGAGCAAGTTCAACCGGGCAACTCAGGCCAAACGCCAGCCGGGCTCAGCCTTCAAACCCTTCCTTTATGCCTCGGCCCTGGAGCACGGTTTTACCACCGCCAGCATCATCAACGACGCGCCCGTGGTATTTGAAGACAAGCGCATGGAAGCCACCTGGCGCCCGGTCAATTCCAGCGGGCGCTTCTATGGACCGACGCGACTGCGCAAGGCGCTTTACCTGTCCCGCAATCTGGTCTCCATCCGACTGCTGCGCTCGGTGGGCATCAAAAATACCATCGATTACGTCAAGCAGTTCGGCTTCCAGGAGGCGGACCTGCCGCGGGACCTGTCGCTGGCACTGGGTACGCTCACCATCAGCCCGATGGAGCTGGTAACCGCCTATGCCATGCTGGCCAATGGCGGCTACCGCGTGTCGCCCTACCTCATCAAGGAGATTCGCGACGCGCAGGGAGACCCGATCTACTTCGCCCAGACCCGCGTCGCCTGCCGGCAATGCGAGGACGACCCCCTGGCCACAGGATCACAGCCGGCGGCGGACGCGGACGACGCAGCCATCACCGCCGACGCACCGGCGGCACCGCCCACTGAGGACGCCGCGCAGCGCTTGCAGGCGCCCACAGCCCTGCCGGCTGAGCGCGTCATGGACGAGCGCGTCAACTACCTCATCACCAGCATGCTGAAAGACGTGGTTACCAGGGGAACCGCCACCCGGGCTGGCGCCCTGAAACGACCCGACCTCGGCGGCAAAACCGGCACCACCAATGGCCCGACCGACGCCTGGTTCTCGGGGTATACGCGCTCGGTGGTCACTACGACCTGGCTGGGTTTCGACCAGAACGAATTCCTGGGCCGCCGCGAATTCGGCGGCAGCGCCGCGCTGCCCATCTGGATCGACTATATGAAACCGGCACTGGCCGACCAGCCGATTGACGACTGGCCACAGCCCGATGGCATCGCCACCGTGCGCATCGATCCCGAAACCGGCTTGCTGGCTCAACCCCAGCAGAGCGACGCGATACTCGAGATCTTCCGCGTCGAGAATGTGCCGACGGAGTACGCACACCCCGCCGGCGGCGGCGCCAGGAGCGGCAGCGGGAGAAGAGAAGATGCCGTCGAGGAGGATTTGTTCTGAGTCACGCGACGCGACGCGCACACCACGATCGCTGCTGCCACTAACCGGCCAGGGCAGACCGCGGCAAGGGCAGGAGTCGTGCCCCAGCGAGCGCGGGGCAGGCGCCGTACTACAGCCTCAAAGTGCCGTCAGCGGGTAGTGCTGCGGGTAGCCTTTGCGGGCCACGCCGGTGGCAATCGCCGCCTTCGCCACGGCATCGCTCACGACACCCAGCAGGCGCGGGTCCCACGGCTTTGGAATGATGTATTCCGGGCCAAAACTCAGGGCCTGCTCATGACTCCCGTCGAGCACGGACTGCGGTACGGGCTCCCTGGTCAGTTGGCACAGGGCATGGACCGCGGCGATTTTCATCGCTTCATTGATCGCAGCGGCACGTACATCCAGCGCCCCGCGAAAAATAAAGGGAAAGCCAAGCACATTATTGACCTGGTTGGGATAGTCGGAGCGTCCGGTCGCGATGATCAGGTCATCGCGCGACGCCCGCGCCACTTCCGGGGTAATCTCGGGGTCGGGATTGGAACAGGCGAACACCACCGGCTTTGGTGCCATCCGCTGCAACACTTCCGGCATCAACAGATTGGCGCCTGACAGGCCGATAAACACATCCGCCCCATCGCAGGCATCGGCCAGGCTGCGCGCCTTGGTATCGTTGGCAAACTCCTCTTTGTACTGGTTGAGGCCATCCCGCCCGGCGTAAATCACACCGCGCCTATCCAGCATAAAGATATTTTCCCTGCCGGCGCCCAGGGCAACCAGCAGGCGCATACAGGCGATCGCAGCGGCGCCCGCACCAAGGCAGACGATGCGCGCCGACGCCAGCGTCTTGCCCTGAATCTCCAGGGCATTGAGCAAACCGGCCGCGGTAACGATGGCCGTGCCATGCTGATCATCGTGAAATACCGGAATATCACAGCGCTCGACGAGGGCGCGCTCGATTTCAAAACACTCAGGCGAGCGGATATCTTCCAGATTGATGCCGCCGAAGGTCCCGGCGATATTGGCGACCGTGTCAATAAAGGCGTCGGCGCTGCCCGCGTCGACCTCGATATCGATGGCATCGATGTCGGCAAAACGCTTGAACAGGAGCGCCTTGCCTTCCATCACCGGCTTGCTCGCCAGAGGCCCCAGATTGCCAAGGCCGAGAATCGCGCTGCCATCAGTAATGACGGCGACCATATTGCCCTTGGCCGTGTAGAGATAGGCGTCCTCGGGGTTGGCCGCAATGGCGCGGACCGGCTCTGCCACCCCCGGGCTGTAAGCAAGGGCCAGATCCCACTGCGTCCGGGCCGCCGTGGTGATCTGAATGGCCACTTTGCCGGGCTTAGGCAAGGCGTGATAATCCAGCGCTGCTTTTTTAAAGTCACTCATGGAAAGCTTCCAAAGGGAATCCGAATGGGGCGTTAGGCTAAACAACCCCCAAAATCAGCGGTGACGACCTCCGACTGACGCTTTGCGCGATCATTCAGCATATATAATTCATTTGGGTCTAACAAGCGCCATTACGCAGCAGCAGACCGGCGCAGATCACCCCCCGGATCGCAGCGCGGAGGGATGCCGCAGCAGCAGCACCCACGCTGCGCGGCCAGCAGCACCGTCGGCGCGGCGGTACATCCAGCCCCGCATTTCGACTTCATCGCCAACCCATTGCGCCACTTGATCGCGCGCAAAGCCGGACTGGTCGGAGCGCATCACCCTGCCCGCGAAGCCGGCATCCGTGTCCACCCACCAGCTCTCGCCGAAACGCACACCGACGACGCGGGCCTTGATCACCTGGAACCCGGCCCGCAGCGCGGCGCGCTCCTGCTGGTGCCGATAGGCGTCGGACCAGACCCCCAGGCGCTGAACGCGAGCGCTCAGCTCAGCCTGCGACAGGCACTCCTGATAGGCCAGGTTGGGCGGTATGGCCACTCGCCAGGCCAGGCCCTCGGCGATCAGCGCCGCTGCGAGGCTGCCGCTCCCGTCCGCCAGAAACACGTGACCCAGCAAGCGCCCGTAGCGATCGCTGCGCTCGACCCCGGACTGCATCAGCAGGCCGGCCGCGCGACCCCGCGCGACAAAGCGCTGCGCTGCGCCCCGGGCTGCGGCGGCCAGGGGTTCATCCGCGCCATCACCATGACGGAGCTCGGGGCTATTGACGCCGATGACCCGCAAGCGCGCCCCGCCTTTGAGCGCCAGGGTGTCGCCATCGACCACGGTGACGACCTCGATCGGCGTCGACGCGCCCTGGAGCGAACACTGCGCCTCGCACCGGCCGATCAGTGCCAGCACCAGCAGCGCAGCCAGCAACGGCCTCAGGCAATGCTCACGGCCGCGCACGCGGGCCTCGCCGTCAGGCAAAGCCTCGCTAGAGCGGACGCTGGAACCCCATGCCGGCGCTGCCGACAACGCCGCACCGGCCAACCACGCGATGCCGCCACAGCTGGCTCACGCCAGCTGCGGCGGCACCAACGACACCGGGCACGATCGATCAACCGCCGGTCGTGCGCCGACCAAAGCGCTTGTTGAAGCGATCGATGCGACCACCGGTATCCGACACCTTCTGCTTGCCGGTATAAAACGGGTGGCACTCAGAGCACACTTCGATGTGGATATCCTCGCGCAGGGTCGAACGCGTCTGGATTTGATTGCCGCAGCTGCAATTGGCGGTAATCACGCTGTATTCGGGGTGAATATCTTTCTTCATGGGGTGCACCTGTCAATGATGAGCGCCGCCACCGGGTCTGGTGCCCGGCACCGCGCTGCGGATCGTATCTGCCTGGGCCGCCCAAGCAAAAGACGGCGAATAATATCAGAATCCGCCCGCTTCGCAAGTTCTGGACCCATAACGCGACCCGCGTGCTACACTGCGCGGTCGATTCGCCAGGCCCCCGAGCCGCCACTCGCGCCAGCTGACCGGCGTCCCCGAGCAGAAGGACTGCAGATCGCCCTCAATAATGCCCACCGCAGCCCCCCCTTCGCCAGTTCTCGAGATCGCCCTGCCCACCCCCCTGCGCCGTCTGTTCGACTACCTGCCGCCGGAGGGCTGCGCTCTCGAGGCGCTTCGCCCCGGTATGCGCCTGCAGCTGCCATTCGGCCGCCGACGCCTGACGGGAGTGCTGCTCGGCCTGAAGCCGACTTCAGCGCTTGGGCGCGAGCAGCTCAGGCACGCGGGCATGCCACTGGACGCGGAGCCGGTGCTGGATGAAGTCCTGCTGGCATTGATCCGGTGGACCGCCGACTATTATTGCCACCCGCAAGGTGAGGCGATTTTTCACGCGCTGCCCCCGCCACTGCGCAAGGGCCGCTCTCCCGACGCCCGCGACCAGCGGGTATGGCGCCTGACGCCGCTCGGCCTGGGGCTTGGCGAGGCGGCCCTGGCACGGGCACCGCGGCAACGGCAGGCGCTGGAGTATCTGCGCAGGCATGGCTCGTTGACGGAGCAGGACCTCTCCTCGGCCGCGCTCGCGATGACCGCGCTCAATGCCCTCACAGAGCGGGGGCTGGTCTGCCAGACCGCCGAGCGGCGGGACCTGCCCGACACCCCCGCCTGCAGGCAGTGCGCGCCCGGCCCCCAGCTCAACGAGGAGCAGGCGCAGGCGGTGCAGCAGATCGCCGCGGGGCTGGGACGCTTTGCAACGTTCCTGCTGGAAGGCATCACCGGCAGCGGCAAGACCGAGGTGTACCTGCGCGCCATTGCCAAGACGCTCGAGCGAGGCGGGCAGGCACTGGTGCTGGTGCCGGAGATCGGCCTGACCCCGCAGACCATCGAGCGGTTTCGCGGGCGCTTTGGCGGCGGCGTCGTCGCCGTTCACTCCGGCCTGAGCGACGGCGAGCGCCTGCAGGCCTGGCAGGCCGCCCGCCTGGGGCAGGCCGGCATCGTCATCGGCACGCGCTCAGCGGTCTTCACGCCGTTCCGCAAGCTGGGCCTTATCGTCGTAGACGAGGAGCACGACTCCTCGTACAAGCAACAGGAGGGCTTTCGCTACTCCGCCAGAGATGTGGCGGTCAAGCGGGCGCAGCTGACCCATATTCCGGTACTGCTGGGTTCAGCCACGCCCTCCTGCGAAAGCCTCAAAAACGCCGACAGTGGCCGCTACCATTCGCTCTGCCTCAGGCAACGCGCGGGCGGCGCCACATCCCCGCAATACCAACTGCTCGACCTGCGAGGCCAGTCGCTGCAGGAGGGCTTCAGCGCCGAACTGCTGGACGCGCTGGACCACACCATCGCCAGGGGCGACCAGGCGCTGGTGTACATCAACCGCCGCGGTTACGCGCCCACGCTCATGTGCCACAGCTGCGGCTGGGTCGCGCAGTGTGCGCAGTGCGACGCCAGGACGGTAGTCTACAAGAAGGACGCGGCGCTCAGATGCCACCTGTGCGAAGCGCGCTATCCCCTGCCCCAGCAATGCCCGCAATGCGCCGGACGCCAGTTGCAGAGCGTAGGCCAGGGCACGGAGCGCTCGGAGGCGTTCCTGCAGCACCGCTATGCCGCCACACCGGTGCTGCGCATCGATCGCGACACCACCCGCGCCAAGGGCTCGATGGACCAGTTTCTCGCGCGCATCCAATCCGGAGAGCCCGCCATCATGGTGGGCACCCAGATGCTCGCCAAGGGGCACCACTTCCCGGACGTCACCCTGGTCGGGGTCATCGACGCGGACGCCGGCCTGTGCAGCGCCGACTTTCGCGGCCCGGAGCGCACCGCGCAGATGCTGCTGCAGGTAGCGGGCCGGGCGGGACGGGCCAGCAAGCCAGGGCAGGTGATGATACAGACGCACAGCCCCGACCACCCGATATTGCAGCGCCTGATCCAGGACCAGTATCGACCGGTCAGCGAGACGCTGCTGGAAGGTCGCCGGCAGCTCGGCCTGCCCCCGTTCGGTCACATCGCCATGATCCGCTGCGACGGCAGGGAGCCGGACGCGCCGCGCCTGCTGCTGCGCTCACTGCGCCAGCAGCTGCAGTGGCCCGAGGGCCTCACCCTGGTCGGACCGCTGGCGCCACCCGTTTCGCGCCTGGCGGGACGCTATCGCTGGCAGCTGCTCTTCAAGCACCCCAGGCGAGCCGCGCTGCACGCCGCCATCGGCGCCGCCGTGGCCTGGCTTGAGGCCGCACCTTCGGCCAGAGCGCTGCGCTGGGCCGTCGATGTCGATACGCAAGATTTTTTCTAGGCGTTGGCAACGCCGCCAGCTCCGGGGATAATCCCGCCCTGGCGCCCAAAAATCACGAATGTTTCATGGAAATCAATATCCTATGAAAAACGCCCTCTCTGACCTGCTGCGACAGGCACTGGATCAACTGCGCAGCGACGGCATCCTGCCCCCGGACGCATCGCCGCAAGTACACGTAGAGCATACGCGGGACAGGAGCCACGGCGACCTGGCCAGCAACCTCGCCATGAGCGCCGCCCGCCACGCGGGAATGCCACCACGCAGGCTGGCCGAGCTGATCGTCGCGGCGCTGCCGGACAACCCCTACATCGACGGCGTCGAGATCGCCGGGCCGGGCTTCATCAATTTCCGCCTCAGGGACAGCGCCAGCTATGCCGTGGTGGGGCACATCATCGCCGCCGGCAGCCGCTTCGGCTGCAACGACGCCGGCGGGGGCGGCAAGGTGCAGGTCGAGTTCGTATCGGCCAACCCCACCGGCCCCCTGCACGTCGGCCACGGCCGCGGCGCGGCGCTGGGCGACAGCCTCTGCCGCCTGCTCAGCGCCAACGGCTGGGATGTGGTCAGAGAGTTCTACTACAACGACGCGGGACAGCAGATCCATAACCTCGCCCTGTCGGTGCAGGCACGCTGCCGGCACCTGGAGCCCGGCGATCCGGGCTGGCCGCAGGACGGCTATCGCGGGGAATACATCAGCGAGGTAGCGCGGGACTACATGGCCGGCGCCCGCATCGACGCCGCCGACCAGCACGTGCAGGGCGCCGCCGACCCGGACGACCTCGAGGCCATCCGCCACTTTGCGGTAGCCTATCTGCGGCACGAGCAAGACCTCGATCTACAGGCCTTTGGCGTCGAATTCGACCAGTTCTATCTGGAGTCCTCGCTGTACGACAGCGGCCGCGTCGAGGAGACCGTCCAGCAGCTGATCGCCAACGGCCACTGCCACGAACAGGACGGCGCCCTCTGGCTGCAGACCACCCGTTTTGGCGACGACAAGGACCGCGTCATGCGCAAGTCAGAGGGCGGCTACACTTACTTCGTCCCCGATGTCGCCTACCACGTACACAAGTGGCAGCGGGGCTTCGGGCGCGTCATCAATGAACAGGGGGCCGACCATCACAGCACGGTGACCCGCGTCCGCGCCGGTCTCCAGGCCATGCAGCTGGGGATTCCCGACAACTGGCCGGAGTACGTCCTGCACCAGATGGTGACGGTCACCAAGGGTGGCGAAGAGGTCAAGATATCCAAGCGCGCCGGCAGCTACGTCACGCTGCGGGACCTGATCAACGAGGTCGGCCGCGATGCCACCCGCTACTTTCTCACCGCGCGCGCGCCGAGCTCGCAATTGACCTTCGACATCGATCTGGCGCGATCGCAGAGCAATGACAATCCCGTGTACTATATTCAATATGCGCACGCCAGGGTGTGCAGCGTCGCCCGCAAGCTGGAAGACCGCGGCCTGCACCACAACGAAGGCAACGGCCTGAGGCAGCTGGGCCTGCTGACCAGCGACGAGGAAAAGGCGATCATCGCCAGACTCGGACAGTACGGCGAGACGGTGAGCAAGGCGTGCCAGGCTCTCGAACCGCATCTGATCGCCAATTATCTGCGTGACCTGGCGGCTGATTTTCATACTTACTACAACAACCACAAGGTCATCGTCGATGAGGCGGACCTGCGCGACGCCCGCCTGACCCTGAGCCATGCCGTCGCCCAGATTCTGAGAAACGGCCTGGACCTTCTGGGAGTATCCGCACCGGAGCAGATGTAAGTGGCACGGAGCAAAAGCAGCGGCAGGAAGCGCAAACCCACTGCCGCCAGAAGTCAGACAACGGCCACGGCCGCACCCGTATGGTATTGGCTGGGAGGCGGGCTGGCGCTTGGTCTGTTCCTGGCGTTCCTCTACTACCTGGCAACGATTCCGCAGTCCCCGCCCGGTACCACCCCCGCCAACCCTGCCACCCCCCGCGCGGCCACCGGCGAGGGTCTGAAATTCAGCTTCTTCACGCAGCTGCCACAACGCGGGGCCGAGCAGACCGCGCCGGCCAGCCCGCCGCCGCGCGCCAGCCAGACCCCGGCGCAGCAGAGCGTCAAGGCGGCGAGCGCCAAGCCTGGCAGGCAATACTATGTTCAGGCAGGGTCTTTCCGGCAGCGCGAACAGGCCGAAAAACGGCGCGTTCAGCTGCTGCTGCTGGACACGGAAGCCTCGATCGTGTCGGTTGAACGCGATGGCCAGTCCTGGTACCGCGTTCAGGCCGGCCCGTTCGACTCCTCCAGCCAGGTGGCGAGCATTCGTGGCAAATTGAGCCGCGAGGGCATCGACTCCCTCACCACCACGCGCCCCGGCGACTGAGCGCCTGGCGCACGGCGTGGTTTTGCTCTAATTCTCATGGCGGCCGGGGTGGCTGCTCGCAACGCCCCAGGCGGGAAAAGGCATTCTTTTCCACGCCCACAACTTGAAAGCCGCCCCGATCACCCCAAGATTGCACTCTCAGGCTGCAAAGGAGCGACCGTTGGAACAGTTTCGAGGCACCACCATACTTTGTGTGCGCCGCCATGGGGAAGTCGTGATCGGCGGAGACGGTCAGGTCAGCATGGGCAACACCATCATGAAGGGCAATGCCCGCAAGGTGCGCCGCCTGCATCAAGGCAAGGTCATTGCCGGCTTTGCCGGTGGCACGGCCGACGCCTTCACGCTCTTCGAGTTGTTCGAAAAGCATCTGGAAAAATACCAGGGGCAACTGGTCAGGGCAGCAGTGGAACTGGCCAAGGCCTGGCGCACCGAGCGCTCGCTGCGGCAACTCGAGGCGCTGCTGGCCGTAGCCGACCAGGACACATCCCTGATCATTTCCGGCAACGGCGACGTGATCGAACCCGAACAGGGACTCATCGCCATCGGCTCCGGCGGTGCCTATGCGCAGTCGGCCGCGCGGGCGCTGATGGAGAACACCGACCTCGACGCCGGCGCCATCGTAGAGAGAAGCCTGCATATCGCCGCCGACGTGTGCATCTACACCAACCATAATCTCGTCCTGGAAAAGCTGTCGAGCAGCCACTGAGCCTCAGCGCCTGGCCGAGCCGGAGAACTCTGCAAGCATGTCAGCCATCATGACCCCGCGCGAGATCGCGCACGAACTGGACAAACACATCGTCGGACAGCATCAGGCCAAGCGCGCGGTCGCCATCGCGCTGCGCAATCGCTGGCGCCGCATGCAGGTGAGCGAAGCCCTGCGCGCCGAAATCTCGCCCAAGAATATCCTCATGATCGGCCCTACCGGGGTGGGAAAAACCGAGATTGCGCGACGCCTGGCGAAGCTAGCCAACGCCCCGTTCATCAAGGTGGAGGCCACCAAGTTCACCGAAGTGGGCTATGTCGGCCGCGATGTCGAATCCATCATCCGCGACCTGATTGATGTATCGATCAAACTGCTGCGCGAGCAGGAACTGGCCAAGGTCCGCACCCGGGCCGAGGATGCGGCCGAGGAGCGCATCCTGGACGCCCTGCTGCCGCCACCGCGGGACGAACTGCGCAATACCGCGGATGCCCGGCACGACTCCTCGACGCGACAGATCTTCCGCAAGAAGCTGCGCCAGCGCGAACTCGATGACAAGGAAATCGAGATCGAGGTCAGCGCCACCGGACCCGGTCTTGAAATCATGGCACCGCCGGGCATGGAGGAGATGACCAACCAGCTGCAGAGTATGTTCTCGAGCATGGCGGGGTCCCGCAAAACGCGGCAGAAGCTGACCGTGAAGGCCGCCTTGCGCCGTCTCTGCGACGAGGAGGCCCTCAAGCTCGTCAACGAGGACGATCTCAAGGCCAAGGCCGTCGACAGCGCCGAACAGACCGGCATCGTCTTCCTGGATGAGATCGACAAGATTGCACGGCGCGGGGAAACGGGTTCGGCCGACGTCTCCCGGGAGGGCGTGCAGCGCGACCTGCTGCCGCTGATCGAAGGCAGCACCGTCAGCACCAAGTACGGCATGGTGCGCACCGATCACATCCTGTTCATCGCCTCGGGCGCCTTCCACCTCTCGAAGCCATCCGACCTGATTCCCGAACTGCAGGGCCGGCTGCCGATCCGGGTGGAGCTGGAGCCGCTGACGCCGGAAGATTTCGAGCGCATTCTGACCGAACCCAGCGCCTGCCTGACGACCCAGTACCGCGAACTCATGGCCACCGAGGGTCTGCAACTGACTTTCACCGAGGCCGGCGTCAGGCGGATTGCCGAAATCGCCTGGGAGGTCAACGAGCGCACCGAGAACATCGGCGCGCGCCGCCTGCACACTGTACTGGAGCGCCTGCTGGAAGAGGCGTCGTTCGATGCCGCCGACCTGGCAGCGCGGGCCGAGCACATCGTGATCGACGCCGCCTATGTGGATGCACGCCTGCAGGACCTGCACAACAATGACGACTTGAGCCGCTTTATTCTTTAGGCGCTGACGCGGCATAATCGCAGCATCGAGGCCAGACAGTGCCGGCCAGCGGCACTGTATCGGCCCAGACCATCGACCGGTCCGCGTCAGCGACGCGCGGACTGGCCGGCTCCGCTGCCCGCCGCGAGATCCCCTGCCATGCCAGCCATACCCTCCAGACCACAGAAGATCCGCCTGCACCGCAAACGCCGCACACTCGAACTGGTCTATGCCCAGAGCGGGCCCCTGGAGCTGAGCGCGGAATATCTGCGCGTGTTTTCGCCTTCAGCCGAGGTCCGCGGACACGGCCCAGGCCAGGAGGTGCTGCAATGGGGCAAGCGGGATGTCAATATAGACCGCGTCAGCGCAGTCGGAAACTACGGCATACAGGTCTGTTTCGACGATGGCCACGACACCGGGATTTATTCGTGGGAATACCTCGCCCAACTGGCACACGCTCAACCGCTCAACTGGCAGGACTACCTTGAGCGGCTCGCCGCCGCAGGCAAGAGCCGGGACCCCCACGTCCAGATACTGAAGCTCTGAGAGATACCGCTTGAGGGAGTGCGAAGCACCGCGAACCTCGCTACACTAGGCACGGCGCCGCCGCTGAGATCGCGACGCCAGCGCCGCTGATTGGTGTCGCCGGCGCGGCGCAACACACACAGGATACCCTTGATGACAGAGCAGGCCAAATCACCACCGGCGGCATCGACTCACTTCGGTTACCAGACCGTCAAGGAGGACGAGAAAGCCTCTCTCGTCGGCGGCGTTTTCGACTCGGTCGCCAGCCGCTACGATCTGATGAACGATCTCATGTCGGCCGGCATTCACCGCATCTGGAAGCGTTTCACCATTGAAGTCAGCGGCGTCCGGGCCGGCCACCGGGTACTGGACATCGCCGGCGGCACCGGCGACCTCGCCGCCCGCTTTTCCCGCCTGGTGGGAGAGCGCGGCAGCGTGGTGCTGGCGGACATCAACGCCGCCATGCTCAGCGTCGGCCGCGACCGCCTCACCGACCGCGGCATCAGCGGCAATATCGACTACGTACAGGCGGACGCCGAGAGCCTGCCCTTTCCCGACGACAGTTTCGATTGCATCACCATCGCCTTCGGTCTGCGCAACGTCACCCGCAAGGAGCGCGCGCTCGCTTCCATGCTGCGCGTGCTGAAGCCCGGCGGCCGACTGCTGGTGCTGGAGTTCTCCAAACCGCGCAACCCGCTGCTGGAAAAGCTCTATGACCAATACTCGTTTTCGGTGCTGCCCGCCATGGGCAAGCTGGTGGCGAACGACGCCGAGAGCTACCGCTACCTGGCAGAGAGCATTCGCATGCACCCCGATCAGGAGACACTGAAAGCCATGCTGATCGACGCGGGTTTCGAGCGCGTGGAATACTACAACATGACCGGCGGCGTGGTGGCGCTGCACCGGGGCGTCAAGCCTTGAACACGCGCGTGCAAACGGCCAAGCTGGCCGCTCTGGCGACCCTGGAGGCCGCCATGAACCAGGGGCTGCGGCTGGACCCGGCTGCGGCAGTGTCCCTGCAGGCGCTGGCGGGCAAAGCGTTCCACCTGGAGATCGTCGGCACCCAGATCAACGTCTACCTGCTGGTCGACCCCGAAGGCGTGCAGCTGCGCAGCATCTACGACGGCCGCGTGAACACCCGCATCAGCGGCAGCATCGGCGACTTCGCCGAACTGATCAGCGCCGAGGATCCCGCCTCGGCGCTGATCAACGGCGGGATATCGATCCGGGGTGATAGCGCGCCACTGTTTCAGATGCTGGCGATACTGCAGAAGCTGGACATGGACTGGGAAGGCGCACTGGCCCAATGGATCGGCGATATCCCCGCGCATGAAGTCGGCCGCGCCCTGCGCAACGCCATGCGCTGGGGCAGGCAGACGGCGACCAGCCTCGGGCGACAGGCCGAGGAATTCCTTCACGAGGAGTCCAGATTGCTCCCGCCCACCGCCGAACTGGAGCTTTTCTACAGTCAGATTCACAAGCTGGGCCTGTCCGTGGACCGCCTCGAAGCGCGACTGCAGCGGCAGCGGGACCGACTCGAGCGCCTGGCCAGACACAAGCGCTGATACCGATGGCACGTCAGCGCCTCTCATCTGCCAGAAGAATCGCCAAGATCACGGCCGTAGCACTGCGCTATCGGCTGGATCTGCTGCTCGATGCAGAGACGCTGCCCCGCAACGCTGCCCTGGCGCTGCGACTGTCGCCCCTGCGCCTGCTGCCGAAGCCATCGGCACCCAGGGGGGTTCGCATTCGCGAGGCGCTGCAGGAACTTGGGCCGATCTTCATCAAATTCGGGCAGATGCTGTCTACCCGCCGCGACCTCCTGCCCCCGGATGTCGCCGACGAGCTGGCGAAGCTGCAGGACAAAGTGCCGCCCTTCTGCCAGCTCGAAGCCGTCTCGATCATAGAGAGCTCCCTGGGTCGCTCCGTCCAGGAGCTGTTCGCCGGTTTTTCGCCGAGCCCGCTGGCTTCGGCGTCGATTGCCCAGGTCCACGCGGCGGTCCTGCCGGACGGGCGCCAGGTAGTGGTCAAGGTCGTGCGGCCCGGCATCGAGCGCGTCATAGGGCAGGATATCGCGCTGCTGCAGGACCTCGCGCGGCTGGTTGAACGCTACGTGCCCGACGGGCGCCGACTGCGCCCGGTCGAAGTCGTCGCGGATTACAAAGATACCATCTTCGACGAGCTCGACATGCAGCGCGAGGCGGCCAATACGTCGCTGCTGCGGCGCAACTTCCTGGAATCCGACATGCTGTACATCCCGGAAGTGTACTGGGATTACACCCGTCGCAACGTA
>Ga0316188_10000549_pt1 | contig 16325 bp, 15 predicted proteins | sample Phiworburrow1_MG_FD_204933 | JGI IMG/M metagenome (GOLD analysis project Ga0316188, IMG submission 204933) | Coastal sediment microbial communities from Maine, United States - Phippsburg worm burrow 1 | ecosystem: Environmental > Aquatic > Marine > Coastal > Sediment | place: USA: Maine...
CGATAATTCCATAGCTAAAAATTGCAAAAGGAACGTGAAGCATGAAAATTATTGATGAACTGCCGCTGTTCAATTTTTGCAAATAAATAATCAAATGCTGAGGGTAATCTATATCAGATATTGAATTTCCAGTATTCAACTACCAGAGGAACTGTTTTTCAGATAATACCGGTAGTCTTTCCAAATAAAAAACATGCCCGCAAAATACAAGTTCATTAACAAAGAAAAATTCCATTCCACGATGTTCTCGCTTTCATAAGACTTGTTCTGTGTTATATCTAACACGGTGCTAATAATTGCTATGGTCAACATTAGCAATAGAACAGAGAGCTGATAACGAAGTGTTACACGTTTTATAGTTTTGAAATTCAAAGTTATCTCTGGCGCAGAGGACAAAAAAACATAATGTTGTTTTAGCATTAATAACTGAGCCAGAGGTGTCAACGTGTAAAAGATCATGATGCCATAACGACGCATGAAGCGATTAACTTCCCCAGTGCTGCCTAAATAATCGACATAGACAATAAGAAAAATCGCACCCGTTACCCCCAGCCAGAAAATAATGCGAGTTATGTTTGTTTTATGGCCGGCAAGAAGATTCAGCCAATTCCGTGCATAAATCCAGAACCATATTAGTAACAGTCCCTGTGCGATCATTACTGCACGAAATATATATATTGAATTGCCGCTACGCGCCGCCTGACTGATCGTGGTGCATCCGTCTATATATGGAATGCACCACGGTACAGATCCCTCGTAGGCACTCAGTAAGTAAACTGCGTTGGACACAAGCAGCGGTAATAAGGTTATCAATAATACCAATGTCCTAGGTTGCATTTCATTTCACCAGTAATAAGTTTCGATACAGTATACTCAATTGATAAACATCTTCCGCTTTTCTCAGCTACGGGTGAAGTGGTGTCGCTATATAAAAAACGAGTGGCGTTTTATTTGTTGGATGTATCATTAATACTTAGAGGTTATTCATGCGCAAGAATTCGCGATTACATGTGGTAAGAATCGAGGGGATCATGCTGAGCGCTATTTTTTTACTGTGAATAGTAGGTTCCTTTAATTCTCACTAAAGATTGACCAGGGTCAACGCATGATTGACTTCAATATGGGAAGAATATATAAAATTTTAAAATAAAAGGTCGATGTAGGCAGGATTGTGAATTAAAGCAGGAGGATATATGGATAATATTTTTTCGTTAGGAGATGAACTCGGTCCATTAAAAGTCATTCATGTTCATCAGCCTTCTATTGGATTAAAAGGTGTGCTGGTCGTCGATAATGTTGCTAAGGGAGCATCCATCGGTGGTGTGCGTATGGCGCCCGATGTGACTGTTGAAGAATGTGCGCGCCTGGCGCGGGCAATGACCTTCAAGAATGCGGCAGCTGGCTTGCCTCACGGGGGCGGAAAAGCGGTGCTGGTCGGTGACCCCAAGATGCCTAAACCGCAGAAAGAAATCTTGATACGCGGTTTCGCCTGTGCCTTAAGCGAAGTCGAGCAGTACATCTTTGCCCCGGACATGGGCACTAATGAAGAATGCATGGCCTGGATAAAAGATGAGGTTGATCGCGTGGTGGCCCTGCCTAAAGAAGTAGGCGGTATTCCACTCGATGAGATAGGCGCTACCGGCTGGGGCTTGAGTCATGTGGTTGATGAGGCGCTCAAGTTTTGTGCTTTCACTATCCGGGATGCACGTATCGCGGTGCAGGGATTTGGCGCCGTCGGTAAACATGTAAGCCGTTTTTTGACTCAGCAAGGGGCAATAGTTGTTGCCGTTTCTGACTCACAGGGCACGATTTATAATGCAAACGGTCTCGATGTCGAGGCACTGATTGCGCTTAAACAGCAGGTTAAAAGTGTCACCGACTACCCTGATGGTGAAAAGTGCAACGGTGATGCCATCATCGATATCGAATGTGATATCTGGATCCCAGCGGCACGTCCCGATGTTATCAATGAAGACAATGTGCATCGTCTCAAAACAAAACTAGTTGTCGAAGGTGCCAATATTCCCATCACCCATGGTGCTGAAAAAATACTGCAGGAGAAAGGTATTCTCTGTGTGCCTGATTTCATTGCCAATGCCGGTGGTGTCATCTGCGCCGCCATGGAGTACCAGGGAGCAAACCAGTCAGCGGCAATGGCCGCTATCGAAGAAAAGCTGCGCTACAACACCATGGAGGTTTTAAACATCGCAAAACGCGATCAAATATTGCCCCGCGAGGCTGCAATGGCTATGGCACGAAAACGTATCGACAGGGCGATGAGTTTTCGCCGCTGGAATCTGTTTTAAAACGGCAGGGATAAACAATGTTCCGCATACGTTTTCATGGGCGAGGTGGACAGGGCATGAAAACAGCGAGCCGGATACTCGGCAGCGCTTTTTTCATGGCCGGTTACGAAGTGCAGGATGCGCCGCGTTACGGCGCTGAGCGCCGCGGTGCGCCGCTGTTTGCCTATGTGCGGGCGGATAAATCACCGGTTAATGAACGCGGCATCATCAGTCATCCGGACCTGGTGGTGGTGTCGGACGATACCCTGCTAGGCATGCCGGCTGCCGGTGTTTTACAGGGCGTCGATCAACATAACGTGTTACTAATCAATAGCCATGAACAGGCTGAAACCTGGGTTCATCGGCTGAACACAGCGGCAACCGTCCTTATCCTTCCTGCCCGCGAAGACGTCGAAGATCGTGCTGAGCTGCCCTATATCGGCAGCAGCTGTGCCGCCGCTTCTGCCGCTCTCACCGGTGTCATCTCTCGTAAAATTTTCGCTGAGGCATTAGGCGAAGAACTAAAACACCTGGGTGAAAAAGTCGTCAGCGAGAACCTTGAGATTGCCCTGTCTGCCTTTGATGCCATGAGTTCGCATTCCGGACTGGTCAAAGAGAGCGCTCTGCCGTCAGCGACTGACTATCAAAAACCCGACTGGATAGAGTTGCCGTTTGACGATGCCGAGATTTCAGCGCCGGCGATCCACGCCGGTGTTACCAGTGTGCAGGTGCGCACCGGCTTATGGCGAACCATGCGGCCGGTGATCAATTATGAAAGATGCAGCGGCTGCTGGTGGGTGTGCAGTACTTATTGCCCTGATGGCGCCATCAATGTCACCAGCGAAGGTTTGCCCGACATCGATTACGACCATTGCAAGGGCTGCCTGGTCTGCGTTGCCCAGTGTCCGCCACAGGCGATCGAGTCGATACCGGAGCACATCGCCAAAGAAAACGAAGCTTCAGGAGTCAGCGCATGACACGCAAGTTACTCACTGGTAATAGTGCAGCAGCATGGGGCGCTCGTCTGGCCGGAGTAGATTATGTGCCGGCATTTCCCATCACCCCGCAGACCGAGATCATCGAAGACCTGTCATTGTGGATCGATAGCGGCGAGATGGCTGCCCGCATGGTGACACTGGAGTCGGAGCATTCCATGATTACCGCAGCCGGCAGTGCGGCGACTTCAGGGGTGCGTGTGTTTACCGCGACGTCCAGCCAGGGCCTGCTCTATGGCATGGAGATGGTTTATACCGTTGCCGGCTGGCGGGCGCCGTTTGTTATGATCAATGTCTCCCGCGGCCTGTCCTCACCGATCACTCTGGAGTCTGATCACAACGACATCATGGCGGCGCGTGACAGTGGCTTTCTGCAGATCCACTGTGCCAGCTGCCAGGAGATTACCGACAGCGTGTTGATGGCCTACCGGCTGGCGGAACATAAAGATGTGCGCCTGCCGGCGATCGTTAACCAGGACGGTTTTTATCTTTCCTTTACTCGTGAACCGGTCGATCTGCCGGATGCCGAGAAAGCGGCGAGATTTGTCGGTGTGTTCGATCCGGAAAATCTACAGTTCAAAAGCGGCGCTCCGTTGAGCCAGGCGATGGCGGTGCTTGGCGGCGGGCCTTATTCCTATTTTCGTTATGAGGCTCACCTGGCGCTACAGAGAGTGCTGTCGGTTTACGATGAGATCGCCGACGAGTTCGCCGATATCTTCGGCCGCCGTTACGACATTATCGAGAGTTATAAAATGGATGATGCCGAATATGTTTTTGTAATGATGGGTTCCTATGCTACCAAGGCGCGTGATGCTGTCGACAGTCTGTGTAACGCCGGCTGGAAAGTGGGGCTGGCACGGGTAAGAGTTTTCCGGCCTTTCCCTAAAGAGAAAATCAGGCAGCTGTTAAGCGGCCGCCGCGCAGTGGCGGTGATCGACCAGAACCTTTCCATGGGCATGGGCGGTGTCCTGCACAGTGAACTGGCGACGGCTCTGTATGGCATGAAAGATGGACCTGCAGTGCTGGCCAGTTACATCGGCGGACTGGGTGGCCGTGATATCAGCCAGCAGGAGTTCTTTGAAATGATCGATGAACTCAAACAGGCCAGCGATATAGGGCAGATACTTGAGCCCCGATTGCTGTACACGAAAAATGAATTAACCGAAATCCGTAATCTGCAGGCGATAGCGCAGGCAGAACATAGCGAGATTCATAACAAGTGAAGCAAGCAGTGAGGCCGAAATCATGATCAAAGAATCTGTAGTGCATATCCATCGTATGAAAGACATGCCCTCATCTCATCTGCTGGGCACCGGTACGCCGATGTGTGCCGGCTGCGGTGGCCTCGAAGCGCTACATAATATGTACGATATCCTCGGTGAGAAAACCGTGTTCGTGAATGCCGCCGGCTGCCTGACTTTGTTATCGGTGTACCCTTTCACCCCGTTTCGCGGCGGCTGGTTATACACTTCCATGGCGTCGGCTCCTGCCGGTGCCCAGGGCGTACGTGATGCCATGGATATCCGTCTGCAGAAAAAACAAATAACTGAAGAAGATAATATGGAAGTGGTGGTGGTAACCGGTGATGGTTCGGCCTATGGCATGGGTCTGTCGGCGACCTCGGGGGCGATGGACCGTAACCTCGATTTTATCTACCTGTGTTACGACAACGAAGGTTACGGCAATACCGGCCAGCAATATTCCGCGGCGACACCGCACGCCGCACTGACTTCCACCAGCAAAACTTCGCACGGTTATCCGGGTTTCAAAAAAGACCTGTTCGCCATCTGGGCTGCGCACAATCCGACGTATGTCGCGACCATCATCGGTGCCGAACCGCTCGACCTGGCAAAGAAGATCGAAAAACTGCGCACCATGAAAGGTCCACGCATGCTGATCGCCCTGGCGCCATGTCCCACCGGCTGGGATTACGATCCGAAGCTGAGTGTAGAGATCGGCCGGCTGGCGGTGCAGACCGGTGTCTGGCCGCTGAAGGAATATATCGACGGTGAAGTGATACACACCAAGATTCCGAAAAAGGATAAATCCGGCAAACGTACACCGGTAGAAGAGTATCTAAAACTGCAGGGCCGATTTAGCCATCTGTTTCATCCGCAGCGTGATGAACGCGGCATCGCCGAAATCCAGGCGCGCATCGATGCCTACTGGGATAAGGTCAGCGACTGATGTTAAATCATACGACCAGCTATTTTCACCGCGGCGGCGAAGCGCCCCTGATCGGCCAGACCATCCCTGAATTTTTTCTCTCTATCGTCGAGCAGTTTCCGAATCAGGAAGCAGTAGTCTCGCTGCCGCAGAAACGACGCTTCACTTACCGTGAATTTTCAGAGGCAAGTGATGAGCTCGCCCGCGGTCTGCTCGGCCTGGGCTTCAAGCAGGGTGACCGCATCGGTGTCTGGTCGACCAATAATATAGAATGGCTGCTGTTGCAGATGGCGACCGCACGCATCGGCTCTATCCTGGTCAACATCAACCCGGCTTATCGTCCGCGGGAGCTGGCCTTCGCACTGGAGTGTTCCGAAGTGCAGGGGCTGTTTGTCATTCCCTGTTTTCGCAGCAGTGACTATGTAGCCATGTTGCAGGAACTGATTCCTGAGCTGCAGAAAAACGATAGCGAGATAACATCAAAGGCACTGCCTCATTTACATCGTATTGTGCTCTATGATCCGGCTGATGCCATGCAAACCGAGGTGCCGGCGCCGGGTTTTACCAGCTGGCAGGAAGTGATCCATGCGGCAGAATCCATCAGCCAGCAGGAACTGGATGAACAGACACTGAAACTGGATCGTGATGATGTCATCAATATCCAGTACACCTCCGGTACCACCGGTTTTCCCAAGGCGGTGATGCTGACGCATCATAATATTTTAAATAATGCATGGTTCTCCGCGCAGGCGATGCATTTTAGTGAATGCGACCGGCTGGTTGTGCCGGTGCCTTTTTATCACTGTTTCGGCATGGTGCTGGCTAACCTGCTATGTTTTTCAGTCGGCGCCTGTCTGGTCATCAGCTGTGAACACTTCGATGCAGAAAAAGTTTTGCAGGCGGTGGCCGAAGAAAAATGCACGGCAATTCACGGTGTGCCGACGATGTTCATTGCCGAACTAGAACATGAAAACTTTTCGAGGTTTGATCTTAGCAGCCTGCGTACCGGCATCATGGCGGGTGCGCCCTGTCCATCCGAGTTGATGAAGCGCGTTATGAAAGAGATGCACTGCAAGGAAATTCTCATCGGTTACGGAGAAACCGAAGCCTCCCCGTTGACCCACCTGACCACACGCGATGACAGCTTTGAACGGCGCATCAATACCGTGGGACACAACCTGCCGCATCAGGAAGTGAAGATCATCGATACCGAATCCGGTGCAACGGTAGTGTTGGCTGAGATTGGTGAAATCTGTTTTCGTGGTTATCACATCATGCGCGGTTATTACGGTGATAAAGAAAAAACCGCGGAAACGGTCGATGAATCCGGCTGGCTGCACTCCGGTGATCTCGGCATCATGGATGAAAACGGTTATCTACAGATTACCGGCCGGCGAAAGGAGATGATCATCCGCGGCGGTGAAAATATCTATCCGCGGGAAATCGAAGACCTTATTTTTACTCATCCGAAAGTTGCTGAAGTTGCAGTGTTTGGAGTGCCCGATGATTTTTATGGTGAACAGGTAGTTGCATGGATCGAGCTGCATGCTGGGGAAACTTTAAGCGAACAGGAGATACGAGAGTTTTGCAGAGAGAACCTTGCGCATTTCAAGATTCCGAAATACATTCGTTTCGTCAAAGAGTTCCCCATGACGGTGACTGGCAAACTACAGAAATTCAAAATGCGTGAAGAAATGTCTAAGCTGATAAAACAGGGATAAGGAAAATATTAAATGACGGTCACCTTTGAAGATATACAACAGGCAGCAAGATCTATTCAGGGTGATATCGAAAACACGCCACTGGTTCATTCGCGGATTATGTCGAAAATCAGTGGCTCCGAAGTTTATCTAAAGCTGGAAAATCTGCAGTTCACGGCTTCTTTCAAGGACCGCGGAGCCCTCAATAAACTGCTGTCATTATCCGGGCAGGAACGTAAAAAAGGTATCATCGCGATGTCTGCCGGTAATCATGCACAGGCGGTTGCTTATCATGCACAACGATTAGCGATTCCGACTGTCATCGTGATGCCGGAATTTACTCCCAGCATAAAAGTTAAACATACCCGCTATTTTGGTGCAGAAGTCTTCCTGTACGGTGATAGTTTTGATGAGGCTGCCAGCTATGCGTTAGAGATCGGCAGAGAGCGTGACCTGTTACTGGTGCATCCCTATGATGATGAGAAGATCATCGCAGGTCAGGGGACTATCGCGTTAGAAATGCTGGAGTCACAACCGCAATTAGACGCTTTAATCGTGCCCATAGGTGGCGGCGGTTTAATTGCAGGTATTGCAATTGCTGCGAAGGCAGTTAAACCTGGCATAAAAATTATCGGGGTTGAAGCTGAACGCTACCCGGCGATGTTATCAGCAATACAAAATAAAACAGCCGAGTTCGGTGTTAATACCATTGCTGAAGGTATTGCAGTAAAACAGCCGGGAAAGTTAACGCTGCCTGTAGTGAAGGATCTGGTTGATGACATCGTTCTGGTTGATGAGGACAAGATAGAAGAAGCCGTCTTGTTACTGCTGGAAGTCGAAAAAACATTGGCCGAAGGTGCCGGTGCAGTCGGTCTCGCAGCACTCCTGAAATACAGAAAAGAATTCGCTGATCATAAAGTCGGGATAATTGTTTCTGGTGGCAATATCGATATGCCAGTGCTGCAATCGATCATCCAGCGAGGGCTGGTACGCAGTAGTCGCATGACGCGCATCCGGGTAGATCTGCGTGACGTCCCTGGTACACTGGCCAGTGCAACCCAGTGCATCGAAGATAGCGGAGCTGGTATCGTCCATGTACATCATCACAGGAATTTCACAGAGCTACCGTTACAGATCGTCGAAGTTGAATTTATTCTGCAGACCCGGGGCAAAGAGCACATCCAGGAAATCATGGATACCCTGCAAGAACACCAGTTTAAAGTGCGTGCTCTATATTGATGTGTATTTAGGAGTGATGTCCCAAAATAAAAATTAACTTAAGTTTTCACACAAGTATGGGCCAGTGAGCGAGCGCTGCATTAGTCTGGTGTAAATGATTTACACCATGGCTGGTATTGTTTTGTCAAACTAGTTAATTAAAGGACTGCTTTTTTTGTATTATTTGAGCTGTCAGTGACAGCAGCACAGCCTTAACACTTTTGCTTGTGGTGTTGCCGGTTTCATTAATGAATATTCAGATAAAGTTTAAGTAACTATGTTTTATTGATGCACAATAGGGTAACAATTATCACTTTAGCCTTTATAATAATTCTCCGTCATCCAGGCTGTGAACTTATCAGCTAAAATAGGAATCTCAATTATTCATGTGAAGGTGTGTAGCTTTTAGTTTGTTCGCAATGCATCCTATATCACACCATGAGAAAGCGGTATGAGTGAAATTATATGTAATCATTGCGGCAAGGCTTTTGATGATGATAGAGACTACTGCCCATCCTGCCGATCCCCAACGCCGGCGCAGCAAGATAAGGATTTTGCTTCGCTCAAGAAAAAAATCATTCTCTATTTTATTGGGCTAGCTATATTTTGCGCAATTATGATTCTGTGGTTGCCAAGATATATACCGTAAAGTGTAAGGTGGCATAAAGTGAAGATTTCGATAATCCTGAGCTGATTGTTACTATCTAGTACAGTGTAAAATTTGCATAAAAGTTGTTATCGCAGATGTGTAAGGCTGTACCTGCCAGAATCACCGTATCATAATGAGTAAATGCAGAAATAATCAGGAGCTCTGTTTTATTCGGCCAGTGACCTGAATATTTTGTTTATCTAGAGATAAACCGCTATGAGAAGAGTCAAAGTATCTGCTTTCAATGCAGAATAAATCGCTTGAAGTACACTCTATTTGAATTGCATTAATGGTACCGGCATCACGGGTGATTCGTCTCCATTGATACAGGCAATTATTAACGAACAGGAATTGATCGTATGAGTAAAGTTCCCGAAGAGGAAAATCTGCCCGAAGACAAGCGCGAAGACCGGGTCGAAGCTGTGTCTGAAGATCCACCCCAGGACAAGATTGAGAGTACGTTGCAGCAAGCAGTCGATGCTTCCGATGAGCAGCAGGTTGCAGACATTGTTGAATCCTTAAGCAGCCAGGAGGCATTGCGACAGGTCTCTCGGATGAACGCAGATGACCGAGACCAGGTGATCTCTATACTGGCGCCGGAAGCTGCAGCCGAACTGATCGAAGAAGCGCCGGCTGGGCTCGCTGCTGCCATGATCAAGGACCTCGATTCTTCAGTGGCTGCGAAGATCATGGAGGAGCTGCAATCTGATACCCAGGCCGACATTGTCAATGAGATAAAGAAGGAAGATGCTGACGCCATCCTTTCGGAAATGGATGCTGAAAGCGCTGCTGAAGTACGCAAGCTTTCACAGTATGATCCCGATACGGCTGGCGGTTTGATGGAACTGGAGGCTTTCACTTTTCTCAGTGACGAAACCGTTGGAACCGTATTGAAACGACTGATCGAAGGTGATGAAGAGTTTGAGCGGCATCGCGGACAGCATCCTTATATCCTCGATGAATCCGGCAGACTGATTGGCGTCGTGTCACTGCGAGGTCTGCTCAGAAGCAAACGTGCAGTGCGGCTCGCTGATATCATGAGCCCGGTCATCTCGGTACCGCCGGAGATGAAACAGGATGTACTGGTGGTCCTGTTTGATGAAAATCCGTTTCTCGGTGTACCGGTGGTGGATGGCCACGGTGTGCTACTGGGAATCGTATCGAGGCTAGATGTTGCAGAAGCGCAACTGGAACGTGTTGAGCAGCAGAGTCTTTCCAGGCAGAGGATCGGTGATGAGCTCCGCTCGATGCCGATCTGGTTACGCTCCAAACGGAGATTAGCCTGGCTCTCGTCCAATATCGTGCTGAATATTATCGCCGCGAGTGTTATTGCCGCTTATGAGGAGACCCTCGCCGCGGTCATCGCTATCGCGGTATTTCTTCCCATGGTGTCCGACATGAGCGGTTGTTCAGGGAATCAGGCAGTAGGCGTGAGCATGCGCGAACTTTCTCTGGGGCTGACTCGGCCCATCGATATTTTCCACGTTTTGAAAAAGGAGTTCAGCGTTGGTATCATCAATGGCATCGTACTCGGCATCCTCATAGGCATCGTTGCCTGGATATGGAAAGACAATGTTTATCTCGGAGTGGTGATCGGTCTTGCGCTGTCGGTGAATACGCTGATCGCAGTATCCATCGGCGGCACCATACCACTGATCCTCAAGTACTTCGGTATCGACCCCGCGGTGGCATCAGGCCCGCTGTTAACCACGGTTACCGATATGGCAGGTTTCTTTCTGGTATTGAGTCTTGCCTCATTCTTCATGACCCAGTTGCTGGCCTGAGTGAAATATTGTCAACGGAACGCTGATTGCACTTTGCCCTGATTTATTTTTAGAAGAGAAGAAAATGAACGATAAAATAAAATGTCCGAATTGCGGCCACGAATTCGACGTCGAAGAGGCGCTTTCAGGAAAAATAGAAGCTCACTATAAGGCAGAGTACGAGAAAAAAATATCCGAACAATCCGAGAAGCTCAACGAAGAAAAAAGAAAACTCAATGAAGAAAAGAAGAAACTTGAATCACAGCGAGAAATGCAGGATGAATTACTGCGAGCTGAGCTTGAGGTACAGTTAAAAAACGAAAGAGAAAAGATAGAAAAGAAAGCGAATGAATCAGTTGAAAATGAGATGAAATTGCTGCAGCAGGAGAATGAAAAGCGGAAAGCTGAAAATAAGAGTCTTAAAGAGAAAGAAATCTCTTTCCTCAAAAGAGAAGCGCAGCTGGTTGAACAGCAGGAAGAGCTGAGCTTCAGGATGGAAAAGGAATTGCTTGAGCGACAAAAAGAGATCGAAGAAAAAGGCAGGGTAAAAGAGAGAGAAAGTTTTCAACTGGAAAAAATTCAGTTGCTCAAGCAGATCGATGATAACAAGAAACTGGCAGAGGAGATGAAGCGAAAAGCTGAACAGGGTTCCATGCAGATGCAGGGAGAAGTTCAGGAACTCGCATTAGAAGATCTTCTAGCCAGGGTCTATCCATTTGACAAAATTGTAGAAGTCCCCAAAGGTATTCGCGGTGCTGATTCGATTCAGACAGTGATCAATGCTAGCCAGCAGGAATGTGGTTCAATCGTCTACGAAAGTAAAAGGACCAAGAGTTTCGCAAATGACTGGATCAGTAAATTAAAGCAGGATCAGGTCACCTGTAAGGCCGACATCGCGGTTCTTGTCACCGAAACATTACCAGGTGATATGGACAGGTTTGGCGAAAAAGACGGTGTCTGGATCTGTGGTTTTAATGAAGTAAAAAGTCTGTCTTTCGTTCTTCGCGAGATGTTGATCAAAACAAACTCGGTGAAGATGGCTCAGGTGAACAAAGGCGACAAGATGGAATTGCTGTACCATTACCTGACCAGCAATGAGTTTGTGCAGAACATCAAGCGCATCGTAGAAAACTATGATGAGATGATAAACCAGCTGAATTCAGAAAAAAAAGCCATGCAAAAAATCTGGGCGATAAGAGAGAAGCAGATATGGGTAGTGCAGGAAAATGTATCAGCGCTATTCGGTTCGATAAAAGGCATCGCAGGCAATTCGCTGGAAACCTCGGGCGTTTTAGAGCTGCCGGACTCGATTATCGAATAAGAATATATTTACTGAGGTATAGGATATGAGTGAAGAAGCAGTTATGGCCCGGAAAGGTCCATTTGGCGTCGTTGTCGAGAAAGGTAAGACGTACTGGTGGTGTGCCTGCGGTCTCAGCAAATCGCAACCATTCTGCGATGGTTCACACCAGGGAACAGAATTTGAGCCGGTCAAGTTTGTGGCAGAAGATAAAGCGATGGTCGCGTTTTGTGGCTGTAAGCGTTCCAGATTCAAACCGTTTTGCGACGATTCGCATATCGCTATCAGGGTAGAGCCAAAAGAGGTCGATGAATCGAAAAAGCCTAGATTATTTTAAAGTCTGCTGCTTTTCACATCATCGTAAAACAAAATCTTCTGCTCTGCATTATCGGTATGGCTAAATGCCAAAAGCATCGATAGACCAGCCTACGCCACCTGTCACAGCCTCTGAATGTCGGCGATGCACAAAATCTTCAATTTCTGCGACCTGATTTTTCGGTACATCAACCATCAACAATATCTCACCGTGAGATAGGGCATCGCTGAATTCGGTCAGATGCACATTAGGCACCTTCATGACAAATTGTTCACCTGCTATAAATGTAGCTAGCATGACGGTCAGTGCTACGGCACTCCACAATATCGTGGCTGACAGAAGAGCGAATATTAACGCGATGAAAGCACCGATAAATATTAATAAATTCACCTGCCATAAAATATATTCAACACGGAATGCAGTATCACTTTTCTGTCTATAGGTTGCCTTAGGCAAGGTTCTGAGATCGACGCCATGTGATATGGCGTGGATATGACGCTTAGGGATATTGTTATTAACTAAATTGTGCACAGCGCGTTGCGCGTGTTTTTCATCGGGGAACAAAAAGAACAGTCTTCTTAACATGACATTTCTCCCATAATAATGCTGAGCCTGAGCGTGAACCTTTGTGCAAATGACTCGCCATTGCTGGCTCATACTATTTAAGGGTACGAATCCGGCAAGTGATGTCAACAAATGTTTGAGCAGGATCAGGAGTAGTAGCTCAAATCCTGTCTTACAGTGCTAAGTAGCGATCTCTATGTCGATCGTAAGCGTCTGAAAACATAAAGCGACCGACAATGATTTTGTAGTACTTCGGATAATTTCGCAAAGCAGATATTTCCCTTTCTAATTATCAATCCTGAGAATAAAAATAAATGTCATATTAATAACAGATTTTGACTGAAATCTGACACTTTCAATAACACTACAGTACGTATGCTTATGCAGGAATCATGAAATTCAACCTCAGGTACTGGCATAAACATAGCTGCGATGCCTATAGAAATGGATTTTAAATAGCTACATGGTATATAAGCGCCTAAAACTGCTCTAATTATTTAACAGGCAGGAATAAGGTTGTTTTTCTGGCATGTGTTTTGCTAATACTAAATTATCGATCACAACTTTAAGGGTGTTAATAATGCATCACAATAAAAATTCTCAGAAAGAAGTATTAGTGACAGAGGCAGTCCTGTGGACATTTCTGGTAACTATTTTCGCAGTGGGTTACCAGCTCGCTAAAGTCACGTTCTAAATTTAGAAAAGTTGGACTGACTATGATCAATTTAATCAAAAAAGGAATAAAAATATTAAACGCGGAACTTACTAAATAGCAACAGTTGTGTGTTAATGCAGATCATGAATACCAGGCAGTGAGCAGTGGTTCATTTAGCCGCGGTTTTTAGCCAGGATTAGCAGATGCGAAACCTGTTTCATTAAGAGTAAAAACAAAGAGGAAAATTATTAATATTTATATGGTGCAACGCGAGTAAGAGATAGGAACAGTGAAGGGTAAAAAATATGTGGGAAGTATACTACAAACCTGATGATGACTCTCAAGAATGGCGTATTTTGGATTCTTACGAAAATAAAGCAATGGCTCTTTTCAATGCTTCTCGGGTGCTGTCTATTTACTTCATGGTAAAAGTGACAGATCCAGAAGATAGCGTAATCTGGAGCAATTAATTATTAATTTGAGGCAACTTATTTGATCTATTCATGATCCCTGCTAACAATTTAAGAGAAGTAATATGAAAGACGGTTTAAAGAAGCCATTGATGATTGCTGCAGTTGTTGTCGGTATTGCTCTGTTTGCGTTTGCTGCACATGCTGCATATAACTATGTTCACTACACGTTACCGCCTGAGCAGGTAAATATCGTTGTAAGTTATTCGCCTGATACTGCATGCAGGATAGATAGTCCTGTATACATGCTGATTACAAATGATAGCAGCCGGGAAATTATCAGCACATCATTTAGTCTGTCGATAAAAAAGAGAATCAATAATGATAACTTTATTCAGTTGCTGGAAAGGGACTACTTTACTGAAAAGATTATCCAGGCCGGTGATTCTTATGCTGGTTGCTGGGTTTATCCTAAATTAAATACTGAGCATTATGTTGCCGAAGAATTAATATATGAAATTAAAAGCAAAGATATCACGTTCAGAAATTAAATATTAAACAGAAACAGAGTCCTATTATCGCAGGTGATGAAATCAATCATCCAATTTGCGTACGCGTCTGCTAGAGGTTTATCAGATCTTCGGTTTCACTTGAGCGCGTAATATTATGACTGGACTCAAGTTGTTATCCACTAGATTATCTCTTTACTAAAATACTCTAAAGGTTTCGAGATATCCCTGCGGGATCACACCGTCTCGTTTTATTTCTATCTGTACCGCCACATGAAATAGAGTATGAGCAGAAGTCACAGATTAATCATTCTGTCTTTTAACCCTTGATACAGATCAAGGGTTCGAGTTTTGCGACCATGCGTGCCAGCCCGGTGTGATCTGCGGCTTTGACCACGGCGTTGACATCTTTGTAGGCGTCAGGTGCTTCCTCTGCGATACCGCGCAGTGATGGGCTGCGGATCAGGATGCCCCGGTCAGCGAGGCGGTGTACAATGCTGCCGCCATCCCATAACCTTGTCGCCTGGCGGCGGCTCATGCTGCGTCCTGCACCATGACAGGCTGAACCATAGGCCATGTGCATGCTCTGTTTCGTGCCTGCAAGAATATACGAGGCCGTGCCCATGGTGCCACCGATCAGTACCGGCTGGCCAGCATCACGAAGCGCCGCCGGCAAGCTCGGATGGCCGGGGCCGAAGGCGCGCGTCGCGCCCTTGCGGTGCACATAAAGATTTTTGGTTTTAGCATTTACTTCATGCTGTTCCACTTTGCAGGTGTTATGTGAAACATCATACAGCAGGTTGAGATGGCTTTCGGGATATATCTGTTTGACTGCCTGTCGGGTTAGATGAGTGACAATTTCCCGGTTCGCCAGAGCGCAGTTAATCGCACCTCGCATAGCGCCCAGATAACGCTGCCCGAGTTTTGAATCGATGGGCGCGCACGCCAGTTCACGATCGGGCAGGGTGATACCGTGATCTTTGGCGCTGACGACCATGCTCTTGAGAAACTCCGTGCCGATCTGGTGCCCCAGGCCACGTGAGCCGCAGTGGATGCTGATCTTTATATCATCCAGGGCGACGCCAAACTGTTTAGCGATATCGGCATCATAGATGGCGACCACCCGCTGTACTTCCAGGTAATGGTTGCCCGAGCCCAGGGTACCCATCTCATTCTTCTGCCGTTCCTTGGCGTGCTCGGATATCTGCTCCGGATCGGCGCCCTGCATGCAGCCGTGTTCTTCGATGCGCTCAAGATCGGCAGCATCACCGAGACCTCTTTCTACCGCCCAGCGTGCGCCGCCGCTGAGCATGGCATTCATCTCCTTTTTGTTGAGATGAAAGATACCGGTACTGCCGACACCGGCAGGGATAGTCTTGTAGAGGACGTCTGCCAGCTCTTTCTGTTTTGCCATGATCTGCTGCAAGGTCAGGCCGGTGTGCAGGGTGCGTACGCCGCAGGAGATATCGAAGCCGACACCGCCGGCAGAGATGACGCCGCCGTGCTGCGGGTCGAAGGCGGCAACACCGCCGATCGGAAAGCCGTAACCCCAGTGGGCATCGGGCATCGCATAGGAAGCGTTGACGATGCCGGGCAGGCGGGCGACATTGCAGACCTGCTGATACACTTTTTCATCCATATCCAGGATCAGGTCTTCACTGGCAAAGATGATCCCGGGCACATACATGCCGTTGTTGGGTTCGATGCGCCACTGGAAATCTGAAATGCGATGTAATTTATTTATATCCATCACTGCTGTCCTGTAGTTTGTATTTAAACATCAACGACACATTGT
>Ga0316188_10000550_pt1 | contig 16317 bp, 14 predicted proteins | sample Phiworburrow1_MG_FD_204933 | JGI IMG/M metagenome (GOLD analysis project Ga0316188, IMG submission 204933) | Coastal sediment microbial communities from Maine, United States - Phippsburg worm burrow 1 | ecosystem: Environmental > Aquatic > Marine > Coastal > Sediment | place: USA: Maine...
CCAGGGGGGTAAGCCGTTGTTTATCAAGAGCTAATGTGCAGCTTGCGGGGTGCTCGCACAACCATGCCGCAACGCCGCCTCACCCAGCCCCAGACCCGGCACGGCCCCTGAACGGCTCGGGTGTCAGGCACGTCCCAGGCAACGTTTCGGTGCCAGGGACGTGCCTGACACCTCCCGAGCCGTGCCGACGCTACACTTGGATCAACGCCGTTCATTCGCAGGACGAAGACCATGGACCAGGCCACCTTGCTGTGGATCGCCGCGGTGCTGCTGACGCTGATCGGCTTCGCCGGCTTGCTGCTGCCCGCCATACCGGGGCCGCCGCTGGTGTTCCTGGGGCTCTTTGCCGCCGCCTGGGCGGAGGGATTCCGCTACATCGGCTTCTGGATGCTGGCGGTGCTGGCGGTGATGACGGTGCTGGCCTATGGCGTGGACTTTGCCGCCACCGCATTTGGCGCCAGGCGCTTCGGCGCCTCGTCACGCGCGGCCATTGGCGCCGCCGTCGGGACACTCATCGGCTTGTTCTTCGGCCTGGCAGGCATCCTGCTGGGACCGTTCCTGGGCGCGGTGATCGGCGAACTGTCCCTGCGCCGGCCGCTGCAGGACGCAGGCCGGGCGGGGCTCGGGGCAACGCTCGGACTGGCGATCGGCGCGGCGGTGAAGATCGCCCTGGCTTTCGCGATGGTCGGCCTGTTCGTCACCGCCCGCTTCCTGTCCAACGGCAGCTGACGGCTCGGCCGCGAGGCTGGGGATTACTGCACGCTGTAGCCGCGCCCCTCCAGGCAGGCCGTCATCGCCCGGAAGTACTCTTCCCGGCTCGATTTCACGCGGTCGGAGGATACGCCTCCCTCCGCGCGCGTCGGGTCGAAGCCGGTCTGGTCCACCGCCCAGCGATGGCACTCATAGCGGTCGCTGGCCGTCTGCTCGGGCGTCTGGCCGGACCTGGGATAGACGTACAGGTTCTCCGTCGCGGGCGAGGTCGTGGTCGCCGGTGCAGCCGGGGGATCGACGACCTCGTAGGCCCGCTGACTCGCCCGCCAGGCGTAGTAGGCGTCGTTGGCGTAGTAATAGGGAATGCCGCCGAACCAGACCGTCGTGTAGTAAGGCGGCAGGACGGAAACATAGACGCCGAGCGGCGGCGCGACCACGACGTAGCGCGGCCCGTAGGGCGCATACCAGACACCGCCGCTGTACCAGTAACTGCTGTGGGAATGTCTGACGACGACGGCGCCATGCGGCACGTACGGCGCGACATGACCGCGCTTCGGATAATATCGATCGTGCTGCCAGCGCGAGTCGTAGCGGTCGTATTGATGGCCATGGCCTTCGTTGCCCTGCGCGTGCCCACCCTGGTTTGTGCGGGGATCATGCCCGCCCGCCAGCGCGCCACCTGCCACGCCGAGCGTCGCCAGCGCGACGGCTGCCAGAACCAGCGCCCGCGTCGTACGCATCCTGTTCGCTGCCATGATCGTCTCCTTGCTCAACGTACGGAGTAGCCACGGCCCGCCAGGCAGGCTGTAATCGCCCGCTTGTAGCCGTCGGCACGCCGCTGCTGCTCGGCAATTGCTTCATCGTCCTGTCCGGACTGCAGCTGCTGGGTCTGCTTCGACGCAGAGTCCTCCACGATGGCGCCGAGGACCGCCCCCGCCGCGGCGCCGACCAGCGCGCCTTCCCCGGAGTGATACGGACTGGATACCGCCGCACCGACCATCGCGCCGGTCATGGCACCCGCCGCCACGGCGGCGCCGGGCGGCGGGCCGGCCTGGACGACACGGACACGCTGTTGCGGCGGCAGCCCCGGCAGGCTCGGGTCGAAGCCACTTTGCCTGACCGACCACAGGTGACACTCGTAGCGATCGCGGTCGAGCTGCGCCTCGCCCTGCCCCTGGGATGGATAGACATACACCTCGGCCGCCTGCTGCGGCGAGGGGGGTGCCTGGACCGGAGCCGCCGGCTGCGTGGGCTCACTGGCGCATCCAGCCGCTATCGTGGCCGTCATCAGGACACCGATTGCCGTCTCGAGTCTCGTTGCCATCGTCCCGTCCTCGCGTAGGGCCCGCAGTAGAAACAACGCGCGGGCTCTCCCGTCGATGACACGGTAGTACCGGGCAGCTGAACGCCAGCTGACCGCCCGCTGCGGGCCGGGAGTGGGATGACTCAGCGGGGAAGGCGGGGCGCGTGGGGGTGGTCACCGGCCCCGCATTGCGGCCGCGCCGGACCGATGAGCGGACCCGCCCGGCGGCCGGGCGCTGTCACGGCTCCAGGAGCAGACGCCTCACCAGCGGGATCGGCAGCCTACCCTGGGAAAGGAAGGCATCGTGGAACTGCTTCAGCGACGCGCCCTTCTTCTGCAGGTACTCATCGCGCAATCCCTGGACCTCGATCTTTCCCAGCGTGTAATAGAGGTAAGTCGGATTGTAGGTACCGCGCCGCGCCTCTTCGAATCCGTTGGCCGGCTCCTGGAAGCACTTGTCCACGAACAGGTCCTGCGCCGCCCGCTCGACGGTCCAGCCTTCGGTGTGCAGCTTGATGCCGGCCACATAGCGGCAATCGCGCGTCAGTGCTGCCTGCAGCTGCGCCAGGTGGTACCTCGGGTCGCCGCCGCCGAATCCCTGCTCCAGCATCATCTGCTCGACATAGTGGGCCCAGCCCTCGGAGTTGGTGCTGGCACCCACCAGCTTGCGGACCTTGGAGGTCAGCTTCTGCTGGTAGAGGCGCTGCACGTAGTGGCCCGGGTAAGCCTCGTGGACATTGATCATCGCCGTGACGTACTTGTTGAAGTAGCGCAGGTGCTGTTCCTGGCGCCTGGCGTCCCAGGCCGGGTCCACGGGCGCGACGTAGTAGAAAGACTCGGTTGCCTTCGTCTCGTACGTCCCCGGCGCACTCGTCGAGGCGAAGGCGCCCCTTCGCGCATACGGTGGGGCCTCCGCGACCTGCACACGAACCTCCGACGGGATGGTGACGAGATCGTGGTCCACTACGTACTGCCTGGCGGCCTCGACGCTGCGCGCCACCGACGGAATCAGGTCCTGGGCGGTGGGATGCTCGTCGGCCAGCAACTTCATGACCTCCGCCGGCGTCTTCGCCGGGTCGATCTGCTTCGCCGTCTCGATGAAGTCCTGGTGGTCCTTCTCCAGTTGTGCCTCACCGATCGCCAGCAATTCCGCCAGCGGCCGATCCAGCATCTCGTCATAGAGGAGCTTCCTGGAGAAGTTCGCGGCGCCTATCGCGAAACTGCCCCTGGAAACCGGCAGCAGGTCCTGCTCCAGCCAGTCGGCGAAGGATTTCGTCGCTGTCACCGCGGCGCCGTTGGCACTGCTGAAGTCCGCCAGGAGCGTGGCGTCGTCGGCAGCCGCCGCCTTCGCCCAGGCCGCGACGTCGTTCTCCAGGTATCCGGCGGATCCGTGTGCCATGCGGATCGCCAGGTCCGTGAATTCCCTGGGGGGGTTCCTGAGATTCCTGCGCGCCGCCTCGTAAACGAACGGCACCTGCCTGAGCCGGCTGGTCACCGAGGCCAGCCGCTGAGCCGCCGGCGCGAAGTCCCTCTTGATGAGGTCGCCGACCGCGCCGCCGGGCATCGACACGTAGTCCATGGGGTTCGTTTCCCAGGTACGCAGGGTCTCGCTGTCGAACAGGTCGCTGCGGATACTCGTCTCAAGCGCCTCGGCATCTATCTTCTCGTCGAAGCTCAGCCCGGAGCGGTCAATTTCATTGAGCAGTTCGAGGTAGCCGTGCAACTGGGTGATTCGCGCCTCGATCGCCTCGCGCGAGCGGTCGTCGAGTTCCCGGTCGTAGTCATGGATGCCGACGCTGGTCGCCCGGGAGGGCGAAAAGCGGAAGGAAGAGTCGAAGTACTCGTCGACGAACTCGTTGAATTCGGCGCTCGCCGTGCTGGGCTGCGGCGTGGGCACGGCGGCGTCCTTGGAGCACGAGGCAAGCGCCAGGATGCCGGCCAGGATGAGTGCAATCGGCGTCTTCATCGGGGATTTCATGTCCCTGCGCCGCGTGGTCCCGCGGTGCCTTCGAGCGAACGGCATGCCAGGGACTACTCCGCGTCGGTCCTGCCGGCGCCGCGTCGACCTGACCGCGGCGACCCGAGGATGCGCGCGGCGCCCTCGGCGCCACCAAGCCACAACAGTATCAGCGTGCCCAGGCCCAGCGTGACCATGATGGCCGCAAAGCCGATGACCACGATGTCGCGCGCAATGCCGATTTCCGTCAGCGCCATGGCGAAGAAGAAGATCATCAGCACCAGCCGGGTGAAACGCGCGATCAATGTCGCCCTGGGAACGTCTTCCTGATGCAGCGCACGCAGCATCGAGGCCGCCGCCGCGCCGGATATGACCCAGCCGAGCCCGAAGATCGCGGCAGCGATGACCAGCTTCGGTACGAACGACACGGCTTCCTCGAGCAGCCGTGCCAGCACGTCCAGCTGCATGGCGATCAACGCGGCGTCGAGGAAGACAAAGAACAACACGAACGCGGCGAAGTTGCCAATCCACTCGAAGAGCGCGAAACGCACGTCCGCCTTGGCGAAGCCCGCGCCCCAGCGGAAGCGCCGCAGCAGGCGATCGAGGCGCAGGATCAGGCAGAACTGGATGACGACCCGCTTGACCGCCCAGCTCAGGAACCAGCCGATGCCGATGAGAATGAGACCACCGACCAGGCTCGGCAGGTACGCGATTATCTGTTCGCCGACTCCGTAGAGCAGGCCACCGACGGGCTTATCCAACGCTTGTCACTCCTTCCAGGTGCCTCTGCTTCAGCAGGCCGGACCAGAACGGCTGGCGTTCCTCGTACTCCGCCACCCAGACCACCGCGCAGGGGGCCGACTCGGTAATCTGCTGGCCGAGCGAGCGACCGAACATGTACTCCAGCGGCTCGCCCGTGCGACCGCCCATGACGATCAGGTCTTCCGGACCGACGCCGCCGAGCAGCGCCATCAGGGTGTTGTCGTCCTGCAGCAGATTGATCCGCGCCTCCAGGCCGCTCGCCGTTGCCAGCGCGGAAATCTCCGCCCCCAGACGCTCGCGATCTTCGAGGGATGCCGAGCGGTCCAGTACCGAGACGATCTCCACCTCGCAACCGAACTGCTGCGAGAGCGCAGGCGAGAGTTCGACAGCCAGCTGCGTGTGGACGCCGCCGCCATAAGGCAGCACGATGCGGCGCACGCCGCCCGGCGGCAGGTCGCCGTGCACGACGGCGACTTCGCAGTGCGCCTGCTTGACGACGCGATCGATGATCGACGACAGGAAGCGCTCCATCATGGTCGGCCGCTTGGGACGCCCGACGATGATGAAGTTGCACTCCTCGACGTCGGCGGTCTCGACGATTCCCTTCGAGATCCGGTGCGCGACCTTGACGATCGCACGGGCACGCACGCCCTCGGCCGCGATCAGGTCGCGGCCGCGTGCCACCATCTCGGCCAGCTCTTCGTCCACCGCGAGGCGCGCGCGCAGCGGCTGGCCGGGCTCGACCTCCACCACGTGCAGGACGATGACCTCGGCATTGTTGCGCCGGGCCACTGCGACGGCGATCCGGCAGAGGCTCTCCATCGGCGTGCTCCGCGACACCGGCAGCAGGATCCGGTACTCCTTGCGCTCCAGCCGGCTGAGCGCCTGGGTCTTCTTGACGTGGGCCAGTTCGCGCTTGGACGAATACGTGTAGTAGATCACGACGCCGGCGACGATCCAGAAGACCGTCAGGACCCAGGCGATCACGCTGTAGTTGAACATGTACAGCGCCAGGAACAGCAGCAGCAGGATGCCGGCGATCGTCACGTAGGGAAACAGCGGCACGAAGAAGCCGCGGTCGAGATCCGGGCGCAGCTTGCGCAGGCGGATCAGCGCAACGTTTACCTGCAGGAACAGCAGCAGGAACATGACGTCGGCGGCGGCCGCGACGTCCTCGATCGGCAGCGACACCGCGATCAGGATGACGATGACCAGCGAGAACATGATCGAGATGTGTGGCGTGAAGCGCTTCGGATGCACCTTGCCGAAGAACGACGGGAAGTTGTGGTCCTTCCCCATGGCGTAAGCGACCCGGGACGACGAGTAGATCGTGGCGTTGAGCGCCGACATGGTCGAGATCAGGCCGCCGACCAGCAGCATGATCCCACCGCCGGTGAAGAACGTCTTGGCCACCTCGACCAGCGCGATCTCCTTCTTCGAGGCGAGGTAGTCCCAGGGCGTGAGACTGCCCGGATCGACCGCGCCCAGGGAGACCACCGCCACCAGCAGGTAGATGGGCACCACGATCATCAGCGAGAAGAACACCGCGCGGGGAATGTTCTTGCGCGGATTCTCGACCTCCTCGGCACACTGGGCGATCACCTCGAAGCCCTGGAAGGCGATGAAGGTCAGGCCCATGGCCTTGAAGATGCCGCTCCAGCCGTGCGGCGCAAAGGGCGTGAAGGCGCTCTGCCAGCCGGACCTTGAGAAGACCACTTCCAGCCCGAGGCCGATGAACACCAGCAGGATGACGATCTTGCCGATCGTCACCATGTTGCCGATCTTGCCGGTCTCCGAGGCGCCCCGGAAGTTGATGTAGGCGAACAGCGCGGCGACGGTCGCCGCAATCAGCTGCTTGGTGCTGAGGAAGCCGATGTCGGGGAGCGTCAGGCCGATCTCGAGCAGCACGTGTTCAAAGTACGCAGCGAAACCGAGTGCGTACAGGCTGCAGGCCACCGCATGCGCGAACCAGTCCATCCAGCCCGACAGGAATCCGTTCCAGGTCGGCAACGCCTCACGGACCCAGATATAGCCGCCGCCGGCGCCGTGGAAGCACGAGCCGAGTTCCGCATAGGACATCGCAGTGAGCAGCGCCACGCAGGCGTTCAGCGCGAAGGTGACGATCAGCGCCGGACCCGCCACACCGGCCGCGATGCCCGTCAGGACGAAGATGCCGGCGCCGATCATGGCGCCGACGCCGATGAGCGTCACGTCGAAGACGCTCATTTCACGGCTGAGCTGGACCTCGGTGGAGAACTTACCCATGCCGGCTGGACGCTCCTGGCAGCTCACCGCAAGCGCGCAAAGAAGGGTGCGCCGGCGACTCTAGCACGGGCATTTCGGCAATGCGAAGGATGCCGCCGGCAGCCGCCGAGGCTGTCTCCGCGGGAGGCCGGGGCGCCCGCGCCCGGGCGCCTGGCAGGCCGTTGTCAGGCCAGCTTCTTGCGGGCCTTCGCGGCCAACGCCGCGATCTCGGCCTGGCGTCCCTGGTCCGCCAGTTCGCGCCCCGGACGCGGCGCGGCCCGGGCGGCCTTGTCCAGGTAGTGCATCGCCTCGGCGTAATTGCCTTCCTCGTACAGGTAGTCGGCGTAGAAGTAATTCGGGTCGATGCCGTCCGGGTTGATCTTCAGCGCCTGTTGCAGGAGTTCCCTGGCCTTGTCATCGTCGCCAAAGCCGAGGGGAAAGCCGGGCACCTTGTAGTAGAGCGCCCCGAGACTCGTATACGCCGCGCCGTCGAGCGCCGTCGGATCGAGCTTGAGGGCCGCCTGCAGGTTGCCGCGCGCTTCCTTGCACAGGCCGAGCGCGCCCAGCCCGCCCTTGGCACCGGCGAAGCTGCTCTCAATGATGCCTTCCCAGATCAGTGCCTCTGGCCTGTCCGGGTGCTGTTTTGTAAAGGCTTCGGCGCGCTTTTCCAGCCCGTCGAAGGCCTCGATGCGCGGATTGCCTGCCGTCGTTGCGTAGTTCGCCTTCGCCCAGGCCTGCTGGATCGACAGCAGCTCTGCATTGAAGGTGGGATCGGGCGTCGCGGCCAGGCCGGCGGTGGCGAGAAGCAGCGCCGAGGCGCCAAGGAACGGGAATAGTGTCTTCATCGAAGGGTCCTCTCCTCAGGATTGTTTTCCCAGGCTTGCTGCCGGGAGCAGTTCGCGCGGGGTTGCTGCGGGCGGCGCGGGCTGCTGGGCATGACGGCGGATCACCGCCAGCTGTTTGCGCAGAGCGCCGTCCACGACCCGCGGCAAGATGCCGTTGACGCGTGCAAAGAATTTTTCGGGCCAGCCGAGTACCGACTCGGCGCGGCCGTCCTCGAGCATGTTGCAGACCGCCCGGGCGACTGCCTCCGGCGAGTCCATTGTCACGCCGAGTTCCTGGTTCATGCGCTCGACGGCCGAGGTATTGATGCCGGTACGGGTTGCGCGCGGCGCGACGTAGTGCACGCCGATATGGGTGTCGGCCAGCTCGCGGCGCAGCGCTTCCGTAAAGCCGCGCACCGCAAACTTGGTGGCCGAGTAGACCGCGTAACCCGGGTATCCGATCGCGCCGAAGACGGAGCCGGTATTCAATATCCGCGCTTGCGGCTGGCGCCTGAGGTGCGCCAGCAGGCCGCGACAGAGATGGATGGGTGCCAGGACGTTGATCGCGACTGCCAGGTCGACCTGTTCGGGTGGCTGGTCCTCGAACATGCAAAAGTGGTTGATACCCGCGTTGTTCACCAGGACGTTGATGCCGCCGCGCCAGGAGGCGGCCTCGATACACAGGCGCTGCCGGTCGGTAGCGCTGGTCAGGTCCACTACCAGCGTCCCGACGCGGTCACCGAATTCCGCCAGTCGCTGCGCGGCGCGCGCTAGCGCCGCGGCGTCGCGATCGACCAGCAGCACCGCCGCGCCTCGAGCCAGCAACTCCGCAGCGATCTCGCCACCAATTCCGCCGGCAGCTCCCGTGATCAGCGCCTTGACCGTGGCCGGCTTCATGCGGTCTTCCTCAAATCGGCCGCGGCGCCTGACCGGCTGGCGCTGCCAGTAACCAGGCCGCGGAACATCTGGCCGTAGAGCCAGTAGACGCCCTTTGCGCAACGGATCACGGCCTGCCGGTCCTGGGGTTCGTCGAGCCGCCCGAGGATCTCCGCCAGGTCCTGGATATGATCCTGGTCGAGCTCGCCGTGGCTGCGCAGGTAGGTAAACGCGCTCGTCGGCAGGCACAGCGTCGCCTGGATCCGGTCGGCCGCCCGCAGCGCCAGGGACACGCTGGTGCCCTCCAGCACTTGCACCATGCCGAAGAAACCCACCGGGTTGCGCCGCATGACGGTGTCATAGGCGTAGGCCACCATCGCTTCCGTGGCTACCGCGGGCGCGGCGGCCGCGGCGGCGGCGCGATCGCCCCCGGCCTTGTCGATGTCGTTGAGGATCCACTCGTCATGGCCCTCCTCCTCCTCGAGGTAGCGCAGCACCGCGTGCTGCAGCCAGGCGAGGCGGTCGGGAAGGCGCGAGCCCACGGCCATCAAGAGCGGCACCGTGTGGCGCACGTGGTGATAGGCCTGGGTCAGGAAGGCGAGATACAGCTCCCGCGTGACGCTGCCGGACAGGCAGTCCTGGATGGCTGGCGCGGAGAGCAGGAATTCGCGGTCGGCAGCGGTGTCGCGAGCGAGTTGCTCGTGGAATTTCATGGTGTTCCTCGTTTCAGGAGGCGAGTTCATCGCAATACAGGGAATCGAGCAGGCTGCCGTACCGGCCCGCGATTTCGCGGCGACGCAGCCGGCCGTTGGCGGTCAGCAGGCCGTTGGCAAGGGAAAATTGTTCCGGGGCGCGCACCCAGCGTCGCACCTGCGCATAGTCCGGCAGCCGGGAGTTGGCCGCGTCGATCGCGCGTTGGATCACCGCGGCATCGGCCTCGGCCGGGGAGGCGCTGACCAGGGCCACGGCATAGGGTCGCGCTTCGCCCAGCACCATGGCCTGGCGGATACCCGGCTGCTGGGAGATTTCCCCCTCGACCCACTCCGGCGACACATTGCGGCCAAGGCTGCTGACGAACATGTTCCGCAGGCGGCCGCGGACATATAGGTAGCCATCGGCGTCGCGCTCGCCCAGATCGCCTGTCGCCAGTTCGGCGCCGGGTTCCCGCGCGTCGCCGCCAAGATAGCCGAGCAGGGTGACGCCCGAGACGTGGAGCTGGCCGCCGTCGTCGATTCGGACCCGCGCATGCGGCAGGGGACGCCCGACGCTGCCGGCGCGCCTCGCCTGTGGCGTGTTGAGGCAGACGACGGACGCGCACTCGCTCAGGCCGTAGCCCTCGTACACCGGCAGTCCCACTGCCGCGGCACGCTCGAGCAGCGACAGCGGCACGGCCGCGCCGCCGACCGCGATGAACTTCAGCGATCCGGGCGGCCGCCAGCCATTCTCGCTCGCGGCAACGAGCAGCCGCAGCAGTTCCGGCACGAGAATCAGGCTTTCAGGACGGCTCTCGGTCACCGCTCGCAGCAGCAACGCGGGATCGGGGCCCGAGTAGCGCATGCCCGTGACGGTCGCCGGAGGTATCAGGCAGGTCGCGCCGGCCAGCAGCGGCGCATAGATGCCGGCAATGTTCTCCAGCAGGGTCGGCAGCGGCAGCAGGCAGAGGTGCCGCTGAATGGCGAGCGACGCGGTCGCGCCGGCCAGGGAGGCAGCCAGGGTCTCCAGTTGCGTGGCGGAGAGACAGACGCCCTTGGGCGTCGCCGTACTGCCGGAGGTATAGGTCACCTTGGCGGTTTCCGCCGGCGCCAGCGGCAGGGCTTCCGGATGGCGCTGTCGGCGAAACAGCGACAGCCCGCTGCGGCTGGACACTGCATCGGCCCGCCAGCCTGCCAGCAGGTCGCGCATCCGCGCAGGCGCGTCCGTCAGGACGGCATCGATGCCGGCGTCTTCGAGCGCATGCAGCAGCTGCGCCGGCGTGAAATAGCCGGGTAGCGGCACGGAAAAGATACACCCCAGGTGCAGCGCCAGGTCCGCGATAGCCCAGCCGACGCCGTTGTCCGCCAGCAGCGCAAAGCGCCTGCCCTGGCTGCCAGTGAGCCATCGAGACTCCTCGGCCACCAGTGAGGCCAGTTCGCGGTAGGTGACCGACCGCAGCCCGTCATCGAGCGCAATGTTCGCGCCCGGGGCTTTCTGGATCGCCCTGGCGAGCGCGCTAATGGTCGCGGTCTCCGTGCTGGAAGGCAGCGATCCGCCAGCTGTCAGGCAGATGTCCGACAAAGACGCGTGGATCCGACTGGTAGTACGTGCCCCAGGCATCGTCCCCGCCGGCCACCCTCGACGCGTCGGCTCGCGCCAGCTCGAGCAACGGCGCGCCGAAGCCCAGCAGGATCTGGCGCACCGCACTGGTGGCGGTAAAGGCGATCCAGCGGAAGTCCCTGGACATGAGATAGGCCGGCAGTTGCGCGACGATGCGCATGGCCGTGCGACAACTGCCACCGGCCAGGTTGCCGATCTCGACGATTTCCTCCCGGCGGATGTCCAGTCCGCTGGCGGTGGCGATCGCGGTCTCTATCGGCGCGTCCAGGTACTGCTCCAGGAACAGCTGCTCGACGGCGGCCGGGCGAAGGCCGGCGACGCCGCGTAGCTTTCCGTCCGGGTCGCGAAAGCCGAGCAACGTCGGCATGAAGCTGCGAACCGTGGCCGCATGCTTGCGCGCAAACGCCGCGCTGACGAAGGATTCGAACTCCGTCCGTTCGGTCGCGTCGCGTACCGCCTCCTGCAGCTGCAGGCGGCGGCCATGCGGTTTCGTGCCGGCAACCGTTTCGGGACACTGCAGGGGGGCCAGGGTGGCCGCCGTGTCTTGGCTGGTGTGACTCAAGCAGGGACTCCTCGTTTGGGCCGCCGGTGCGCGCCGCGGACGCGCCGTTACCCGTTAGACGGCGCGCAGCGGCCAAATCAATCGAAGCCGGCTGGCTGGACGTCATTTCCTTTCCTTTCAAGAACCTGCGCACGGCGGCCCGGTCAAATCCGGACCGCGGCGATTGATTTGACGGCGACAGGCCGTCTAATGGGCGAACGACGCTGGCTGGAAGGACCTCGTGACCGACGACCGGCAACTGGTGGAGCGCATGCTTGCGGGAGAGGAACGTGCTTTCGACACGTTCTTCGAGACCTATTTTCCCCGCATGTACCGCTTTGCGCTGCCGCGCGTTGGCCTGAACGAGGACACCGCCAAGGACGTCGTCCAGGCGGCGCTGATCAAGGCCATGCGCAAGCTGGGTAGCTGGCGCGGCGAGGCCGCACTGTTTACCTGGCTGTGCCAGATCTGCCGGCGTGAGATCGCGGACCACGTCCGGTCGGAGAAGCGCCGGGTCGACAACGTGGTGCTTATCGAGGACAGCGAAGACGTTCGTGCGGCACTCGAGTCCATCGAGGCGCCGCCGAGCTTTGATCCACTGCGTCGCGCCGACGGCGAGGAGTTGAAGCGGCTGGTACACGCGGTGCTCGACCGCCTGCCCAATCGCTACGGCGAGGCACTCGAGTGGAAATACGTGGAGGGGCGCTCGGTCGAGGAGATCGGTGAGCGACTTGGAATCGGTCACACCGCCGCGCAGTCGCTGCTGGCGAGGGCGCGGGTGGCCTTCCGTGAAGGAATCGAGGCAGTGTTCGGCGCGTCGGCGGTCGACGTCCTCGCCAGCCTCGAGGCCTGAGGATCATGACCATGAAGGACACAGAGCGGTTCGTGACTGGCGAAGACGAAGAACTGGCGGCACTGCTTCGTGCTGCGGGCACGCGCGCGCGCCCGGCGGCGGCGGCGGCTGCCGCAGTGCGCGCCGCGGTCGAGCGCGAGTGGCGTGACGCGATCGCGGCGCGGCGTCGCCGGCGGACCTTCACTGCCTGGGCAGCCGCCGCGAGCGTGGCGGTCGCGGCCCTCGCCCTGTGGACGGCACGGCCGCTGTACCTGGCGGCCGGCGATCCGCTGGCTGCCCTCGCGCGGGTCGAGGGCCAGGTGGAGTACCGCGACAATGCAAACGCGAGCTGGACCTCCGTCACCTCCTCGCTGAACCTCAAGTCCGGCGACAGGTTGCGAACCGGCAACGCCGGGCGGGTCGCGCTGACACTGACCAACGGCCTGGACGTCCGACTCGATTCCGGGACCGAGCTGGCCTTCGTCGACTCAGGGCACGTCGCGCTGGAACGTGGCGCCATCTACGTCGATTCGGGCGCGGAGGCCGGGGCGGGCTCGCGCGCCCTCGAGATCGCAACGCCGCTGGGGGACGTGAGGCACCTCGGCACACAGTATCAGGCCCGCCTGGATGACTCGGTCCTGCGCGTCGCCGTGCGTGAGGGCCGCGTCAGTGTCGGTGCCGGGGGCGTCACCACCGTCGCGGCCGCTGGCGAGCAGATCCTGGTGGCTGAAAACACCGTCAGGCGCTCGGCGCTGCCCGCTCGCTCCGCGCAATGGACCTGGATCAACGCGGTCACGCCCCCGTTCGCCATCGAGGGCAAGTCGGTCGCCGATTTCCTGTCCTGGGCGGCACGCGAGACCGGACGGTCCATCGACTACGCCTCGCCGGAGGTGGCCCGACAGGCCCACGGTATCGTGCTGCGCGGCTCGGTCGCCGGCCTGACGCCCGACCAGGCGGTCGGCGCCGTGCTGTCCACCACGCCCCTGCGGCCCGAGATCCTTGGAGAACGTATCCGCATCGAGGGATCCGCACTCTAGGCTCGGCGCTTGGCCATTAGTATGTAGGGGCCTGCTCGGTTACTATCGCGATGCCGGCGCTGCCAGCGCGGGTGCGCGAAGCAGCCATGCCCCCACCGTCCGATCTCCCTTCAGCCCGAACCCGCAAACGAAGCGGACTCGCGACATTCGCCGCGGCGTTTGCCCTCGGTCACTGTGCGCTGGCCGTTGCGGCGGCGCCCTACCTGGGGCGATCCCTCGACGAGGTGCTGCAGGAATTCCCTGGGCGGGGGCTCGAACTGATCTACAACAGCGCCATCGTGCCGCCGACACTCGAGGTGACCGCCGAACCGGCACCCGGCAGCGACCTGGCGGTGCTGGAACAGTTGCTGGCCCAGCACGGCCTGCGGGCCGAACGCGTCGCCGACGGCATCTACGCCGTCGTCCGGGCCGACGGCGGCAAGGTCGCCCCGCCGCCGCGCCCGGCTGCAAGCGCCGAACCTGCGACGCTTCAGGCGGTGGTCGTGACCGCCAGCCGTTACTCCCTGGCCGCAGAAGTTCCGGACTTCCATACCTTCCTGACGCAGGAGCAGGTCGAGGCCCTGCCGCGCCTCGCGGACGACACGCTCAAGGCGGTCCACCGCCTGCCGGGCGCCGCCAGCAACGGGCTGTCCGGGCTGGCGCACATGCGCGGCGGCGAGGAAAACGAGACGCTGATCATCTTCGACGGCCTGCCGCTCTACGAGCCGTTCCACCTCAGGCTCCTGCAGAGCCCGATCAGCGTGCTCGACCAGCGCATCGTCGAGAGCCTCGACGTATACGCCGGCGGCTTCACCGCCGACTACGGCGACCGGATGAGCGCCATCATCGATGCGCGCTCCGTGCACCCGGACGCCGACGGCTACTACGAGTTGGGACTGAGCCTGTTCCACGCCAGCGCCCTGGCCTCGCAGAAATTCGCCGGCGGCCGCGGCCAGTGGCTCGTCTCGATCCGGCGCAGCAATCTCGACCTCGTGGCGGACTGGCTGAACTCCGACCTGGGCGAGCCGAAGTACATGGACGGCTTCGCCCGGGTGGACTACGCCTTCTCCGACAGTACCCGCGGCGGCATCGAGATGCTGCTGTCGACGGACAAGGCCACCGTCTCGAACACCAGCGGCACCGAGCAGGTGGATGCGGAGTATCGCAACACCTATCTCTGGGCCACCTTGGAACACGACTGGTCGGAGCGTCTGACGGGCAGGGCCGTACTGTCATGGACGGGCGTGTCCTCCCAGCGCGAGGGCACGGTGCTGGAAGCGGACCAGCGCGAGGGCAGCGTCGACGACCAGCGCGACTACGACGTCGTCGGTCTGAAGCTCGACGCCAGCTACGACGCGGGCCGCTGGCTGCATCGCTTCGGCGCGGAAGTCCGCTCGCTTCGCGCCAGCTACGATTACACCAGCCATGTCGTCTTCCAGACCGATTACCCGTTCCCCGGCAGCCCCACGCAGGAAACCGACCGGCAACTGTCCCCTGCCCCCGCGGGCCAGCACTACGCGGTCTATGCAAGCAGCCGGCTGCGCGTCACCGACGACCTGACGGCCGAACTGGGCCTGCGCTGGGACCGGCAAACCTACAGCGGCGAATCCGACAACCAGCCAGCGCCCCGGGCCAACGTCGTCTGGAACCTGGACGACGCGACCCGGCTGCGGGCCAGCTGGGGACGTTTCGAGCAGTTCCAGGGCATCGAGGAGTTGCAGGTCGAGGACGGCATCGACACCTTTCAGCACGCCCAGCGCGTCGAGCATTCCATCGTCGGGCTCGAGCACGACCTGCCGGCCGGTTTTGCGATCCGGGCGGAAATCTACCGCAAGGACTACCACCAGCCACGGCTGCGCTTCGAGAACCTGTTCGATCCGCTCTCCCTGGCGCCGGAACTTCGCTGGGACCGGGTCGGCATCGCGCCCGATTCCGCCGTGGCCAGGGGCTTCGAGCTGCTGCTGACCCGCAGCAGCGTCGAGCCGTGGAACGGCTGGCTGAGCTATACGTACTCAAGGGTCGAGGATCGCGAAGCCGGTGTCGACACCCTGCGCAGCTGGGACCAGAGGAACAGCGTGAGTGGCGGGATCACCTGGGCCCAGCGCGGCTGGAAAGCCACCCTCGCCGGCACCTACCACACCGGATGGCCGGTGACTCCGGTGACGGTGGTCGATACGGCAACGGGACCGACCGTCGTCGTGGGTCAGCGCAACACGACTCGCTACACCGATTTCGCCTCGCTCGACCTGCGCGTCAGCCGGGACTTCCAGCTACGCTACGGCTCGCTCAATGCGTATGTCGAGGTGACCAACGCACTGAACCGGAAGAATCCCTGCTGCAGCGACTTTTCCTATGAATCCGAAGAGGGCGGCAGCCTGATCCTTGAAACGGAAGTCCGCCACTGGCTGCCCCTCGTCCCGTCCATCGGCGTGCTCTGGAAATTCTGAGCGATTGATTTGGCCGCTTCGCGACGTCTAACCGGGTAACCGGTAAACAGCATTCCAAAGAGGTTCCGCATGCGTCACAGGCAAAGCTTACGGGCAATCGTTCTGGGCGCGCTTCTTGTCGCGGCATCGACGCTGGCGGGTTGCGGCGGCGGAAGCGGGTCCGGCGAGTCCGGCTCGGACGAATCGGGTGGCGGCGGCACGGCCGGCAGCGGCAGCACCAACCAGGCCACCAGCTACAGGATCCTGGCAACCAACGACCTGGGCATGCACTGCGTGGACGCGGACTTCTCCGTGTTCTCCATCCTGCCACCTTTCAACGTGGTGGACGGGCAGGTAGTGCGCACGGATTCGACGGGCAAGCCGACACTATTGAACGACAGCGCGGTGACCCTGGGCTATTCCGCCATCGCCGACGCCAATGGCTCCATCAACAGCAGCAGTCGCAACAAGACGAATTTCTGGCAATTCGCCCAGCACACCTATGGCGCCAA
>Ga0316188_10000551_pt1 | contig 16315 bp, 15 predicted proteins | sample Phiworburrow1_MG_FD_204933 | JGI IMG/M metagenome (GOLD analysis project Ga0316188, IMG submission 204933) | Coastal sediment microbial communities from Maine, United States - Phippsburg worm burrow 1 | ecosystem: Environmental > Aquatic > Marine > Coastal > Sediment | place: USA: Maine...
GCCGGCGACCGCGACGGGCTCGCCCGGCGACGCGCGCACGTCGGAAAGCAGCGGCAGCAGCAGCAGCACGGCCAGTGCGAGCGGCACGCGAAACCAGAACACGCCGGGCCAGCCCAGCCACTGGATCAGCGCACCACCCAGCAGAGGGCCCAGCGCGAGCCCGAGGCTGAACGTGGTCACGTAGATCGCCAGCACGCGGCGCTTGTCCCCGGCCGGAAACAGCAGCGTCGCCAGCGCCGGCCCGCAGGCGACCGCGAGGCCGACCGCGATGCCCTGCAGCACCCGCATCGCCACCAGCCAGCCGTAGTCCGGCGCGAACCCGGCGGCGGTGTGCGCGAGCACGCAGGCCGCCATTCCGATCGCGAAGATCCGTCGATGCCCGTACAGATCGCCGAGCCGTCCCGACACGAGCGTCACGAAGGACTGCGCGACGACGAACGCGATCACCACCCACTGGATGTCGCGCAGCGCGAGGCCGAACGCCGCGGTCATCGCGGGGAAGGCCACGTTGACCGCCGTGTCGAGCGGCCCGACCAGCGCGCCCCCGCACACGAGGAACAGGCCGAAGACCGGATTGCGAAGCGGTGCGGGCGATTCCGGCGCCGGTGCTGCGCCTGCTGCCGGGCCGGGCGCGGTCGTCGTCGTGCGCGCCGGGCGAGTCATCGCGGCCCGCGGACCCCGCCCGTCATCGCTTGCGCCCGACCATCCCGCTCGCGACGTAGACCCCGCCCAGCATCATCTGCTCCACCCGGATGCGGCCGAGCGCCTCCTCGAGATGGCTCCAGGGACGCACGAGGCCTTCGAGCGTGCTCACCGAATGCAGTGCCGCGGCGAGCACGACGAGGTTCACCGGCAGCGCCCAGAGATGGCCCCAGTTCAGCCCCGAGGCCACGACGCGCGCACCGACCTTCAGCCGGTCGACGACGTTGGCGACCGCCACCGGTTCGCGCAGGACGTCGTGGGTGAAGTGGAACAGCGCCGCGTCGGCCTTCAAGCCGATCTCGGCCTCCTCGACCGGTGCGTTGATCAGCGTCACGTTGCGCCAGCCGTGCTCGTGCACGCGTTCGCGGGCCTTCTCGATCATGTCCGGACTCTGCTCGATCGCCACGATGCGCCCCTTGGCGCCGACCCCGGCGATCAGCGGGCCCAGGCTCAGCCCGGTGCCGCAGCCCGCGTCGATCACGGTGTCGCCGGGACGCAGTCCGAGCCGCTCGATCGCCCGGCGCCTGACCGGCTCGAAGAACGACAGCTCGAAGTCGTAGATGCCGGCGCGCCTGCTGTACTGCGCGAGCGACTGGTTGCGGTCGGGCCTGCGTCGGGCCATCGTGTGCCTGCGGTCGATTCGTGGGAGGGGCCGCCGGGCGCGCTTTCGCCGACACCCGGTCTGTCCGATAGCTTCGCGCAGATCCGTCGCAAAGTCGATTAAAGTTCGGTCGGACCCGCGCCGCCGGCGCGGTCGTGCGAGGGGGTGCCGCCAGATGACCGAGAGCCGCGTGAACGATTTCCAGATCGATCCGCTGCCCGACGGCGCCGTGTTTCGCCTGACGCGACCGGCCAAGCTCAACGCGATCACCCGGCCGATCCTGCTCGGTCTGGCGGCCTGCCTCGCCGATCTCGAAGCGCGCGGGATGCGCCTGCTGGTGATCACCGGCGAAGGCGAACGCGCCTTCTGCGCCGGCACCGACCTCGCGGAGACCCAGGAGATGTCCGCCGCCGCGCGGCTCGACAAGAGCGCGATGGCGCGCGATCTGTTCGCACGGCTGTCGCGCTCGTCGCTGATCAGCGTCGCGGCGGTCAACGGGCTGGCGTTCGGCGGCGGGCTGGAACTGGCGATGGCCTGCACCTTTCGCGTCGCGGCGCCCCACGTGAGCGTCTCGCTGCCCGAGATCAAGCTCGGGCTGCTTCCCGCCTACGGCGGCACGCAGTTCCTGGCCGCGCTGGTGGGCAGCGCGCGCGCGCTCGACCTGATGCTGACCGGGCGTCGCCTGGGCGCCGAGGAGGCGCTGGCGATGGGGCTGCTGAGCCGGGTCGTCGCGCCCGAAGAAGACGTGCTGGCGCGGGCGCTGGCGCTCGGCCGGGAGGTGACGCAGTTCAGCGGGCAGGCGGTCGACGGCATCCGCCGCTGCGTCGCTGCCGCCGGCGCGCAGGTGACCGACGCGGGGCTGGCCGCCGAGGACCGCGTGGTGCGCGAAGTGTTCGTCACCGATAACGCGCGCGAAGGGGTGGCGGCGTTCCTGGAGAAGCGCGCACCGGTATTCAAGTCCTGAGCAGGCCCGGAGGGTAGCCCGAATGATCGAACGAGAGCTGGACATTCCGACCGCAGACGGCGCGATGAACAGTTTCGTCGTGCACCCGGAGGAAGGCGGCCCCCATCCCGTCGTGTTCTTCTACATGGACGCGCCGGGCAAGCGCGAGGAACTCCACGACATGGCCAGGCGGATCGCCACGGTCGGCTACTACGTGGTGCTGCCCAATCTCTACTATCGGAAGACGCGCGAGTTCAGCCTGGTGCGCACCGAGCAGGGCATGGCCGAGATGTTCGCGATGATGGGGCACCTGAGCAACGGCCGGGTCGTCGACGACACCCGCGCGCTGATCGGGTTCGTCGACGCGCAGCCGCAGGCCGACGCGTCGCGCATCGGGGCGGTCGGCTACTGCATGAGCGGGGCGTTCGTCCTCGCGGCGGCGGCGAACTTCCCGGACCGGATGCGCTGCGTCGCGTCGATCTACGGCACGAAACTGGTCACCGACGACGAGGATTCGCCGCATCGCCTGGTCGACCGGATCCGGTGCGACACCTACCTGGCGTGCGCCGAGACCGACAGCTACGCACCACGGACGATGGTCGATGCCTTCGAGGCCGCGATCCGCAAAGCGGGCACGCCGTATCGACTCGAGTGGTACCCCGGCACGCAGCACGGCTTCGCGTTTCCGCAGCGCGCGGGGATGTACGACAAGCCCAGCGCCGAGCGTCACTGGGAGCGGCTGTTCGCCCTGTTCGAACGCAATCTGCGGCACTGACCGGCGGCGCGCCCAATCAACCACCAACCGCCAACCAACTGGAGGAACCCCGTGCCAATCTACGAACTGCGCACCTACACTGCCATCGTCGGCAAGATGGCGACCATCGTCGATCTCTACAAGAACGAGGGCTGGCCGGCGCTGTCCAAGCACCCGCCCAAGCTCGTCGGCTACTTCACCGGCGACGTCGGCGCGATGCACCAGATCGTCCACCTGTGGAAGTTCGACGACGACGCCGACCGGCGCGCGTTCTGGGACGGCGTGTTTTCCGACCAGGCCTTCATGGCGTTCGCCGCGAAGCTGCGGCCGTTGCTCGCGTCGCAGCAGAACAAGCTGATGCTCGCCGCACCCTGGGGTCCGCACCCTTGAGTCCGGTCCGGCGCGTCGCGACACGCGCGGCGCGCGGGCGATGACCGCGCGGCTCGACGCGCGGCTCGCGCTGCTGCTGACGCTGCCGCCGTTGATGTGGGCCGGCAACGCGGTGGTCGGACGCCTGGCGGTGGGGCACGTGCCACCGCTCGCGCTGAACGCGCTGCGATGGTTGCTCGCGCTCGCGCTGCTGCTGCCGCTGGGCTGGCGGGCGATCGGCACGCCGCAGGCCCGGCGCGAGGTGCTGCTGCGCTGGCGGCCGCTCGCCGTGCTCGGGCTGCTCGGGGTGGGCTGCTACAACGCGCTGCAATACATGGCGCTCACCACCTCGACCGCGCTCAACGTCACGCTGATCGCGTCGAGCCTGCCGGTGTGGATGCTGGCGATCGGGGCGCTGTTCTATCGGGAGCATCCGACGCGGCGTTCGATGCTCGGCGCGGCGCTCTCGCTGGCGGGCGTCGCGGTGGTGCTGGCACGCGGCGACGCGATGCAGCTCGCGCAGGTGCGACTGGTGCCGGGCGACCTGCTGATGCTCGCCGCGATCATCGCCTGGGCTTTCTACAGCTGGCGGCTGGCGCGGCCCCACCCGCTGCTCTCCGGCAAGGCCAGGCCGGACTGGGACTGGGCGGCGTTCCTGCTGGTGCAGACGATGTTCGGCGTCGTCTGGGGCGGTGCATTCGCGATCGCCGAGGCGGTGGTCGCGCCGGCGCCGATCCTGTGGTCGCCGATGGTCCTGCTGGCGCTGGCCTACGTGGCGATCGGGCCTTCGCTGATCGCCTACCGCTGCTGGGGGCTCGGCGTGGTGTCGGCGGGCCCGGCGATGGCGGCGTTCTTCGGCAATCTCACGCCCTTGTTCGCGGCGGTGCTGTCGGCGGCGGTGCTGGGCGAGGCGCCGCACCTGTACCACGGACTGGCGTTCGCGCTGATCGTGGCGGGCATCGTGGTGTCGGCGCGGCGCTGAGCCGCGGCCGGTTTCGAGCGGCCGTCGGCGCGTCGCTCGACGCCGGCGTCAGGCGCGGCGCGGTCCGGACGCACCCCGGTTCGCGCGCGCCCTCAACCCCCGCGAGCGCCGCCCGCGCCCTTAACCCCCGCCGGGGCCGCCCGATTCGAGCGACCTGCGCAGCGCCGCGCGATCGGCCTTGCCGGTGCGGCCCAGGGGCAGCTCGGCGCCGAAGTGGATCGCGTCGGGCTGCTTGAACCTGGGCAGCCGCACCGCCGCGAAGTCCCGCAACGCTGCCTCGGTGGGCGAGCAGCCCGGGCGTGGAACGACCAGCAGGTGGATCCGCTCGCCGAGGATCGCGTCGGCCACGCCGGTGGCCATCGCGGCCGCCACCTCCGGGTGCTCCGCGAAGACCTGCTCGATCTCCAGCGGCGACACCTTGTTGCCGCCGCGCGAAATCAGCTCCTTCGCACGCCCGGCAAGCTCAACGACTTCCCCGTCGCGCAGGCGCGCCATGTCCCCGGTGCGCAGCCAGCCGTCCTGGAAGGCTGCGCGCGTCGCCTCGGGCGCGTCGAGGTAGCCGTTCATCGCGAACGGGGTGCGCAGCTGCAGTTCGCCGACCTCGCCGTCGGGCGCGTCGCCGCCGTCGGCCGCGGCGATGCGGAACGCCACGCCCGGCGAGGGGCGGCCGATGCACCCCGAGTAACGCGGGTGGTCCTCGGGGAACAGGAAGAAGTCGGAGGTCGACGACTCGGTCAGGCCGTAGATGTCGATCAGCCGTGCGCCGGGAAAGCGCGCCATCAACTGCGCCGCAAGGGCGCGGCCGAGCGGCTCGCCGCCGATCAGGATCTGGCGCAGCGCCGTCGTTTCGTCGACGGCGGCTTCCACGCCCCTGTCGCCGGATGCGGCGTGGCCGGGCGACGCGCTCCCACCGGGCGACGCGCTCCCACCGGGCGACGCGCTCCCACCGGGCGACGCGCTCCCACCGGGCGACGCGCTCCCACCGGGCGACGCGATTTCACCCGGCGACGCGGCAAACATCGCGCGCATCATCGTCGGCACCACGCCGACGCGGTGGACCACACCGCCGCGCAACGCGTCGACGAAGGCCTGCGGCACGAACTTCTCGTGCATCAGGACGGTGCCGCCGGTCTTCAGCGTCAGCAGGCTCACCCAGTTGCCGAAGCTGAAGGTCAGGTTCAGCACCAGCAGGGTCCGCTCTCCGGCGCCGAAGCGCAGCAGACGGTCGATCGCGTCGAGCTTGCCGCAGAACGCGCGGTGCGAGAGCACCACACCCTTGGGCTGGCCGGTCGAGCCGGAGGTGAAGATCACGAACGCGCCGTCCTCGAGCACGGCGCGCGGCGCGCTGCGGGGCCGCTCGCTCGCGACGAACTGCCCGCTGCGCGTCCAGCCGGCGGGGAGCGCGGCCGTGCCCAGCGCGTCGATTCCCGACCTTGCGCCCGCGGCGTCGAGCGACTGCGCGACCACCGCCGGCGGATTCGACCGGTGGATCGGGACGACCACGCCCCCGGCGAGCCAGACGCCGACGAAGGCCACCAGGTCCAGCGGATGGTTGGACAGCAGCACCGCGACCGGCTCGTCGCGCGCGACGCCGTCCGTGGCCAGTCGTCGGGCGATCCCGGTCGCGCGCGCGCCGAGTTCCTCGTAGTCGAGCCGAAGCGATTCCGACTCGATCGCCGGTGCTGCACGATGCGTGCGGCAGGCCTGCAGGACCATCGCGCCCAGGTTTGGCGCGCGCATCGCCTGGGGCTCAGGCATTTCGGGCTCGGGCCTCCCGGGCTCAGGCATCCCGCGCTCGGGCATCCCGCGCTCCCGCTCGACGCGACGGCGCGTCAACGCTTGGGCGCGCCGAAGCGCGCGTCGCGCCAGTCGATCGCAGCGCGAAGACCCTTATCGCGCGCCACGTCCATGAACGCCTGCTTGTCCGGCGAGCCGTGCGACTCGATCCCGTGGTCGATGTCCAGGCCGACGGTGAGCGCCTCGCGCATTCCCATGATCTCGTAGCTTCGGTTCACCGCGCGCTTGGTCTCGCGCACCAGGTCGGGGTCGATCACCGCGATGTGACGCGCCATCGCCATCGCGGCGTCGACGTCGCCGCCCGCGGGCACCACGCGGTTGATCAGTCCGAGCCGCAGCGCCTCGGCGGCCGACACGTTGTCCAGACCGTTGAAGATGATCTCCTTGGCCTGCTTCGGGCCGGTGATCCAGGGCAGGATCATCGTCACGATGCCGGCGCCGAACTTCAGTTCCGGCTCGCCGAACACCGCGGTCTCGTCGGCGATCGTGATGTCGCAGGCGAGCGCCAGCTCGAACGCGCCGGCCAGGCACGGCCCGTGCACCGCCGCGATCGTGGGCTTGGACAGCGACCAGAAGCGCATCGTCGCGTCGAAGTCCCGGTCGAGGATCTCGCGCCAGACGGTCTTCCCGCTCGGGCGCGCCTGCATCTGCTCCTTCAGGTCGAAGCCCGACGAGAACGCGCTGCCGGTGCCGGTCACCACCAGCGCGCGCAGCTGCGCGTCCGCCTCGACCGCGTCGCAGACCTGCTGGATCTCCTCGAGCATCGTGCGGTTCATCGCGTTGGCCCGCTCCGGGCGGTTCAGCGTGAGCCTGGCGACGGGACCGAAGGTCTCGTAGACGACGGTGCTGGTGTTCATCGGGCCTCCTTCGGGATGGTCGGGGCGATGCGCCGGCGGCGGCGTCCGGGTCGCTTCGCCCTACACTATAAGGTCCGGGCGCCAGGCCTCGTCGGGTCCGGGCACGACGCCTCAGACAGCGACACACGAACCTTCGCCATGCACGAACAGGAAGCCGCGCCCGCGCGGTCCGTACCGATCCCCGCGCCGTCGGGGCTGCCGCTGGTGGGCAACCTGCTCCAGCTCCCGCGCGGCCGGCTGACACAGCACCTGATGGGTGTCGCCGGCGACTTCGACGGCATTTTCGAGATCGACTTCGCGGGCTATCGCGCGGCCTTCGTCACCTCGGCGGCGCTGGCCGCGGAAGTGTGCAACGAGAAGCGCTTCCGCAAGATCATCGGTCCGCCGCTGTCGATCCTGCGCGCGGTCGCGGGCGACGGTCTGTTCACCGCGCACGGCGACGAGCCGAACTGGGGCAAGGCCCACCGGATCCTGACCCCCGCGTTCGGGCAGCGCGCGCGTCGCGCGTATTTCGACGCGATGCTCGAGGTCGCCGGGCAGCTGGTCGGGAAATGGCGGGCCAGCCAGGGCCGCCCGATCGAGGTCTCCGACGACATGACGCGGCTCACGCTCGACACGATCGCGCTGTGCGGCTTCGGCTACCGGTTCGATTCGTTCGCGGCGGCGCAGCTGCACCCGTTCCTGCAGGCGATGGCGAGGGTGCTCGAGGAGACGATGGGGCGCCTGACCCGGCTTCGCGCGCTGTCCCGCCTGCGCTGGAGCGCCAACCGCCGCTTCGGCGAAGACGTCGCGCTGATGCACTCGCTGGTCGACGAGGTGATCCGCACCCGCCGCGCGCAGCCGGGCGACACGCGCGACCTGCTCGGGCTGATGCTCGACGCGGTCGATCCGGTCACCGGCGAAAGGCTCGACGACGCGAACATCCGGTATCAGGTGATCACTTTCCTGATCGCGGGGCACGAAACCACGAGCGGCCTGCTGACCTTCACGCTGTACCTGCTGACGCAGCACCCCGAGGTGCTCGAGCGCGCGCGCGCCGAAGTCGACGCGGTGCTCGCGCAGCGGCGGGCGCCGGCCTACGAGGACCTCGCGCGGCTCGACGTGATCGACCGGGTCCTGAAGGAAGCGCTGCGCCTGTGGCCGACCGCGCCGATGTTCGCGGTCGCGCCGTTCGAGGACACGGTGATCGGCGGGCGCTACCGGATCGCGCGCGACCGGCGGGTCACCGTCCTGCTTCCCGCGCTGCATCGCGACCCGGCCGTCTGGCGGGACCCGGAGACCTTCGACATCGACCGCTTCCTGCCGGAGCGCGAAGCGGCTATTCCCGTGCACGCCTACAAGCCCTTCGGCAACGGACAGCGCTCGTGCATCGGCCGCCAGTTCGCGATCATGGAGGCCAAGCTCGCGCTCGCGCTGCTGCTGCAGCAGGTCACGCTGCAGGCGGAACCCGACTATCGGCTGTCGGTGCGCGAGACGCTCACGCTCAAGCCGCAGGCGTTCCGGCTGCGGGCGGCGCCGCGGGTCTAGCGCGCCCGCGGCCGACCGCCTCGACGTCGCCGTCCCGGCGGGCCCAGACAAGCTGCGTCAGTCTCGGCGGCCGAGGGGTCGGCTCCGACCCGGCCGGCTGCCGGCGCGGTGTCAGCCGCCCGTCGTCATCGCCATGCCGTCGCTCGCCGGGTCGGCGCCGCCGTCGAGCCGGCCGTCGACGATGCGCAGCGCGTGCACATACGGGAACATGTAGCTGAACGGGTGGCGCAGCACCGGATAGCCGCGCGCCTCGAGTGCGCGCTGGGTCGAGTGCAGTATCCGGTTGGTGAGCTCGATCGTGTCGGAGGTCGTGCAGAAGCGCGGCGCGCTCACCGCCTCCTGCGCATCCATACCGAAGTCGATCGCGTTCAGGATCGCCTGCAGGTTGCCCATCGTGATCGTCGTGCCGCCCGGCGCGCCGACCACGAAGAACGGGTCCGCGCCGCGAAAGACGATGGTCGGCGACATCGCCGAGAAGCGCGCCTTGCCCGGCGCGAGCGAGCCCGCGCGGCCCGGCCGCGGGTCGAACACCATCATGCAGTTGTTGTACATGAAGCCCAGGCCGTCGGTGACCACGCCGGAGCTCGATCCCAGCGAGTGGGTCATCGACACGCAGGCGCCGGTGTCGTCGGCCACGCAGACGTGGGTCGTGTTGCGGCTCTCGGGCGCGCCGGCGTTCATCCTGGGCACGCGGATCTTCTCGCCGCGCCGGATGCGCTCGGCCATCCGCGCCGCGTACTCCTTGGACATCAGCTCGTCCAGCGGGAGATCGACGAAGCGCGGGTCGCCCATCCGGGTGTCCTTGTCGACGGTCGCGATCTTCATCGCCTCGGAGACGACCGCGACGTAGTCGGGCGAGTTGTGGCCCATCGCCGCGAGGTCGAAGTTCTCCAGGATGTTGAGCATCAGCACGAGCATCAGGCCGCCGCCGGGCGGCGGGTTGGTCGCGACCCGATGCCCGCGATACGTGGCCCACAGCGGGTCGGCCGACTCGGTCGTGCAGCCGGCGAGATCCTCGTGCGTGATCAGCCCGCCGTGCTTGCGGAAGTCCTCGAGCATCCGCTGCGCGATCTCGCCGCGGTAGAAGTCGTCGACGCCGTGCTGCGCGATGCGGCGGTAGGTGCGCCCCATGTCGGGATTGCGCAGCAGCTCGCCCACGTTGTAGATCGACCCGTCGGGCTTCGTGTAGATCTTCGCGGTGGCCGGGTACTCGTTCAGCACGCGGATGCGCTCGATGCGGCCGCTCATCGGGGGCTGCATCCAGAACTCGCGCACCCGCGGGCGAACGGCGAAGCCCTGTTCGCAGTAGTCGATGGCCGGACCCATCAGTTCCGCCAGCGTGCGGGTGCCGAAGCGGCCCAGCGCCTCGTCGAATGCCTTGATCGAGAGCGGCGTGGTCATCGACTGGTAGCCGATCTCGTTGACCTCGCCCTTGAGCACGAAGCCGAAGCCGTCGTCGCACTCGCGCACGATCAGACCGGTCCACATGTCCTGCCGGGTCGCCAGCGGCGCGCGGCCGTGGAAGTCGATCAAGGTGTGGACGCGCTGCGCCGGCAGGCAGATCTGCATCGAACCGAAGCCGGCGATGCCGCACATCTGGGGGTCGACCGCGGTCTGCACCAGCGCCGCGCCGATCGCGGCGTCCACGACGTTGCCGCCGGCGGCGAGGATATCGAGGCCCGCCTCGACGGCTTCGGGCTGCGGTGCGCTGACGATGCCTCGGGTCACTCGCGTCTCCTGTCGGGTCGCCCGGCGACTGCCCGGGCTGCTGGCGCGCCGGCGTTTGCCGGCGGTAAGGGGATCCTACCGTTCGAACGGTGCGCCACGGTCCGCGCCCGGTCCGCTTTTCGCTCCGTTCGCTAGCGCAGCCAGCCGAACACCCGCGGCTCGACGACGCCGGCGGCCATGACGCCGCCGACCAGTGCGCCGCCGATGCCCGGTGTGCAGACGTCCTGGCCGGCAAGAATCAGGTGGCCGATCGGCGTGCGCGGCGACAATGCATCGCACATCAGTCGCCGCGGGGAGGTTTCCAGCCCGTAGAACGCACCCTGCTCGTGCCCGGTGAAGGCCAGCATCGTCAGCGGGGTCGACGCCTCGGAGAATCGGATCATCGCCGAGAGCCCGGGATACTTCTCGCGGAAGACGTCGAGCAGCGTGCGCTGCAGCGACTCCTTCAGGGCGAGGTACTCGCCGTCCCGTGCTCCGAGGTCGCTGCTCTGCCAGCTCTCGAACAGCTGCCAGTCCGCCCAGGCGTGCAACTCGGCGGTGTGGCGATTGCCACGGTGCGCAGGGTCCTTGAGCGACGGGAACGACACGAACACCGCCAGCGGGCGGTCCTGCTCGAACGGGTCGCGCCAGACGACGTCGTCCACCGACCAGGTGTCGTACCACCAGTCGTTGGCGGCGCTGGCGCCCGCGGCCGCGATGTCGCCTTCCAGTCCGAGGTACAGCGCCACGTTCGCGATGTTCGGCGCGAGCGCGAGAATTCGGCGCGCCCAGTCGGTGTCACGCCAGCGCGGCGGCAGCAGGCGTTCGATCGTCCCGCGTGCGCCGATGTCGGAGATCACGGTTCGGGCGCGAATCCGGGAACCGTCGGCGAGCTCCACGCCGACTGCGCGATCGCCGTCGAGCAGGATCTGCGAGACATGCGCGCGCAGCCGCGCCTGGCCTCCCGCGCGCTCGATCACCCGCACGAACGCGGGTGCGATCGCGCCGGCGCCACCGACGGGGTAGAAGGCACCGTTGCGGAACGACCGGGTGACCAGCGCATGCAGCACGAAGCTGCCTTCGCGCGGCGTCCCGCCGAAGTCGCCCCACTGCGCGGCGAGCACCGCGGCCAGCTTCGGGTCGTCGACGAACCGCCCGATCACCTCGGCGGTGGTCAGCGGCGCCCAGCGTTCGATCCGGCTGCCCTGCCACCACCGGACCGCCTGCCCGATCAGCGACGGCGTCGAACGGGCCGCGAACAGCGCGGGGCCGACCGAGGTCGCGTCTTCGAGCGCCGTGTAGTAGCCGTCGATCGCCGCCTTCTGCGCGGGGAACGCCGCCTTGAGGTCCGCGAGCCACGCACTCTCGGGCGCGCGGACGTCGAAGCGGAACCCCTGCGGAAAGTGCAGTCGGTCATAGGCCTCGGGCAGGCGCCCGAAGCGCAGGTCGTCGACGCCGAGCCGGCGAAGAAGGCGACCTTCGGGCGAGTCCGGGCCGTAGTCGCTGAGGTAGTGGACGCCGACATCCCAGCGGAATCCGTCACGCTCGAATGTCTGGGTCAGGCCGCCGAGCACGAAGTGACGTTCAAGCAGCAGCACGCGCCGGCCGTTCCGTGCGAGCGCGGCGCCGGCGGCAAGGCCTCCGATGCCGGAACCGACGACGATGACATCCCATTCGTTGCGGTCGGTCATGGCCACCTCCCCGAACGATCGCGCGCATGCGCAAGATGTCAGGTCATGGTACGCCGATCATCGGCGCGAGGCGGGCAGGCGCGGCGCGCACCGCCCGGTCGCCGCACGGCTCAAACGTCCAGCCTGAACGCATCCCCGTCGCGCACCACGCGGCCGGCGCTCGCGCCGGCGAAGTGCGTGCCGATCACCAGCGTCGGCGTTCCGGCGAGCCGGCCGAACACTTCGCGCCGCGTCCGGCTGGACTGCTCCGGGTCGACGTCGGCGGCCGATGCCCATGCGGGATACGCCATCTGGCAGGGGTGGTGAACGAAGTCGCCGGTGATCAGGGCCTGCTGCCCCTCGGACGAGATCGCGACGCTGACGTGGCCGGGCGTGTGGCCGACCGTGGGTACCAGCCGGATCTCGTCGCAGACCCGATGGGTCGTCTCGACCAGATCGACCAGCCCGGCGTCGAACACCGGCTGCACCGAGTCGGCGAAGGCCGCCAGGTGTTCTTCGTGGTCGCGTTGCGCCCGCCAGAATTCGAACTCGGTGCGACCCATCAGGTAGCGCGCCTTCGGGAAGGTCGGCACCCACTTTCCGTCGACGAGCATCGTGTTCCAGCCGACGTGGTCGACGTGCAGGTGGGTGCACATCACCGTGTCGATCGATTCCCGCGCGAAGCCGGCCGCGGCGAGATCCTTCAGGAAGGGCCCCTGCAGCGCGTTCCAGGTCGGCACGAAGCGGCCCTGCTTGTCGTTGCCGATGCAGGTGTCGACGATGATGCGGCGCGACGGCGTCTCGACCACCAGCGCGTGCACGCTCATCTTGAGCCGCCCGTCGTCGTCCATGAAATGCGGCTTCATCCAGTGCATGTGCGCGACCGCCTCGCGCGTCGCCTGCGGCAGGATGAAGCGCGAGCCGCCGGTGGACTCGAGTTCGACGATCTTGGTGACCTTCACCGCGCCGATTCGCCACGTCCTCATCGTCTTCCCCTTCGCGATACGGCCTCATCGTGACCGTAGCACAACGAAACGGGCGGGCGTCCGATCAGACGCCCGCCCGCGATGAGAGGACCGTGTCGCCACCGGCCGCGGAGCCACCGCGGCCGACGGTTCGACGGGTCAGAGCTTCGGCAGGATCACTTTGTCGATCACGTGAATCACGCCGTTCTTCGTCATCACGTCGGTTGCGACGATCTTGGCGCTGCGGCCGTTCTGATCCGCGATCGCGAGCGAGGCGTCGACGGTGAAGGTCTCGCCCTCCAGCGTGGTGATCGGCGCTCCCACCGGCACGTCGGCCTTCAGCACGCGTCCGTCGACCACGTGGTACGTGAGCACCTTCGTCAGGAGCGGAACGTTGGCGAGCAATTGCTCCTTGGTGAGACTGAGCTCGGTCAGCAGGGCCGCGAAGGCGGCATTGGTCGGCGCGAAGACCGTCAGCGGGCCGGGCGCCGACAGGGCGTCCTGCAGGTTCGCCGCGACGACCGCCTCGACCAGGATGCTGAAGTCGGGGTTCGCCAGCGCGGTCTCGACGATGTTCAGGTTCGGCGGCAGGATCACCTTGTCGATCGCGTGAATCACTCCGTTGGTCGCGAGAAGGTCGGCCTCGACGATCTTCGAGGTGCGATTGCGGCCGTCAGTGATCAACAGGTCGGTGCCGACCGAGTCCACCTTGAAGATGTTGCCTTCGACGGTGGTGATCGCCTTGCCGAGCGGCACCTGGGCCTTCCGAACCTCTTGCGGCAGCACGTGATAGGTCAGCACCGTGGTCAGGAGCGCCTTGTTCGACAGCAGATCTGCCTTGGTGATTCCGAGTTCGACGAGAAGCGCGGCGAACGCGTCGTCGGTCGGCGCAAAGACGGTGAACGGTCCCGGGCCCGACAGCGTGCCTGCCAGGTCAGCCATGCCGACGGCCTCCACCAGGATGCTGAATCGCGGATCGCTCTGCGCGGTCTGGACGATGTTCAGCGTCGGCTTGGGCTCGGAGGAATCGTCGCTGCCGCAGGCGGCCAGCAGGGTCAGGGCCGCCGCCGCGAGCGCGGTCCTGAAAGAGGTCTTGAAGAGGTTCATCGGCAATCTCCGGTCAATTGAGAACGAGGTTCGGGAGGGAGCGCGTCGACCATTTCGGTCTCCACATGCCCAATTATTGACCGGTGAGTTCACCATGTCAACTATAGGGTCACATGATGACCTGACGGTCAACTTTCGATCGGACCGGTCGGAACCGCCGACGCGGCGCGCAAGGCGCCCCGATCACCTTGCGCGCAGGCAGAATCCCGACATGTGCGCGAACTACGCCCCGACCAGCGCGGGCCGCCTCAGGAACTTCTTCGGGGTGTCGCCCCCACGCGACGATTACGTCGACGACGCCTACCCCGGCCACGTCGTGCCGGTCGTCTTCGGCGAGGCCGGCGGGCGGCGCGCCGAACTCGCGGTGTTCGGCCTGATCCCGCCCTGGTCGCGCGACGGCAAGAACTTCCGGCAGTGCTACAACGCGCGCTCCGAGACCGTCGCCGAAAAGCCCAGCTTCCGGCACGCGTGGAAATCACGGCAGTGGTGCGTCGTGCCCGCCGACGCGTTCTACGAGCCGAGCTACGAGAGCGGCAAAGCGCAGCGTTGGCGCATCGAGGACGCGAACGGCGACCCGCTGGCGATCGCCGGCATCCGTGAGTACTGGCGCGCGCCAGGCGGCACGACGGTCGCGTCGTTTTCGATGCTGACGATCAACGCCGACACGCACCCGGTGATGAAACGGTTCCACGCGCCCGGCGACGAAAAGCGCTCGGTGGTGCTGCTCGAGCGCGCCCGGATCGACGACTGGCTCCACGCGAGCGATGCCGAGGCGCGCGCGCTGCTGCGGGCCTTCGCGCCGGAGCGGGTGCGCACCGTCAGTGCGCCGCGCCCGAAGCGCGGCACGACTGCGGCGAAGGACCGCGGCGCCGGCGCCTGAAACGATTCGCGACCACTTCCCGCTTCGCCATCGCCATCGCCGCCATCGCCGCCACCACCACCACCACCACCACCACCCACGGACACCCCATGCGACTTCGCACCCCCCGTATCGACCCTGTGCCGTCCGAAGCCTGGACCGCCGAGCAGGCCGACGTCGTTGCACCGATGGCCGGGCGCCCGGTGCTGAACATCTTTCGGACGATGCTGAATCACCCGGACGCGCTGCGCGCGTTTCTGGGTTGGGGCAGCTACGTGATGAGCAAGCGCAACAGCCTGGCCAAGCGCGAGCGCGAGATCGTGGTGCTGCGCACCGGCTTCCTGTGCCGCAGCGGCTACGAGTGGACGCAGCACCGGGCGATCGGCGCGCGGGCGGGCCTCACCGAGGCCGAACTGGACGCGATCAAGCAGGGCGCGCGAGCACCGGGCTGGAGCGAGGCGGACGCGGCGCTGCTGACGGCCTGCGACGAACTGCACCGCGACCAGTTCGTCAGCGACGCGGCCTGGCAGGCGCTCACCCGCCATTTCAGCCGGAAACAGTGCATGGACGTGGTGTTCACCGTCGGCCAGTACACGCAGGTGTCGATGCTGCTGAACACCTTCGGCGTGCAGCTCGACGAGGGCCAGACGCTCGACCCGGACCTAGAGCACCGCTGAGCGCGGCTTCGACGGCGCGCCCGTCCGCGATCGCCGTTGCCTTCCGAGCGGCGGGCGGGCGATTCAGGGCTTCGGGTACTCGGGGAACACCCTGGCCATCATTCGGTCGCAATAATCGACCAGCACCGGCAGGCCCATCGCATGCGCCTTCACCGGCGACTCGACCCGCGCCCACAGCAGGTTGGCGAGAAACGCCAGCGCGACAGCGTCGTAGCTCGACGGCCGATCGCCGAGCAGGTACTCGCGTCCCTCGAGCTGAGCCGCCAGCGCGTCGAAGTCGGCGCAGCCGATCGCCGCGATTTCTTCCGGGGTGTGCAGGCCCATCCCCTGCCCCAGGCACTGCCGGCGCAGCTGGCGCCGTGCGAGCGCGGCGACCAGCCCTGACGCGACCGGCGGCAGGGTCCCGAAGAACTGCGGCTTCGTGATCCGCCAGCCGGCATCGTCGACCCAGCGGTAGTGGACCGCGACCCAGTAGGTGTTCTCCTCGAGCATGCGCTGCATGCCGTGCCCGGTGGCGCGCTCTCGCGCCGACAGCCAGCCGTCCAGCGGGTTGCCGTGCCGGGCCTCGAGGTGGCGGACGATGAAGCTCGAGTCCGCGACCGGCGTGCCGTCGTCTTCGATCCACGGCAGCTTGCGGCGCGGCGCCCGAAACGGCAGCGCGCCGTTGGCGCAGCGGTACTCGAGCCCCGCCAGGCGCAGATAGGCTTCCACCTTCATGCAGAAGGGGCTGCCGTTGGGCAGCCCGAACGCCGGTGCGAACTGGTGCAGCACGATGCTCATCGGGTCACCTCAGGTCGT
>Ga0316188_10000552_pt1 | contig 16307 bp, 9 predicted proteins | sample Phiworburrow1_MG_FD_204933 | JGI IMG/M metagenome (GOLD analysis project Ga0316188, IMG submission 204933) | Coastal sediment microbial communities from Maine, United States - Phippsburg worm burrow 1 | ecosystem: Environmental > Aquatic > Marine > Coastal > Sediment | place: USA: Maine...
AGCCCAGGTTCACCAACCGGCCCTTGGCCAGCAGGATGATCTTCTTGCCGTCCGGGAAGATCACGTGGTCGACCTGGGGCTTGATCTCGTCCCACTGGCACTTGCCCTCGAGCGACGCGACGTCGATCTCGTTGTCGAAGTGGCCGATGTTGCACACGATGGCCTGGTCCTTCATGACCGCCATGTGCTCGTACCGAATGACGGCCTTGTTGCCGGTGGCACTGACGAAGATGTCGCACTTGTCGGCGGCGTACTCCATCGTCACGACCTTGAAGCCCTCCATCGCCGCCTGCAGCGCGTTGATGGGGTCGATCTCGGTCACCCAGACCTGCGCCGACAGCGCACGCAAGGCCTGCGCGCAGCCCTTGCCGACGTCGCCGTAGCCGGCCACGACCGCCACCTTGCCGGCGATCATCACGTCGGTGGCGCGCTTGATCGAATCGACCAGGCTCTCGCGGCAGCCGTAGAGGTTGTCGAACTTGCTCTTGGTGACGGAATCGTTGACGTTGATGGCGCGGAACATCAGCTGGCCCTTGGCGCTCATCTCGTTCAGGCGCAGCACGCCCGTCGTCGTTTCCTCGGTGACGCCGATGATCTGCGCGCTCTTGCGGCTGTACCAGCTGGGGTCGGCGGCCAGCTTGGCCTTGATGGCCGCATACAGCTCGCGCTCTTCCTCGCTGTGCGGGTGGGCGAGCACCGAGGCGTCCTTCTCGGCCTTCTTGCCCAGGTGCATCAGCAAGGTCGCGTCGCCGCCGTCGTCCAGGATCATGTTCGGGCCTTCGGCCGCATCGCCCTTGGCGCCGAACTCGAAGATGCGGTGGGTGTAGTCCCAGTAGTCCCTCAGCGATTCGCCCTTGTAGGCGAACACCGGCGTGCCCTGCGCCACCAGCGCGGCCGCGGCATGGTCCTGGGTGCTGAAGATGTTGCACGAGGCCCAGCGCACGGTGGCGCCCAGCGCCTGCAGGGTCTCGACCAGCACCGCGGTCTGGATCGTCATGTGCAGGCTGCCGGCGATGCGCGCGCCCTTGAGCGGCTGCTTGGCGGCAAATTCCTCGCGGATTGCCATCAGGCCGGGCATCTCGGTCTCGGCGATGCGGATTTCCTTGCGGCCGAAGTCGGCCAGCGTGGGGTTCGCGATGTGGTGGTCGGGGGTGGATTTCAAGACGGCATTCATGTCGGTCGGCTCCAAGGTCGTGTGAGGACCCCGCACGCCAAGCCGGCCGGATGAAGCGATGAAATCAACTCACCCGGAGCCGGCCTGGGCCGTGCAGGTGAGCGCTGTTGCAGACGAGATTCCGAGCCTGGCCCCGCTGAACAGGGGTTGCAACGCTCCTCGGAAGCCATTCATTCTAGCTCGCTTGGCCGGGGCCTGCACGGCGCGGGGCGTGAACAAACGCAGCGCAGGCGCCCGGCCCGCGGCGCCTGCGGCTCAGCCGCCGGCCGAGCCCGCCAGCTGGTCGTCGAAGCCGCTGGGCACCAGCGCCGGCCGCCCGACGATCAGCGGGTCCACCGGGCCGATGGCGGCCAGGTCGCGCATGCTGTAGGGCAGCCGGTGCAGCACGTAGCGCATCGCATTCAGGCGGGCCCGCTTCTTGCAATCCGACTTGATCACGTTCCAGGGCGCGTCCGAGGTGTCGCAGTGCACGAACATGGTCTCCTTGGCCTGGGTGTACTTGTCCCACTTGCCCAGCGAGGCCTGGTCCACCGGGCTCAGCTTCCACTGCTTGAGCGGGTGCACCTTGCGTTCCTTGAAGCGCCGCCGCTGCTCGTCGCGGCTGACCGAGAACCAGAACTTGAACAGGCGCACGCCGCTGCGCACCAGCTGGCGCTCGAACTCCGGGGCCTGGCGCAGGAACTCCTCGTACTCCTGGTCGGTGCAGAAGCCCATCACCCGTTCGACGCCGGCGCGGTTGTACCAACTGCGGTCGAACAGCACGATCTCGCCGCGCGTGGGCAAGTGCTGCACGTAGCGCTGGAAGTACCACTGGCCGCGCTCGGTGTCGCTGGGCTTTTCCAGTGCCACGACGCGCGCGCCACGCGGGTTCAGATGCTCCATGAAGCGCTTGATGGTGCCGCCCTTGCCGGCGGCGTCGCGGCCCTCGAACAGGATCACGACCCGTTGACCGGTCTCCTTGACCCAGGCCTGCAGCTTGAGCAACTCGACCTGCAGGCGGTACTTCTGGCGCTCGTAACGCTTGCGCGACAGGAGGTTGCGGTAGGGGTAGCTGCCCTCGCGCCACCCCGGCGCCAGCTCCAGGTCGGGGTCCACCCCCGGCGTCGGCGGCGGCGAGCGCAGGGTCAGCATGCGCTTGAGCGCTTTGATCTCGTCGGTCGAGGCGCCCTCGATCAGCGCGCGCCAGGGCTCGGGCATCTCGGCGTCGGCCGGGTCGCTGCTGGCGTGCCGGGTCAGCATGTCGGCCAGCGCCATCGCCTTGACGGTGTGTGCCTCGGAACGGCCGCGGGCGACGCGCTCGGACTCGATGCCGCGGGCCGTCGGGGTGGGCGAGGTGTCCCCGGCCGCCACCTGGCGGCTGCGTGGATGGCTTGGCGAACGAGCACTTCTATCGGTCATGACGGGCGAGATGACGGTTTTGTGACTGCCCATGATCCTGCCCCCGCCGGCCCCGGTCAAGTTGGCGCGCCCGGCGGCCCCGGGGCGACCGGGCGTGAGAGACTGGCGCGATGTCTCCCGACGCGCCGCCCGCCTGCCCCGCAGCCCCGCTGCGAGCGGCGGGCCCGGGCATCTGGGCGCCGGTGTGTGGGGTGCTGACCGACATCGACGACACCTTGACCCGCGGCGGGCGGATCGAACCGGCGGCCCGGGCAGCGCTGCAGGCGCTGGCGGACGCCGGAGTGCCGGTGATTGCCGTCACGGGCCGCCCGGCGGGCTGGAGCGAACCCTTCGCGCGCAGCTGGCCGGTGAGGGGCATCGTGGCCGAGAACGGCGCCGTGGCCCTGTTCATGGACGGCGGCGCGCTTCGGGTCGAGTACGCGCAGGACGCCGCCACCCGTGCCGCCAACGCCGGGCGCTTGCGGCGGGTGGCCGATGAGATCCTGGCCGCGGTGCCCGGTGCCGCGCTGGCACGCGACAGCGCGGGCCGCATCACCGACATCGCCGTCGACCATGCCGAGTTCGCGCGCCTGGACGCCGCGGGGATAGCGCACGTGCTGGCCCTGATGCGGGCCGCCGGCATGCGCGCCAGCGTCAGTTCGATCCACGTCAACGGCTGGTTCGGCGACCACGACAAGCTCAGCGGCGCGCGTTGGGCGGTGCGGCGTCTGCTGGGCCGGGACCTCGACGCCGAGCGTGGGCGCTGGGTCTACGTGGGCGACTCCACCAACGACCAGGCCATGTTCGGTGCCTTTCCGCTCAGCGTGGGCGTGCGCAATCTGCTCGACTTTGCCGACCGCCTAAAGGTCTGGCCGGCCTACCTGACCGAAGGCGAACGCGGCGCGGGCTTTGCCGAGGTGGCCACCGCGCTGCTGGCGACGCGCTGACGGCCGCCCGGCCGCTGTCGAAGCAGCGTCCCCGCCGGCCGCGCCGCCGCGGCCGTAACGCCGCCATAACGCCCCGGCCCATAGCCTGCGAAGGCAGGGTCGTCACGAGGGCATGGACCGCCATCAAGGGCGTGCCGCCACGCGTCGCTGCTGCGCCGAGCGTCACCGACTTCAGGGAGAAACCATGAACGAGTTGCAGAACCCCCCCCGGCACGGCCCGCTGGCCATGGCATCGTCTTCGGACGCCGGTGTGCGCGCTGCTGGTGGCGCTGGCTGCCGGTTGCGGCGGCGGTTCGAGTGATGGAGGCCCCCCGAATTCCGGCCCGGACGGCAGTGCGGCCGACGTGCCGCCGGTGGCGGTGGCGAATTACGTCGATCTGGCCGATCAACTGTCGCGCCAGATCGTCGAGGCCACCGGACCGGCTGCCGCCCTCGAAGCCACGTCGCAGGCGCTGGTCAGCGGTGGCGTGCGCGTCCATGACGCCGGCCAGCCGGCGCTGGCAGCGCGTCTGCCGGCGGCCAGCTGGGACGCCGATCGCGGCGTCGTCTTCAACCTGGCGGCCGAGGCACACGACCGCGCGGTGAGCGGCCGCCTCACGGTGGACGACCTGGCTCGAATGTGGGCCGATCTGGGCTTCCCGTTCACCGGCGCGGGCACGCCGGGCGAGCAGCTGCTGGGCTTCCTGCGCGAGACCGTGCTGGACGGCCGCGCACGCCCGGCCGCAGGCGAGAACTTCGCGCCGCTGTTCGTCGCCGCGATGGCCTTGCACCAGGACACGCCGGCAGACCTTGCCGACGCGGCGACCCGGCCCGAAGACGTGCGCCTGACGCTGCTGGAGGTCGAGCTGCTGCACGCGCACTTCGACCGCGCGTTCGAGTGGCCCGCCACGGCCAGCGTCAACGGCCTGGTCGACCCGCGAAGGCGTGCGCTGGCCGCCGGAGATGGCCTGTGCGCCGACCTGAAGAACCTCTTCGGCACCATCGGCGGCAAGGCGTTCGAGGCGGGGTTGAAGTACGCGCAGGGCCAGATCACCGAGAAGGCCCTGCTTGCCATCGGCATGACCAAGAACGAGGTGGCCCTGTTCGGCAAGTACGGCAAGATGTTCGGCGCGTTGGGCAGCGCGCTCAAGCTGGTCAAGCTGGCGCAGATCTACGCCTCGGGCCAGGCCACGCTGACGATCGAAGGCCCCAACCCGGTGAGCAAGCCGGCCTTCAACGGCGCGCGCGTGCTGGTGCCGGTTAGGGCCACGGCCGGGGTGCCCGACGCCGCCTGGCAGGACTACCAGAAGAACAACAGCAGCGAGGCCTACCAGGGCGTCAAGTCGTGCCTGGAGTCCCTTGGCGCGCCCCTGCCGCTGGACCTGAAGGACATCGCCAAGAATGCGTCCACCTGGCGCGTGTCCTGGGACCTGGTCAGCGGCTCGCCCAAGCATGCCGTCATCCCCAGCGACGTCAACGTCTTCGACGCCTCCAGCGCGGGCAACCCTTTCACCATGAAGCTCGCCAAGGCCAGTGAGTCGTCGGCCGAGGCCACTTTGCGCGTGGACATCAAGCCCGAATCGCAGCTGGCCACGCTGTTCCAGGGCCCGCTGCTCACCAGCAACGTGCGCGTGCGGGTGCGGGTGCAGACCGCCGAGCCGCCCAGCCCGGCCGTGCTGGCCGGCGTGGTGTCGCTGGCCGGCACCATCGCCTCGGTGGTGGACCTGAGCGTCGGCTGGATCCAGGCCATGCTGCCGCCGACCACCCACACGACCATCAAGGTGCAGTACCACGACGAGCCGGCGGCGCTGGACGGCACGATGCAGCTGCAGATGACCTATGACCCGCAGCACATCCGTGGTCAGCGCCAGATGGACCGTCACACGCTGTCGGGCACCTGGACGGGCAAGCTCCAGCGCGAGAACATCCAGTCCGGCGACGAGACCTACGCCTACTTTCATGGCGACGGCACCTTCGCCTACGCCGCCGTGTCCACCCAGGACGGCGTGGACGACAGCGGGTGCACGTGGGCTTCGACCTACCGGCTGCGCAATGGCGCCTTCCAGATGAACGTGGGCCCCGCCGTCAACGCCAGCGGCGACGTGCTGCCGGACGGCCCGGAGCAGCTTTCATTGGGCGGCGGCGACACTCCGCCGGCCGGTTGGCCCTCCGAGCAACGAACGGTGACGGTGCGCTGCCCCAAGGGCGATCCGTCCACGGTCACGTTCCCGTACGCGCAGGCTGTCTTTGTCGGCGCCGCCAACGCGATGAACCTGCAGGACGCGCTCTTCATGACCGAGGGCTACCCGCCGCCGGGCCTGTACCTCAAGCGCGGCCGTCTGCTGTCCGACGGCACGCTGGAGTTGAGCTACACCAACCCGATCACGGTCAGCGTCATCGTCCCGGGGGCGGCCACTTTCGATACGCGCATCGTGTCGCAGAACACCCTGATCCGGCTGCGTCCGACCTATGCGCCAGCGGGACCTTGAAGCGCGCGCGCGCAGGGGGCCGGAGCCCCCGGGCGCAGGACAGGCCCGGACCTGTACCTCGGGCGACGCGGCCAGACGCCTTAGGCTTCGGGGGTGCATGCCCCCAGTTCGACCCCTGGCACCAGCCGCAGCGCGACGCCGCCGCCATCGACCACCCCGCAGGCGTTCGGGCTCGCCCTGGCTGCGGCCGTGTCGCTCGGGCTGGCGCGCTTTTCCTACGCGCTGCTGCTGCCGCCGATGCGGGCGGACCTGGGCTGGAGCTACTTCACGGCCGGCGCCATGAACACCGTCAACGCGGCCGGCTATCTGGTCGGCGCCCTGCTGATGCCGCGTGCCCTGGCGCGCTTCGACGCCCGGCGGTTGATGCTGCTGGGCGGCATCGGCGCCGCGGGCTTGCTGGCGCTGCATGGGCTCGTGCGGGCCGATGCGGCGCTGCTTGCGCTGCGCGGCGCCACCGGCCTGGCCAGTGCGGCCAGCTTCGTCGGCGGCGGGCTGCTGGCCGCTCGCCTCGCAGCACGCCCCGGGGCCCGCCCGGGCCGGGTGCTGGGCATCTACTACGGCGGCACCGGGTTGGGCATCGTGATCTCGGCGCTGGGCATGCCGTGGCTGGTGCCGCGGCCGGGCTGGCCGATGGCATGGGTGGCGCTGGGGGCCGTGGCGCTGGCGTGCACCGTGCTGACGCTGCGCCTGACCACCGGCCTGGCCGCGCCCCCGGCCGCCGGGCGGCCGCACGCCCCAGCGCGGCTGCGGCCGCTGGCCTTCGGGTTGGCGGCCTACATGATGTTCGGACTCGGGTACATCGGGTACATGACCTTCATCGTCACGCTGCTGCGCGAAGCCGGCCTGGGCGCACCCGTCGTGACCGCGTTCTATGCGCTGCTCGGCCTGGGCGTGATCGCGTCGTCGTGGCTGTGGGCCGGCTTGCTGCAGCGCCATCATGGAGGCTTCCCGTTGGCGCTGCTGAACGCGCTCCTGGCGTTGGCCACGCTGCTGCCGGTGCTCAGTGCGCACCCGGCCGTGGTCTTTGCCTCGGGCCTGCTGTTCGGTGCCGTGTTCCTGTCGGTGGTGGCCTCGACGACCGCGCTCGTGCGCCACCAGTTGCCGCCTGCGGCCTGGCCGGGCGGCATCGCCGCCTTCACGATCGTATTCGCCGCCGGGCAGATCGTCGGCCCCAGCCTGGTCGGGCGGGTGGCCGACAGCGCGGGCGGCCTGGCGCAGGGGTTCGTGATCAGCGCCGCGCTGCTCGCGACCGGCGCGCTGCTCGCGCTGGGGCAGGCGCCGCTACGCCGGCAGGCCCAGAAAGCGGCCTAGACGGCCCAGTTCGTCGTCCAGCGCCGGGCGGAAGCCGGCGTCGCGCGGCGCCCGGCCAGCGACGTAGCCGAGCTCGGGCAGCAGCCGACCGTCCCGCACGGCCAGGTTGCCCCAGCCGACCACCTGGTCGCGCCACAGCAGCGGCAGCGCGTAGTAGCCGCGCACACGCCGGGGTGCGGGGGTGTAGGCCTCGAAGCGGTAGGGCCAGCCCCAGAAGCATTCGAACCGGCGCCGGTCCCAGACCAGAGGGTCGAACGGGGCCAGCAGGCGCACCAGGTCGGGCGCGGCGTGGCGGCGGGAGCGCGGGTTCTCGCCGTCGGGCCAGAACCACGTCACTCCATCGACCTGCGCCTGTGGCAGGCGCAGGCGGGCACGCGCCAGGGCGTCGTGTCGCCGGTCGGCCCATTGCGGCGCGCCGACGCGCAGCGCGCTCACGAGTTCCGACAGGCTTCGCAGCGGCAACGGCGCGTACTTGCGCACGGCGATGTCGAGCAACGCGGCCATCGCGGCCGCCGGATCGGCCGCCGGCGCGCACGCCTCGCGCGCCGCGTACAGCCGCACGCCGCCTTCGCGGCCGGCGATGCGCAGCAGGCCGCGGTAGTGCATGCCGTCCAGCAGCTGGGTGCTGGCGTTGCTGGTGCCACCGAACCAGTTGGTCGTCTTGCCGTGCGCGAACTGCGCATCGACTTCGCGCGGGTGCACGACGCCGCGCTCGCGCACGAAGGCGAGCACTGCCTCGGCCTGACGCCGGCGCGCCGCCGGCCACACGCTGCGCGCCGTGCGCGGGTGCATCAGCGCGGCCGTGGCGCGCGGCAGGAAGCCGTAGTTGACGAAGAAGTCCTCGTCGATGCCCAGCCGCGGGTAGCGGCGCTCCAGGTCGCCGGCGCGGTAGTCGCGCACCCGGTGGCGCAGCGTCAGGTCCTGCGCCCGCGCCGGCGCGCGGATCGGGTCGGCCTGCACAAAACCCAGCCGCGCGATGGCCTGCGGCAGCGTCGTCGGTGCGAACAGGGTGCGCGCCACCGCAAAGCGGCGAAGCTGGTCCAGGGAAGGTGGCGGCATGGGCGAGAGCCTACCCGCTGGCGCGGGACAATCGCCGGATTGCCACCTGGAGCGATTGCCCATGAAACCGATCGGAACCCCGCTGTCCCCGTCCGCCACCCGCGTCATGCTGCTGGGCAGCGGCGAGCTCGGCAAGGAGGTGCTGATCGCGCTGCAACGTCTGGGCGTGGAGACGATCGCGGTCGACCGCTACCAGAACGCGCCCGGCCAGCAGGTAGCGCATCACGCGCGGACCCTCACGATGAGCGACCCCGAGGCCTTGCGGGCGCTGATCGAGGCCGAGCGGCCCGACCTGGTCGTGCCCGAAATCGAGGCCATCGCCACCCCGGTGCTGCAGGCCCTGGAGGCCGAAGGCAAAGTCCGCGTGATCCCCACCGCCCGTGCCGCGCGGCTGACGATGGACCGCGAGGGCATCCGCCGGCTGGCCGCCGAGACGCTGGGCCTGGCCACCAGCCCGTACAAGTTCTGCAATTCCCAGGCCGAGTTGCAGGCGGCCATCGACGAAGGCATCGGCTACCCCTGCATCGTCAAGCCGGTGATGAGCAGTTCCGGCAAGGGTCAGAGCCGGATCGACGCCCCGCCTGACGTGACCAAGGCCTGGGCCTATGCGATGGCCGGGGGCCGGGTCAGCCATGGCCGCGTGATCGTCGAAGGCTTCATCGACTTCGACTACGAGATCACGCTGCTGACGGTGCGGGCGGCCGACGGCACACACTTCTGCGCGCCGATCGGCCACCGGCAGGTCAGCGGCGACTACGTCGAGAGCTGGCAGCCGCACGCCATGCCGTCGACCGCATTGCAGCGCGCGCAGGACATCGCGCGCGCGATCACCGACGACCTGGGCGGCCACGGGCTCTTCGGTGTGGAGCTCTTTGTCAAGGGCGATCAGGTCTGGTTCAGCGAAGTCAGCCCGCGCCCGCACGACACCGGGCTGGTGACGATGAGCACCCAGTGGCAGAGCGAATTCGAGCTGCACGCGCGCGCCATTCTCGGCCTGCCGGTGGACACGGCACTGAAGAGCGCGGGTGCCAGCGCCGTGATCTACGGCGGCGTGGACGCTGCCGGCATCGTGTTCGACGGTGTGGCCGATGCGCTGGCGGTGCCGGGCAGCGACCTGCGCCTGTTTGGCAAGCCCGAGAGCTTCGTCAAGCGCCGCATGGGTGTGGCGCTGGTGCACGCCGACGACGTGGACACGGCGCGCGCCCGTGCCCAGCAGGCAGCCGCGGCCGTCCGGCCGCGGCGTGCCTGAGCCTGCCCGGCTTCGATCAGGGCGTCGGTGTCGGGCACGACGGCCCGACCAGCTTGCCGCTGTTGAGCGTGACGTTGTCGAACTGCACGGTGACCTTGCGGTCGTCGAAGAACGGGTCGTGGCTCCAGACCTGCAACTGGAACGGCAGGTCGTCCAGCGCCACCTTCCCGGTGCCCAGCAGCTTCCAGGCCGTCGACTTGCCGCCCGAGTAGTAGGCGCTCATCGCGCTGCCGACGCGCGCCAGGCGCAGCTTGCCGGTGATGTCGCCGGTGGGCACCGCCTCCAGGCTGGTACCGCCGATCGCGCCGTAATAGATCTCGCCACCCAGGCCCACGTCGTGGCTGCTGCCGCTGGTGCGCTCGATGTGCCCGGCGCCCGGCACCACCAGCCCGGTGCGCACGCCGCTGCCCTGCTGGAAGGCCGGGAAGTTGTATTCCACGCTGAGGTCGAAGTCGCCGCGCAGCAGGCACAGGCTGTCGAGCCGGCCCACGAACGGGTCGCCGGCCGCGTTCGCCGCCACCACCATGTTCATCTTGCTGCTCTTCGTGAAGGTCGTGATGCCGGTGCCGATGAAGGTTTCCACCCACCGCTTGCTGTTGAAGTCGTCGTAGCGGACCAGGCCCGAACCGACCGTGGTCGCGAAGCTCAGGTTGTCGAAGTAGCCATAGACGCTGGGCCCCGGCTGACTCTGCTGAACGGAAAACAGCACCCTGGCAATGTTGGCGCTGCCCGAGGTGTACGACAGCGTCTCGTACGGCGTCACGCCGCCGGCGGGCGGCAGGGCGCCCTGGAAGTAGACCGTGTCCAGCAGCGCGCCGCTGCTGTCGAAGGCTTGCAAGAAGGGCCGATTCAGCGGCTCGCCCAGACCCTCCGGCACGCGCATGGCGGCGGCGTCGATGCTGACCACGCGCTGCGGCGCCGAGAACACCGCCTGCACGGCACCGAAGTAGGCGCCGTACGCGGGCACGCCGCCGGGGAAGACCGACACCACGTTGGTCGGCGACTGGCTCGCCGGCGTCGTGCGGGCATAGACCTCGCCGCCCTTGACCGCCTCGGTCAAGACGACGCCGGCGTAGCGGCTGCGCAGTACGGTGCCGTCAGGCAGGCCGTCGAAGTTGATCGAAGTGGCCTGCGCGGCGCCGCCCAGCAGCGCCAGCGCGAGGCCGGCGACGATGGCGCGCGCCTGGCGCCGGCCCGGTATCAAGTTCAGCATGTGGAATCCCCTGGGTTGATCCTGGACGGCCGCGTGTCAGCGAGGCTGCCGCCGGCCGTCGATCCGGCCGCCCCGCACGGCTTGCGCCGCAACCGGGTTGTAGGAGGGCGGGCGTTACGCCGGCGTTATGGGCGTGGCAGGGTGGTGGGGCCCGGCCGCGCCGCCGGGCGCGGCAACCGCCGCCGCCGGCAGCGACAATGCCGCATGCGCGCTGCCGATCCCCCGCTGCAGGGCCTGACCGTACTGGAGCGCGGCTGGCTGTCGTCGAACAGCCTGCTGATCCACCCTGCCGCCGGCGAGCCTGGCGCGGTGCTGGTGGACAGCGGCCACGTCAACCATGCGGCGCAGACTGTGGCCCTGGTCGGCAAGGCCCTGGCGAATGCGCCGCTGAGCCGGTTGATCAACACCCACTTGCACTCCGACCACTGTGGTGGCAACGCGGCATTGCAGCGCGCCTTCGGGGTTCCGACCGCGGTGCCGCCGGGGGAGGCCGCGGCGGCCCGCGAGTGGGACCAAGCGGCGCTGAGCTACCAGTTCACGGGGCAGCGCATCGAGCGCTTTGGCGTCGATGCCGAACTGACGCCGGGCCAGGCCTTCGTGGCCGGGGGGCGCGAATGGCAGGTCATCGCCGCACCGGGGCACGACCCGCATTCGGTGCTGCTGTTCGATGCGGCGCAGGGCGTGCTGGTGTCGGCCGACGCGCTGTGGGAAAACGGTTTTGGCGTCGTCTTCCCGGAGGTCGCCGGCGAGCCTGGTTTCGACGACGTGGCGGTGGTGCTGGACCGCATTGCAGCGCTTCCGGTGCGCCTCGTCGTGCCTGGCCATGGCCGGCCGTTCGAGGATGTCGCAGGCGCATTGGCGCGCGCTCGCAAACGTCTGCACAGCCTGAAGGCCGATCCGGCGCGCCATGCGCGCCATGCGCTGAAGGTGCTGATCAAATTCCACCTGATGGAAGAGGGCCGGCAACCGCGCGCGGAAGTGCTGGACTGGGCGGTGGGAACGCCGTTCCTGACCGATCTGTGGCAGCGGTTTGCCCCGTCCGGCGTGGCCTCGGCGCGCACATGGACCGGTCAGCTGGTCGATGAGCTGATGGCCAGCGGCGCGCTGGCGGGCCGGGGCGGCGTCATCTGCGACGCCCCCGGGGGCGCCGCGCGCCCGGCACCCGCGCTGACACCACGACCGTGAAGGGGGATCCTCTGCGGAGGCCCCGCCGCGATTCGCGATGCTGAATCGCTCCGCTCCTTGGGCCGCCTCGCCCGAGCCGGCCGGGCTCCGCTAACGCCGGCGTAACGATGCATGCCCTAGAAGGCGTGCCGAGACGGGCGCAATGGCGCGCCCGCCGACCGCGGAGCGCATCCTGGGAATCAGACATTTCAGCGCACGATGCGTGCGCGAGTCGGGCGCACTCAAATCCCCCATGCCACGCACCTGCGGACGGCTAGCATGACGAATGCCGCACAGTCGGCACGGAGCTTCGCGTTGCACCTCGAGCTTTCGGTCCCGATGCGCGCCGGCGTCCCTGGCCGACCCGCGGTCGCCCTGGCGGCACGCGATGCCGCGTTGCTGGCTTGGCTCGCCCTCGAAGGGCCGACGCCTCGGTCGCGCCTGGCGGCGCTGTTGTGGCCCGACAGCGACGGGGACGCGGCACGCAACGTCTTGCGGCAACGCCTCTTCCATCTTCGACGTCAGCTTGGCGCCGACGCCGTCACCGGCACGACGATGCTGGCACTGGCCGATGGTGTCACGCACGACCTCGCCGAGGCGGACCAGGTGCTGGGCGACCTCGTTCCCGTGGCCGGCGGCGAGTTTGCCGCCTGGCTCGAGCAGCAGCGGCTGCGCCGGCGCGCGCGCACGCGACAAGGAATGGTCGAGCTGGCGCAGAGGGCCGAGGACACGGGTGACTGGGCCGTCGCGCTGTCGCATGCCGAGGAACTGCGTGCCCTCGACCCCCTGTCGGAAGCCGCGCACCGGCGCGTGATGCGGCTGCACTATCTGGCGGGCGACCGCGCCGCGGCGCTGCTGGCGTTCGACCGCTGCGAGCAGGTCCTGAAGGACGAAGTGGGCGCGCGGCCGTCCGCCGAGACGATGGCGTTGCTGGCCACTGTGGAGTCCGGCGCCGCCACGCCATGGGTCGCCGGCAATGCCCTGCCGGCCAGCGTGCTGCGCCCGCCGCGCCTGATCGGACGCGACCGCGAGCTCGCGGCGCTGGCGGCGGGCTGGCAGGCCGGGCAGGTGGTGGCGCTGATCGGCGAGGCAGGCCAGGGGAAGACCCGGTTGCTGCAGGCCTTCATCGAAGGCCAGCGCGGCGTCGTGCGGGCGGCCGGCAGGCCCGGGGACGCCGGCGTGCCGTTCGCGACCCTCGCGCGCCTGCTGCGCGCGGTGCTGGCGCTTGGCGGGGAGTCGGCTCCGGCGGCGGCCCTGGCCTTGCCGTCGCGCGGAGAAATCGCGCGCGTGCTGCCCGAGCTCGACGGCAGCGGCCTGCGGCCGGCCGGCGAAGGCCAGCGCCTGGTGCTGCAGCGCGCGCTGCGCGGGCTGCTGGCGAGCCAGCCCGGCTTGAAGGGCCTGGTCGTCGACGACCTGCACTTTGCCGACGAGGCCAGCCTGGAGATGCTCGGCGCGTTGATCGATGGCGACGACGAGGACGACGACCCGACCCGGGGGTTGCAGTGGGCGCTGGCGTATCGGCCGGCCGACGCCGGCTCGCCGGTGCAGGCGCTGCACGATGGCCTGGTCGAGCAGGCCCGGCTGGCTTCGCTGGCACTGGCGCCGCTGGGGGAGGCGGCGCTGGCGGCGCTGGTCGACTCGCTCGGCCTGCCCGGGGTCGTCGGTGCCGCGCTGGCGCCCGGCCTGTGGCGCCGCACCGGCGGCAACCCGCTGTTCGTGCTGGAGACGCTCAAGCAGGCCTGGGTCGAGCGGACCTTGTCGGCGCTGGCGGATGCCCGGTCGCTGCCGCGTCCGGTCGGCATCGGGCGCCTGATCGAGCGCCGCGTCGCGCAGCTTTCCCCTGCAGCGCTGGCGCTCGCACGCGTGGCCAGCATTGCCGGGGAGGATTTCAGCATCGCCCTGGCCGAGCACGTGCTGGGCGCCACTGCCATGCAGTTTGCCGATGCGCTGAACGAACTCGAGGCGGCGCAGGTGCTGCGCGGCACGCAGTTCGCGCACGACCTGGTCTTCGACGCCGTGCACGACAGCGTGCCGCAGGCGATCGCGTGCCATACCCATGGCCAGGTGGCCGGCTGGCTGGAACAGTACGGCGGCGAACCGGCCCGCATCGCGGCGCACTGGGAGTCCGCGCGCCAGGCCGTGCGCGCGCTCCCGTGGCTGGAACAGGCGGCACTGGCGGCGCGCCGTGCGCTGCGCGCCAAGGACTACATCGCCTTCATCGAGCGCAAGAGCGACATCGAGGTGGCCGCCGGGCGCGCCGAAGACGCCTTCGTGTCGCTGATGCGGGCGGCCGAGGAATTCACGAACGTCGATTCGGCACTGGACACCGCGCTGGCCTATTGCGATCGTCTGGATGCGCTGGCCGCCACACCGCATCAGGCGCTGGAGGCCCGGCTGCAACGCGCCAACCTGCTGCGCCAGCACGTCGACATCGACGCGGCGACCGCTGTCGTCCGGGCGGCGATGCCGCAGGCGGCCCGCTTGCAGGACCCCAGCCTGCTGATGCGCTGCCGGCTGGAGCTTGGCAGCTGCCTGATGGCCGGGCGGAGCCCGGCGGAGGCCCTGCCGCACCTGGAGGCCTGCGTCGCCTGGGTGGCCGAACACGGTGACGACGAACTGCGCAGCGAACTGCACGGCAGTCTGGGCGTCGGCTACGACAACCTGGGCCGCCTGGACGAGGCGCTGCCGCACCACTCGCGCGCCGTCGAGCTGGCGTATGCCAGCGGCAACCTCAGCAATGCCGCGGTGGCCTGCGGCAATCATGCCTGCAACCGTATCGACGCCGGTGACCTGGTCGAAGCCGACCGGCTGCTGCAGCGCGGGCAGCAGATCATGCTGATGTACGACCAGTACGGCTCCAACACGGGCTTGCTCCAGATGCTGCGCGCGCTGTGCCTCTGCCATCTGGCGAATTACGGCCAGGCGCTGGCCCAGGCCGAGGCGGCCTTGTCATCGGTCTGCCAGTACCAGGCCGGCTATGAACCGAACGCACGCCTGCGTGTCGCCCACTGCTGGTGGCACCTGGGACAATGGGCTCGGCTGCGCCAGGGGCTGGACGCAGTGAAGGTGGACACCGCGCTGAACCTGGCGGCGCGGGTGGTGCATGCGCGGTTGACCTGGGCCTGCGCGCGCGCCGGATTCGCCGACGCCGGGCCAGCGCGACGCGCAATGACGACAGCACTGTCGATGATCGACGCCGGCGAGCGACCGGATCTCAGCCTGCCTTTGCGCATCGATCTCGCCAGCGACGCCGAACCTGACGCCGCGCTGGCCGATCTGCTGGCCGTGCGCGAGCAGGCCAGGCACATCGGACACCTGGGCACGGTGCTCGCGACCCACGTGCGGGCGGCCGAGGCAGCGTGCCGGATCGACACGGCCCTGGCTCGGCAGGAAGCGCTGGCCGCGTTGAAGCTGGCGCAGGACCACCAGACCACCGCGCTGCTGCCGGGCGAACTGTGGCTGCAGTCCGCCCGTGCCCTGCAGGCGGCCGGCGAGATCGGTCAAGCGCGGGACGTGCTGAGGCAGGGGCACGACTGGCTGACCGAGACCGCCCGCAACCACGTGCCAGAGCCGTTTCGCGATGGCTTTCTCGAGCGCGTCCCGGTGCACCGCGAGCTGCGCGCGATGGCGGCGCGCAGCGGCGCCACGGGCTGAGCCCGCGCCGGGCCTACAGCCCGGCCGCCGCCCGCAAGGCCGCCGCCTTGTCGACCCTCTCCCAGCTGAACTCGGGCTCTTCGCGTCCGAAGTGTCCGTAGGCCGCGGTCTTCTCGTAGATCGGGCGCAGCAGGTCCAGCATCTGCACGATGCCCTTGGGCCGCAGGTCGAAGTGCTCGCGCACCAGTCTGGCGATCTGCTCGTCGGGGATGACGCCGGTGCCCTCGGTGTAGACGGTGATGTTCATCGGCCTCGCGACGCCGATCGCGTAGGCCACCTGCACCTGGCACTGTCGCGCCAGGCCAGCGGCGACGACGTTCTTGGCCACGAAGCGCGTCGCATAGGCGGCCGAACGGTCGACCTTGCTCGGGTCCTTGCCGCTGAAGGCGCCGCCGCCGTGCGGGCAGGCGCCGCCGTAGGTGTCGACGATGATCTTGCGCCCGGTCAGGCCGCAGTCGCCCTGCGGGCCGCCGACGACGAAGCGCCCGGTCGGGTTGATCAGGTACTTGGTGTCCTTCAGCCATTCGGAAGGCAGCACCGGCTTGATGATCTCCTCGATCACCGCCTCGATGAACGAGGCCTTCATCTTGGTCGGCGTCTCGCTCTGGTCGGGGTGGTGCTGGGTCGACAGCACCACGGTGTCGATGCTGTGCGGCTTGCCGTCCACGTAGCGCATCGTGACCTGACTCTT
>Ga0316188_10000553_pt1 | contig 16303 bp, 13 predicted proteins | sample Phiworburrow1_MG_FD_204933 | JGI IMG/M metagenome (GOLD analysis project Ga0316188, IMG submission 204933) | Coastal sediment microbial communities from Maine, United States - Phippsburg worm burrow 1 | ecosystem: Environmental > Aquatic > Marine > Coastal > Sediment | place: USA: Maine...
ATGCCACCACTGCTTTGTTTGGTGTTACTATCTCTCCTTTTTCGTTTGGAAGCCTTGTTTTTTCCGCTTCCAAATCTGTAGGAAGCTCCTGCAAAAATTGTCTGACTCTCCCATGTGAATTCTCCTATCTGTGCAAAAGGTTGATCCCCGGACACGGCAAAACGCATGGTGTTGAAAACGTCATTAAAATTAACACTGAAGGTACCTTTTCCCTGAGCAAAACTATAACGGGCGCCAAGGTTTACAAAATACATGGGTTCAACTTCAAATTGTATGGTTCTGTTTTGCCCTCTGTAGTATCCAAATAGTTGAAAAGTAAGGTTTTTTGTTGCGTTAAAGCTATTGTTCATTCTAAAATTCCATGCCGTATTTTCCACTTCTATTTCCTTTGTAATAATATCATCTCTGGTAGCTGAATTATTATCGGTTTGTAAACTCTCAGTGATACCTCTCTGGGTTTGTGAATACAAATCAAAGCTGGCATTAAAACTCCACCATTTTGTCAGTTTATAATTGCTTGAGACTTCAATGCCATAGGCAGATGTATCGTCGAAGTTGTCAAAGGTTAATATAAGCTTGTTGAGGTCTAATCTGTCTATGTAAACTGCTCTGTTGATTTCATCCTTTATAGTCCTATAGAATACCCCGGTTGTGATACTTCCGTTTTTCAGGCGTCTGGTATAATTTAGCTCATATGAATTTGTGAACTGCGGCACAAGAGTTGGGTTGCCGTATGAAGATAACAGAGGGGTAGACCATTCCCGAATGGGATTCACCTGTGTTAGTCCGGGGCGATCCACCCGCCTGCTAAAACTCAATTGAAACTGATTTTTTTCTGTCGGACTATAAGTGACAAAACCTGAAGGATAAAGCTCGGTATACTTATCTGTAAAGGCTCTGACCTGATTAGTATCTGCCTTAACCTCTACGTCTTCTACCCGAAGGCCAACCTGATAAGACCATTTATCATAATTCTGCCCAAAGTTGACATAGGCAGAGTAAATATCCATGCCATAGACAAAATCAGTATCCGGGGTTGGAATCTGATCTCCCTCAGGTGTAAATGAAAGCCCGGTGGAGGAATAGGCTACGTTGGTTTCAAAAATTCTTGATTCCAGGCCCGCTTCAAGTTTGGAAATAGAGTCTATTGGATTTATATAATCCAGATTTACTATGGTTTGATCCCTTCTGGTATCAACAAAATCGAGGTAATCCGGGTATAATGTGTTCCCGGTCGATTTAAAATCGGCAATCTCTTCATTTGTAAATCTATTATGGTCTACCTCTAATTCAATATTATGACCTTCTTTTTTAAATTCCAGTTTATAGTCAAAATTGTATTGCTGGCTATGGTTATTACTATTATTATAGAAGATTTGATTTGTGTTAAATAGCGGGTCATCATAATAGATAACTTCGGTTAATCCGCTCGATTTCCCGTCAAAATAATTTTGATTGGTGAAAACCGAAATCGTGTTTTTATCGTTGAGATAAAAATCGACACCAATTTTAAACAGTTTGGATTTACGATTATCCAACCAATTGAATACTTGTTCCGAATTTTCGTCGATCCTATATATATACCCGTCATTCACATATTTCCCGATATTATTTCCGAAATTCCCGAAAACATTTACCTTTCCATATCTGTAGTTAAGGTCAATTGAACTGTTAAACTTTGCCTCTTCGCCCACTGTCAGCCCCGTATTCAGATTGCCGTTAAATCCAATATTTGAATTTTTGTGCAGTATGATATTTATGATACCACTCATGCCATCCGGATTGTACTTGGCCGAAGGATTTGTGATGAGTTCTATAGACTTTATTGAGGTAGAAGGTATTTGCCTTAGTAACTGGGCAACCGGGACATTGGATAATTTACCGTCTACCATTACCCGTACATTTGAATTTCCCCTCATGGTTAGTTGTCCGGTTTGCTGATCTACATTAACCGAAGGAATATTATTCATAATATCCGAAGCAGTCGCCCCGGCAGTAGTAAGGTCTTTGCCCACATTAACGACCTTCCGATCTATACGCTGTTCAATAGTGGTCAGCTCGGCAACTACTTCAACGCCTGAGAGCTCTTCCGCTTCCTCATCAAGGGAAATAACCCCTAAATCCGGGTTCCGGTTATCTTTTGATAATGATATTTGTTGCTGATGTGTTTTGTAACCAATGAATTGAACTTCCACAATATAGGACCCGTCAGGTAGTTTTTTTATTTGAAAGGTTCCATCTTCATCGGTGATTCCTCCGGTAATTGTAGTGTTATCTGTAGCAGATTTGATGACGATCGCCGCATAAGCTACAGGTTGTTTCCCGACATTTTCTATGACCTTGCCACTAATACTACCAAGTACAATATCCGGATTTGAAATGGTTGCTCTGGCGGGGAATACTGCAATAAAAAACAGAGAAAAAAGCAACACCACTTTGTTTATAAACATTTGTATTTAGATTGATTGATGATACATACAAGACGGTTGCAATCAGCAAATGTTACCTTAAATTCAAATTTTAACATATTTCAACAAAACCTGAAAGTGATTTATTTTTATAATTTGAACTGAATTGCAATTGATTAGTTTGAAACAGTAACTTTGTAAATCAAAGGATGCAAGTTGTTTTCAATAGACCGAATGTAAGAACAAAATAAAACCCCGACAGATCTGTCGGGGTTTCTTTCGTTCATGTGCTATACTAAACACTAACCATTAACTATAAAAATATAGCTCCATCAACGAATTAACTTTTGGACTTATTACCAAAAGACGAACTTAAGATTGAATAGTTACAGTAATTAACACACTTTAACGTAATACAAACTTTTTTATGAAAAAGACACTTGTTTTCGGTGCTTCATTAAACCCGAATCGCTACAGTCATTTGGCAATAAATAAATTAGTGTCAAAGCAAATCGAAACGGTGGCTTTTGGTCTGAAGAGCGGGAATGTATCCGGTGTGCAGATTGGTACAAGACTTGAAGAATTTGAGAATATTCATACAATTACGTTGTACCTGAATAAACAAAGGCAAAAAGAATATTACGAACAAATTATTCAAATGAAACCTAAACGTGTAATTTTTAATCCGGGGACTGAAAACCCGGAGTTTTATGCGCTTTTGAGAAATAATGGTATTACCGTTGAAGTAGCCTGTACCTTGGTCCTGCTGGCCATAGATCAATATTAATTAGTTTTTTTTCTAATTGCATATAATCCAATAAATGTTAACAGCCCATTAATGGGTAAAAGTTCATAACCTACTGCGTATCCTCCCAGGTATGAAGGGGGTACATTGGCAATTCCAATTACAATGAGTACCACAGTTATTGCGACAATCCAAACATAATTGTCTTTTAACTTATAAGAAGTGAAGATCCCAAAGGTAAACAACCCCAATAATGGGCCATAGGTATAGGTAGCGACTGTGAGAAGGCCATCAATTACATTTCGGTCCAAAACATATTTGAACATTATGACCATCAGGATCAGGAGTACGCTCATCCAGATATGTGTTTTTTTTCTGATTCTTTTTTGATCCTTCTCCGGTTTTTGTTCAATCCCAAGAAAATCTACGCAAAAAGAAGTGGTCAAAGAAGTTAAGGCACTATCTGCGCTGCTGTAGGCAGCCGCAATCAGACCAAGCATAAAAGTGACAGCCACAATAACCCCCAGTCCGCTATTTAATGCTATTTCCGGAAAAAGAAGATCAGTTTTTGGCTGGCCGTCCATAAGAGGGGTCGCTATATGATATTTGTCCGCATAAATAAAAAGCAAAGCCCCTAAAAGCAAAAAAACAAAATTCACTACAATAAGGATAAGACTAAATGAAACCATATTCTTCTGGGCGTCTTTTAAATTTTTACAGGTTAAATTCTTCTGCATCATATCCTGATCGAGCCCGGTCATGCATATAGTGATGAACATCCCGCCTACAAAAGATTTTATAAAGTTGTTTTTGGCATAAAAATCATCGGTAAAAAAAACCTTGCTGTATTCCTTTAATTCTTCAGAATGAAAAAACTCTGTAAAGCTCCAACCCAGTTTTGAAATAATAAAGTAAATAGACAAGCCAACAGACAATAACATAAACATGGTCTGAAGGGTATCTGTCCAAACAATTGTTTTAATCCCCCCTCTAAAAGTATATACCCATATTAACAGGATGGAAAGGACCACTGTAAGTTCAAATGGCACGTTCCAGGCATCAAATACAAATTGCTGCAGTACTATGGCTACCAAAAATAAACGGAACGAGGCACCCAATACCCTTGAAACAAAGAATGATAAAGCCCCTATTTTATAACTGACCATTCCAAACCGTTCTTTAAGATATTCGTAAATGGAGGTAACATTTAAGCGATAATAGATAGGCATAAGAACAAAAGCAACTACAAAGTAACCCACTAAATACCCAAATACTACCTGCATATAACTAAACTGGGAACTTTCAACCCAGCCCGGAACAGATATAAAAGTAACACCTGATAATGAGGCGCCAATCATGCCAAAAGCTACTATATACCACGGAGATTGTTTTCCTGCCTTAAAAAAATCAGCATTCGAATCGTTTTTGCCGGTGAAGTAGGAGATCAATAAAAGCAAGAAGAAATAACCGCCAATAAGAAGCAGGATATGCAATGCCGTCATAAAAATAAATTACAATCGCAAAGTACAAAAACTTAAAACATTATGTAATTTTGCCTTTATGGAATTTTCATCTAAACTCTTGGAAAATGCGGTTTACAATATGTCCCAGTTGCCGGGTATTGGTAAACGCACGGCTTTGCGGCTAGTGCTCCACCTGTTAAAACAACCCGGGGAACAAACTTCAGAATTATCGCGTTCTCTTTTAGAACTAAGGGAAGAAATTAAATTTTGCTCTAATTGCCACAATATCTCGGATGTTGCACTTTGTCAGATCTGCGCGAACTCCAAAAGGGAGCAAAATTTGGTTTGCGTAGTGGAGGATATAAGGGATGTAATGGCTATTGAAAACACCGGCCAGTACATGGGGTTATATCATGTGCTTGGCGGTAAAATATCTCCGATGGAGGGGGTAGGTCCCCAGGATTTAACCATTTCCTCCCTGGTCTCAAAAGTGAGTGAAAATCAGATAAAGGAACTGATTTTTGCACTGAGCTCTACCATGGAAGGGGATACCACTAATTTTTATATATACAAACAATTAAAGCCTTTCAATATAAAAATCTCTACCATTGCCCGCGGTATATCGGTAGGCGATGAATTGGAATATGCGGATGAAGTTACATTGGGCAGAAGTATTCTTAACAGAATCCCCTTCGAAGGTTCATTGAAAGCTTCATAAGATGATTCATACAATAAATTTAAAAATAAGGACGTTTTTTTAGTATTTTTGCAAAATATTTATTCAAAAAAGCACTTTAAATAGTAATATGGCAAAATTTGAATTGAAATTGCCGCAAATGGGTGAAAGTGTGGCAGAAGCTACCTTAACTGCTTGGTTAAAGGATGTTGGCGATACTATAGAAATGGATGAAGCGGTTTTTGAAATTGCTACGGATAAGGTAGACTCAGAAGTACCCAGCGAAGTTGAAGGAGTGTTGCTGGAAAAACTTTTTAATGTCGACGATGTCATCAAAGTCGGGCAAACGGTAGCTGTTATTGAACAGGGAGCAGTATCTGAGAGGGGAGGAGAGATCCTGGCTGCCCAAAAAGAAGAAGTTACTGAAATTCTTGCAGAGGAAGTGGCGGTTTTGGAAGGAAAAGTTGCCGATGTTCAGGAATTTGCAGGCAGTACTACCCAAAGTTCTGAGGACACTATCCGCTTTTATTCTCCTCTTGTTAAAAACATTGCCAGACAGGAAGGAATATCTGTAACAGAACTGGATAGTATAAAAGGGACAGGTAAAGAAGGCAGGGTTACCAAAAATGATATTTTGGCCTATTTAAAAAATGGGAAGCCGGAAAGTACAATGGCCCCGGCACCTCCAATAGCTCCGGTCAAAGTTATTGAGCCAATTAAGAAGGAAACTGCTGTTGGCTCGGAACCGCATCAGGTTACGCGGGTGCAGGCGAATGGGGAAGATGAGATTATTCCAATGACAAGGATGGGTAAACTAATTGCCCATCATATGATAGAGAGTATCTCTACTTCAGCACATGTGCAAAGTTTTATTGAAGTGGACGTAACCAAGGTAGTGGCCTGGAGGAATAAGGTTAAGGACGCTTTTGAGAAAAGTGAAGGAGAGAAGTTAACCTTTACGCCAATCTTTATGGAGGCGGTTGCCAAGGCCTTAAAAAAATACCCGATGGTCAACATTACGGTTGAAGGGGAAACAGTAATAAAGAAGAAGAATATCAATATTGGAATGGCAGCTGCCTTACCTGATGGAAATTTGATTGTGCCTGTAATAAAGAATGCAGATCAGCTAAATTTGGTGGGAATGGCCAAAGTAGTTAATGATCTTGCGAACAGGGCCAGGAAAAATGCACTGAAACCGGATGAAGTAAAAGACGGGACCTATACTGTGACTAATGTGGGTTCTTTTGGAAGTGTTTTTGGAACTCCGATTATCAACCAACCACAGGTGGCTATATTAGCATTGGGGGCGATCCGAAAAATGCCTTCCGTAATTGAAACTGAGGAAGGTGATTTTATAGGTATCCGAAGTAAAATGTTTCTTTCACATAGTTATGATCACCGGGTCGTAAATGGTGCACTTGGTGGTATGTTCGTCAAAACCATTGCGGACTATCTGGAGGCCTGGGATGTGGATAGGGAGATTTAATCGGATTTCCTCAGGTAGCATTTGTGAATAATTTACTAGTTCTTTTTATGCAGCGGTGTTTGATACTTACCGATCAGGTGAAAACAGTTCTGGCTTTAGTTTCTTTTCTATTTGTTCCTGCCATATAAAAACAAACAAAGAGTTAGTCACAATAGATGGAAAATATGGTTTTCTACAACTCGAATTATTTCCAGAACTTTTCACAAAATCACTCAAAAGATAGGTCTTTAAGTCTCGTTTAACTTTATTTTAAAAACTATCTTTGCCTAAATATCCCACTAATGGAGTTAAAACTGAATAAACCCATATGTTTTTTTGATTTGGAAACCACTGGGACCAATGTTGCAAAAGACCGAATCGTGGAAATTTCTATTCTGAAAGTATATCCAAATGGCAACAAAGAAAGCAGAACCTGGTTGGTCAACCCTGAAATGAACATTCCTGATGAGGTCGTGGCCATTCATGGTATTTCTAATGAAAAAGTAGCCAACGAACCTACATTTAAGAAATTGTCCAGAGAAATTTTTAATATGATAAAGGACAGTGACCTGGGCGGGTTTAATTCCGATCGCTTTGATATTCCACTTTTGGCGGAAGAAATGCTTCGCGCAGATATTGATTTTGATCTAAAAAACATGTTATCGGTGGATGTTCAAACCATTTTTCATAAAATGGAAAAGCGAACACTGGAGGCAGCCTATAAATTTTATTGCGATAAAAACCTGGATAATGCCCATAGCGCAGAAGCGGATACCCTGGCTACTTACGAAGTTCTTCTATCTCAGATAGAACGCTATCCTGAACTGGATAACAATATTAAGATGCTTTCCGATTTTTCAAGACGGAAACAGACAGTAGATTTTGCGGGCTTTATTATTCTGGATGAAAATGAAGAAGAAATTTTTTCATTTGGAAAGCACAAAGGGAAAAAAGTGCTGGAAGTACTGGATCAGGAACCGGGTTATTTTGGATGGATCCTGAATGCAGATTTTCCATTATATACCAAAAAGGTACTTACCCAAATCAAGTTAAGTCAGCTGAATAATAAATTGAGTTAAAATAATTAGAAACAGCTAGATGAAAATCATTTGTATTGGTCGCAATTATGTAGATCATATAGAGGAACTGGCCAATGAAAGACCCAAGGATCCGGTAGTATTTATCAAACCCGATTCTGCAGTTCTTCCAAAGGAACAGGATTTTTATATCCCGGAGTTCTCCAGTGACATACATTACGAAATAGAAGTCTTGGTAAAAATTAAAAAGGTTGGCAAACATATTAATGAGAAATTTGCGCACACCTATTACGATGAGATTGGCCTTGGCCTGGATTTTACCGCCAGGGATCTGCAGTCCAAATTAAAAGAGAAAGGTCTTCCCTGGGAAATTTCCAAGGGTTTTGATGGTTCAGCCGTAATTGGAAAATGGGTGGACAAAAATAAATTCGATGATCTTAATAACCTAAATTTTTCACTTGCTAAAAATGGGACTATTGTGCAAAAAGGGAATACAGCCTTAATGCTTTGGAACATAGATGAGCTAATTTCATATATCTCCAAATTCTTTATGCTAAAAAAAGGGGATATAATTTTTACCGGAACTCCCGCCGGTGTTGGTAAAATAAGCCCGAATGATTACCTTTCAGCAACGCTGGAAGGAGAGGAATTACTTACCGTAAAAATTAAATAATTGTTTAAAAAGTTTTAATATATGATATACAGTTTAGATAAAATAAATGAGATGGCCGAAGGAGATGAGGATTTCATCAACTCTGTTATTTCTGTGTTCCTGGAGGAAGTACCCCAGGATTTGGAAGATCTTGAGATTGCCATTAAAAAAGGAGATTACGAAAACGTCTATAAGCTGGCGCATAAAATAAAGCCAAATGTAGATTTATTGGGTATGGAACAGAGCAGGATAATTGCTCTGGAAATAGAAACTTTGGGTAAAGACCCCGAAAACAGTGGGGAAATTGAGAGAAAATTCCCATTGTTGAAAACAGATATTCATCAGGTAATTTCTGAGCTCAAAAAGGACTTTAGCCTCTGATGTTTGCAGAAATTATTACTATTGGAGATGAAATTCTAATTGGACAAATAGTAGATACCAATTCTGCTTTTATTGCCACTGAATTAAATAAGATTGGGGTTTCTGTTTTTCAGATAACGTCTGTGCAGGACGATAAATCTCATATTCTAAAGGCTTTAAGGGATGCTGAAGCCAGGTCGCAAATAGTCATTATTACTGGCGGTTTAGGGCCAACCAAGGATGATATTACAAAGCATACCCTTTGTGAATTTCTGGATGACGTACTGGTTGAAAACAAGCAGGTCTTAGCACATATAGAAGAGTTGTTCAGGAATTATATTACAACCACTCCTATATCAAATATCAACAGGCAACAGGCCCTTGTGCCCTCTAAAGCTCAGATATTGCATAATGCCTATGGTACCGCTCCGGGAATGTGGGTGGTTACGGATAAAGCCACTATTATTTCCTTGCCCGGTGTGCCTTTTGAGATGAAAAACCTCCTAAATAATGAAGTCATCCCAAAGATTGCAGCCACTTTTGATCGTCCATACATTTACCATAAGACGATAATGACCTATGGGCTTGGTGAAAGTGCTATCGCCGAAAGAATAGAAGATTGGGAGGAGGGGTTGCCAGTTTTTATAAAACTGGCCTACCTCCCCAATTTGGGAAAAGTCAGGTTGCGATTAACGGCAAAAGGAACGGACAAGGAAGTCATAGAGGAGGCCGTTAAAAGAGAAACAGCCAAATTGTATTCTCTAATTGGTGATATCATTTATGGTGAGGAAGAAGATGGGTCAATAGAAGCAGGCGTCGCTAAATTGTTAACATCAAAAAAAATGACCCTCGCCACTGCGGAAAGTTTTACGGGAGGAAAGATTGCGGAGCAGATTACCGCTATTCCAGGAGCCTCTGCCTATTATTTAGGAAGTGTGGTAAGTTATGCCACACAAGTTAAAATTGATGTTCTAAAGGTGCCGGAGGAGTTGGTAAAAAAGTATTCTGTGGTAAGTGCAGAAGTAGCCAGGGCTATGGCTGTTAATGTCAGGGAGTTATTGAAGGCAGACTTTGCCGTGGCAACTACAGGCAACGCGGGACCTACCAAAGGTGATTCAGAGGCACCTATAGGGACTGTTTTTATTGCAATTGCTACCCCGAATGGGGTATTAGTCGAAAAATTTACCATGGGAAATCACCGTATAAGGATAGTTCAAAAATCGGTACATAAGGTTTTCCAGATGCTGCAAAAAGAAATTTTAAAATTCTAGAAGAGAATTTTGTCCATCACACAAAAATGAATTAAATTTGCAGCCTGTTTAAAATCAAGTAAAAAGTAGCGTAATGTCAAAAGTTTGTGAACTTACCGGTAAGAGAGCTATGTTTGGAAATAATGTATCCTTCTCTATTAATAAAACAAGGAGGAGATTTGATGTAAATCTTTCCAAAAAACGTTTTTATATCCCGGAGGAAGATAGATGGATTACCTTAAAGGTTTCAACAAGGGCTCTTAAATCGATAAACAAAAAAGGCATTTCTGCTGTTTTAAAGGAAGCGAGAGCAAAAGGATTGATAAAATAATCCTTCAATATATAGATTACGATGGCAAAAAAAGGAAACAGAGTTCAGGTAATTTTGGAGTGCACAGAGCATAAAAATTCTGGTATGCCGGGAACATCCAGATACATTACAACGAAGAATAAGAAGAATAGTCCTGATAGGTTGGAGATTAAGAAATTTAATCCTATTCTCAAGAAAATGACTGTTCATAAAGAGATAAAATAAGAAAGCATGGCAAAGAAGACGGTAGCGAGTTTACAATCCAGTTCAAAAAGACTTACCAAAGCTATAAAAATGGTAAAATCACCAAAAACAGGTGCCTATACTTTTGTAGAATCTGTTATGCCACCAGAAATGGTGAACGAATGGTTGAATAAGAAATAATAAACTCATTAAAATTGAGTTCTAAGCCGCTTTCTATGGAAAGCGGCTTTTTTAATTTCATATATTTGCCAAACAACTTTTTATGGCGACATGAGCTTATTTAAAAAAATATTTACATCCCAGAAAAAAGAATCACTTGACAAAGGTTTGGAGAAAACTAAAACAAATTTTTTTTCCAAATTGAGTAAGGCCGTAGCTGGTAAATCTAAAGTGGATGATGACGTTTTGGATAAGCTGGAAGAAGTTTTGGTGAGTTCTGATGTTGGCGTGGCTACCACCCTTAAGATTATTGAACGTATTGAGGCAAGGGTAGCCAGAGATAAATACATGGGAACAGAAGAATTAAATAGTATACTTCGCGAAGAAATTGCCGGCTTATTATCAGAAACTCATGTGGGCCTGGCGGAAGAATTTAATGTACCGAAGAACAATAAACCATACGTGATCATGGTGGTTGGTGTCAATGGGGTAGGTAAAACGACCACAATTGGCAAACTGGCCCATCAATTAAAAAAACAAGGATTCAAAGTTGTTTTGGGGGCAGCAGATACATTTAGGGCAGCTGCAATAGATCAGTTACAGGTATGGGCAGATCGTGTCGATGTGCCTTTGGTCAAACAAAAAATGGGCAGTGACCCCGCCTCAGTAGCTTTTGATACGCTGAGTTCAGCTGTTACCCAGGGTGCAGATGTAGTTCTGATTGATACCGCAGGCAGATTACATAATAAAGTAAATCTTATGAATGAACTTGGTAAGGTAAAGCGTGTTATGCAAAAAGTGATTGAGGATGCCCCTCATGAAGTACTTTTGGTACTTGACGGATCTACCGGGCAAAATGCTTTTGAACAGGCCAAAGAATTTACAAAGGCTACTGAAGTAACCTCCTTAGCGATAACAAAATTGGACGGTACTGCCAAAGGCGGAGTTGTAATTGGTATTTCTGACCAGTTTCAGATTCCGGTTAAATATATTGGTGTTGGCGAAGGTATTGAGGATCTTCAGATATTCAATAAGATGGAATTTGTAGATTCTTTCTTTAGTGGTACCAATTGAAATTTATATACGTCATATTATTCATTTTTTTTTCAACAGCACTCGTTGCCCAAATTGAGTTTCCTGATGTCAGTCCGTTTTCAACACTTGAGCAGGATGTTGGCCTTACAAAAATCACGGTAGCCTATTCCAGACCGGGAGCGAAAGGCAGAAAAGTAATGGGAAGCCTTGTTTCTTATGGGCGCATTTGGCGTGTTGGCGCAAATGAGTCTACGAAATTTACCACAGATACCGATCTTACCATTATGGGAAATTATTTGAGAAAGGGTACCTATGCGCTGTATGCCTTCCCTCATGAGGCATATTGGGAAGTGGTTTTTCACAAAAACACGGAACATTGGGGTGATGGAAGGAAAGCCTATAATCCCATGGATGATGCTTTCAGAATTCAGGTAAAGCCTAAGGAAATCCCTTATTATCAGGAAAACTTCCTGATTACTTTTGACGAAATTGACCATGACTCTATCCATATGTTATGGATTTGGGAACACACCCTTATTGAAATTCCAATTTCAGTAGATACGGATAGTAAAATGATGGAGGAGATTGCAATTGGAATAAAGGAAAATCCCACCGCCCAAACATATTATGAAGCGGCACGTTATCTTCAGGAACGAGGTAAATCATATCCGGAAGCCCTTTTTTATCTGAACAGGGCCATAGAACTAGGCGGGGATACCTATTATTATTACAGGGTTAAATCTTTGGTTGAAGCGGCTCTGGAGGATTATGATAATGCTATACTTTCGGCCCTGAAGTCATTAGAATTAGCCCAAAAAGAAGGGAAAGATGAATTTGTACGCTTGAATGAAATAGACATTGCTATTTGGAGTATTGAACAAGTAAACCAGAAAAAATGAAAAAATTAGTTTTCCTGCTTGGCCTGCTATCCATCATTTCCTGTAAGGAAGCCAAAGAAACAGATTATTCCTCTGTGGTACTTTGGGAGCCTTATAATGACTCCTCTGAAGTGGCTGCAAGCCAGGATCATGAGAAATCGCGCATGCATTACAAACTCATACAATCCAGGGTAACCGATAAAAATGACATATTCAGGCCGCTGTATCACGAAGTGGTTAAAATGTCTGAGACCCAGTATCAACAACTCAGGCCCCTGATACTTGAACAGAATATACCCACCATTCAAAAGCACATAAAGGAGGGCAAATTTACCTATGAAATTTTAGTCCGGTTTTTTCTCTACAGAATTTATAAGTTTGAACTTGATAACAAAACTTCATTGTACACCATAATAGCTTTAAATAAAAATGTATTAACGGAAGCCAGGGAGCTGGATAAATTAATTTCAGAAGACCGACATCCAATTTTTGGCATGCCGATTCTTCTTAAAGACAATATAGGAACTACCGGAATGAACACAACCGCCGGATCAATTGCACTGATGGATAATGAAGCGGAGGATGCCTTTATTGTTAAACAGTTGAAAGAAAAAAAGGCGCTGATTTTGGGTAAAGTTAACCTGAGTGAATGGGCATATTATATGTGCAATGGCTGTCCGGTGGGATATAGCGCTATTGGCGGTCAAACATTAAACCCGTATGGAAGAGGTGTTTTTGAGACAGGGGGTTCCAGTTCGGGAAGCGGAACTTCTGTGGCAGCGAATTATGCCGTAGCAGCTGTTGGGACAGAGACTTCCGGTTCTATCCTGTCTCCTTCGAGTCAAAATTCAGTGGTAGGATTAAAACCAACCATAGGACTTTTAAGCAGAACGGGTATTGTCCCGATTTCAAGCACACTCGATACCCCAGGACCAATGACAAAGAGTGTGGTTGATAATGCCATTTTGTTATCAGCAATGACGGGTAAGGATGTCGCTGATAAAAAATCTGTGGAGACGGATGAAGATTATCTCGATGTGGCTTTGAACCCCGGAAGTCTGGCAGGAAAGCGCTTAGGGGTTTTTAAAACCCTGTTGGAAACAGATTCAATTTATCGTCATACCATTAACAAACTTGGGGAAATGGGTGCGGAGGTAATAGAATTTACGCCACCTGAAATATCTATGGATGGGTTCCTAACGCTTCTCAATATAGATATGAAAAACGATCTCCCCGATTATCTTAATAGCAATATCAAAAATAAAGGTGTAATTCCTATCCGTAGTCTCGAGGATGTAGTGGAATTTAATTTACGCGATTCATTATTGCGCATTCCTTATGGACAAGCTATTTTTGATGGTATATTGAAAGATTCAACTACTTTGGAAGAACTCGATATCATTAAAAACAGATTGCAGGCCAACGGAAGAAGGTTTTTCGATACGGCCATGAATCTTTACGATTTGGATGCTATTTTATCGATAAACAATTACCATGCGGGTTATGCTGCAGTGGCTGAATACCCGGCATTAACTATTCCTATGGGGTACAGGGAAACCGGGGAACCCATAAGTCTTACATTTATTGCAAAGCCCTTTCATGAAAACGATTTACTTAAATTAGGCCGTGCTTTTGAGGTTGAAACAGAAATCAGAAAACCACCTCTGACTTATAATTAGCTTGAATAATTACTTACCTTTTACATTGAAACATAATAAGTTACACTAAATCGACTAAAAATAACTGCCCAAATCCACTCGAAAGAAATCCTAAACTAATATTTTGAATAAACCACTTCTACATATTATTCTATTCTTAGTTTTAATGATCTTTCCACACGCAAAAGGATTTGCTCAAAAAACAGACACAATAGTTCATGTAAATGGCAATGTGCTAAAAGGAGATTTCAAAAAGATGGAATACGGTATTATTACATGGAAAATGGACGGTATGGGGACAATAAATGTTGAACAACCCTTTGTAAGCACTTTTTTTTCACAAAAGCAATTTGAAATATTAATGAGAAGCGGTCTCATATATTATTCTTCCTTTGAAACTTCAGATAGTCACCGGGAAGTAATTATTTCAGTAGCAGGCCAAAAAAAGTCAATTTATATTGATGATATTGTTGAAATTCATCCAATAAAAAAGAACTTCTGGATGAAAATCAGTGGAAATGTGAGTCTTGGCGGTAATTATTCTAAAGGAAGCAATCTCACTACAATAGCCTTTTCGGGTAATCTGGATTACAGGAATAAGAAAGCTTTTTACCAAACCACCTGGAATTTAAATACGTCTTTTCAGGGAGATAGCTTAACTGCCAATAACGGGGAAATTGATCTGCAATGGCAAAGATTGTTAAAAAATCAATGGTCTTCATTGATATTAGTAGGTACGAGCCAGAATTTACAATTGGGGATAAAGCGAAGATATGATCTAAGTTTGGGGGCAGTTAAGGATATTGTCTATAACACCTGGAATAGGTTTTACGTAACCGGGGCTATAAGTGGGATTACTGAAACTTCTTATGAGAGCGATAATCCTTCACAACAGGACTTAGCCGGATCTTTACGTATAGCTTATGAAATCTATAAATTCACCAGCCCAAAAGTCTCCTTACAGACCAATTTCAATTTCATACCCTATTTTACAGGAGCTGAAAGATATCGCGCGAATTATAACCTAAACCCAAGCATTAGTATATTGAATAATAATTTTAAAGTGGGGTTCGCTTTCTATTTTAACTATGATAGCAATCCCCCTGAAGGTTCCCTATCTAATGATGATTATGGTATAAACCTGCAGCTAAGCTATGCATTGCATTAACAGAATGTTCATTAACAAATAATCCATTTCTCAAAGAAAGAAAATTAATAAATAAGATTACTGATCTTTTCCCAAAGGGCGTTATCAAAACTTGATGGCCCAAGCAAGCTCTCCCCGGCATCTTCCCCCATTCTTACTATGACCAGATTCATGCTGGGAATAATATATAACTTTTGATCATTTTTACCAAGTCCGGAATACATGTCAGCTGGTGCGTTTGGCGTGAGGGCCCCATTAAATACTAATTGTAAAGAGGGAGCCATATAGCTCTCTTTTCCATTGAGCCACCAAAGATATCCATAGGACTTATTCAGTTCCTGGGAAGTGTTTTTCATTTCAGATAAAAAAGCTAAATCACCTAATATAATTTCGTCATTCCACACCCCATTATTTAAATTAAGTAAGCCAAATCTGGCCATACTTCTTGCCGAACTAAAATAGACGTTGTTTAAACCATTGGTGGATAACCAAAATCCATTCATGCCGATTCTATTTCTGAGATTGGTATTAAAAAAAGCACTAAAAGTGGTACCTGCGGCTTCGCTTACAACACTTTCTAATAAAGTATAGGGCCCATTGTGATAGGCCCATCTGGTTCCTGCATCCGCTTCATATTCCAGGCAAGCTGCAGTAACACAATCAAATGCAGTATCGTTCAGACCACTTGTCATGGTCAATTGATTCCAAATAGTTATCAAATTTTCTTTGTCTGCAGCAGCGGAGGTCCAGCCTTCATCCAGGTAATCGGAAGTTTTATCATTCAGATCCAGCAATTGCATTTCTTGTGCAATACCCACTGTGAACGCAGTAAGGGTTTTACCTGCCGATGCCCAAT
>Ga0316188_10000554_pt1 | contig 16299 bp, 9 predicted proteins | sample Phiworburrow1_MG_FD_204933 | JGI IMG/M metagenome (GOLD analysis project Ga0316188, IMG submission 204933) | Coastal sediment microbial communities from Maine, United States - Phippsburg worm burrow 1 | ecosystem: Environmental > Aquatic > Marine > Coastal > Sediment | place: USA: Maine...
GATCCGCAGGTTCCCGGTGGCCCGGATCGTAGAGCATCTCTTGCTGATCGTGCTGTTCCTGGCGCTTGCCGCGACCGGGCTCGCACAGAAGTTCCATCACGTCGAAATGTCGCAATGGTTGTTTGCAGTGACGGGTGGCATCGACATGCTGAGGCGCGTCCACCATTACGCAGGCATGGCCTTCGCGGTACTGCTGCTGCTGCACGTCATGACCGCCGCATTCGGCGTTACGGTGCTTGGCTGGCGACCGTCAATGCTCGTTTCACGGCAGGATGTCCTGGATGCGGCCCACGATGTCCGCTACGCCCTGGGCCTGACCGACAGGCCCGCGGATCGCGACCGCTATGACTACAAGGAAAAGTTCACCTACTGGCTGGTGCTGACGGGAGGCGTGATCATGGTGCTGACGGGGCTCGTCCTGTGGTTCCCGGTGACCGCCGCCCAGTATCTGCCGGGCGAGGCGATTCCGGTGGCGGCCTTGATGCACTCGCAGCAGGCGCTCATCGTGCTCCTGCTGGCCTGCGCCTGGCACATATACGACTCGATCTTCAGCCCCGACGTCTTCCCGTTGAATACCAGCATCTTTACGGGCTACACGACCCAGGTGCGGACGCCACGGCGCACCCCCAGGAGCCCGGATGCCAGTGCAGGTGAGTAGTGGCCAGCAGGGCCGACCGCGAGGCTTGGGTCAGGGGCGGTAGTCCACGGCCAGGCCGAAGACATAGATGCGGCTGTTCTCGATGCGACCGCTGACGGGGGGTATGCCGGGCAGTGGCACAGGATAGGAATCCTGCCCGACCTGCACGGTGCCCTGGTTGACGACCGAGATGGCGGCACGAAACAGCCATCTTGGCGAGTAGCGGTAGTCCACGCCGAGCGCGAGACGCCGTTGCTCGGCTATCGGAAAGTACAGGGGCATGACGCCATGAGGGGCCGGGTCGCTGTCGAGGGCGGCCCCCGCGGACAGCGTCCAGTGCTCGTCGAGGCGATGACGCAGGCCCAGCGCGACACCCCAGGTATCGCGCAGCCCGTCATCGAACACCGGCGCCGGATTGCCGGCGACCTCGAGAACCGCGCCACCCAGTGCGGACCAGTCCTGCCAGGAGACATTGGCGGCCAGGAGCGTGTCCGCAGACAACTGCTGCACGGCGCTGAGCGTGACCTGTTGCGGCAGCGTGAGGTCGAGGCGCGACGCCGCTCCCTGCTGCAGGATCGAGTCGAGCACCGGGTGCAGCGCCTCGCCGTGCAGCGCGAGCCCCGCCGAGTGCCTGACCGGCGAGTTCCACGCAAGGCCGATCCTGGTCTCACTGCCCGGTCTGTAGGCGAGTCCCAGGCTGCCATTCATGGCCCAGGAGTCTCCTTCCAGGCGCAGTTGGCCATCCGGCAAGCCGGCCGGTGGCCCGTAGAACAGGGCGTCGTTGGCGACAGCGAGTCCAGCGCGCAGGTCCAGGTACTGGGCGCCCAGCGAAGCGCCGATGTCGAGCCTGTCGGTCAGGCGACAGGCTATCGCTGGCGCGACGTTCATCGAGCGCAGCCGCAGGTCTTCGAGGGCGCGACTTCCCGCCCAGTCGCGACCGAAGTCGAATCCCATGCCCAGGTAGCTGTACAGGCCCAGTCCGACGGCCCAGCGCCCGGCCGTGCGGGTGCCGAACAGGGCGGCCACGGGCATCGTGTCGGCATGGTTGTCCGCAAGGCCGGCGACGGCCCCGCTGCCGTCCAGTTGCAGGTCCAGCGAGCTCGGCAGGGCGGCGAGCAGGTAGCTGTCGCCGTCGAGCGAGGCCATGCCAGCCGGGTTGGCAGCCAGGGTCGAGGCGTCCACCGCGAGCGCGGCACGTCCGGCGGAGGCCATGCCCATGTCGGCGCCACCCGACTCGGTCATCCAGGCGGCGGCTGCCAGGCAGGGGGCCGTGAAGAAAAACGCCATGAAGGGCAGGGTCTTCAGGGCGGCGGCAGCGGCTGGGGAAGATCGGATGGCCATGATTGTCTGCAAATACCTCGACAGGGTCAGGTAGCAGGCTAGCCTGCGCAGCCGGCGCGATTGTTCCGGGACGGGTGGGTAATTGTCGTTTTCTTTCAGTATGCTGTGGCCAGCCAGATGCCAGCACCCACCAACATGCGATCGCTCCTGCTGCGGATTTTCGGGCACCCCGATTTCCGCTGCGGGATTCCCGCCACTCCGCCCTTCCAGCTGGAGCGCTATCGCGCCGTCATCGACATGGCTTCCGTGCCGCCCTTTGGCGAGCCGCTGCTGATGGTGCATACGGGTGGCAGGCCGCTGTCATACCGTGCTGGACCCGGCGACACGGTTCGGCTGTCGCTGCCGGGCCTGGTGACCTTCGTGCCGGCTGGCGCGTCTTCGCAATTTGCCCTGCGCGGTGTCGGTGAGGGCATCGCGATTCACTTTGACGGCCCGCGCCGCGTCCCCGGCTGGCTGGCCGCAAGCCGCGAGCGCGATCCCGTTACCTTCGTGGACAACGTGATCGTCACGCTCGCCCAGCAGATGGCGAATGCCGCGAGCGAGCCACGGCCGGACGAGGTTTATCTCGGTGTGCTCGGCAACGCGCTGCTGGCCCAGGCAAAACGCGTGCTGACCCGGAGTTCGTCGAACGCGCCGCTGCGAGGTTCCCGCAGTGCGCTGCTGCTCGTTCACCTCGCCGTGCAACACATCCAGGGCCATGTCGACGACCCGCTGGGCGTCGCCGAGCTGGCCGCGATCGCCGGCGTCGGCGTCACGCATTTCTCCAATACCTTCAAGCGCGTGACCGGCATGACGCCGCACCAGTACATCCTGCGCGCGCGCATCGGCAGGGCCTGCGAGCAGCTGCGGATGACTTCGCTGTCGATCGGCGAGGTCGCCAGCCTCGTCGGCTTCGCCGGGCAGAGCCACTTCTGCAAGGTGTTCAGCCGCGAAATGGGGCTGACGCCTTCAGCCTATCGGCGCAGCGTCCAGCCGCAGAAGTCTCGTCGCGGCTGATGGCTGCGCCCGGCGGCCGCACGCTGGGCGCGAGGCGCGCTGTCGAGGCGTGACAGCAGGGTGCTCCCGGGGACTGTCTCGTGGGTATCGACGTGCCGGGTGTTGTCCTGCCACGTCGAAGTTGACGTCGCGACACTTTATTCTTGCAGTGCAACAAGCAGATGCGGTGCGCGGATCGTCGATTGCTGCATGGCAACATTGCGACAAACACCCGATTGTATGTTTCGGAAGAGACTGGCAGTCTTGGCTGGCGGCGACATTCCGTGACATTTTCAATACGCACGTTTGTTGTCGGCGAAAGATGGGGGCCAATCCTGCGATCGAACTCGGCCATTGCCAGGCGAGCCCGACGCAGTCTGGCACGTGGTCCCGCGCGAGCGGGGCGATAGAACTCAAGGCAACTGGGGAACGAACAATGACGAGTGAATCCGTGATCGGGAGTCGGCGCAACCTGGTGCTCGCCACCGTAGTTGGCTCGGTACTCGCGGCCTATGCGGGCGGTGCCGCGGCGCTCGACTTCGAGTTCGACAATGGGGCCAGGTTGAACTGGAACACGACCTTGTCTGTAGGCACGAGCTGGCGCGCCCAAAAGCCCAGCCGCGAGCTCTACACACGAGCCGACGGGTCACTCATCGGCCTGTACGATCCCACGCCACTGCTCCCCGGCGCGGCCAACGGTCCGAAGGACGGCCTTGCGGGTAACCAGGCGGCCGGCGACGGCAACCTGAACTACGACAAGGGCAACCGCTTCTCGACGCCGTTGAAGATCATTACCGACCTTGAGATCAAGAAGGGTGGCTTCGGCGCGCTGGTGCGGGTGAAGGCCTGGTACGACGAGACGCTCGAGAATGGCCGGGTCCGCATTGGCAACCAGGCCAACGACTTCAACGGCACCCGCCCAGGCCTCGGTCCGATACCGGGTTACACGCTTTGCCCGTACGCTCCACCGAACACGCCCTGCCTGCCTTATTCGCCGCCTGGGCAGAATAACTTTCCGTCGACCACGCTCAGTGACGCCGGCTTCGAGGACGAGCAGAAGTTCTCCAACGTCTATCTGCTGGATGCCTACGTGTACGGCAGTTTCGCGGTGGGCGACTCGGACCTGCAGTTGCGCCTGGGCAACCAGGTCATCAACTGGGGCGAGAGCGTCTTCATCCAGGGCGTCAACCAGATCAACCCGATCGACGTTCCCGCAGCGCGCCGCGCCGGCGCCGAACTCAAGGAAATCCTGCTGCCGGTGTGGGCTGCCTATGCAAACTGGGGCTTCAGCTTCGGCTCGCTGGAGGCCTTCTACCAGTTCAAGTGGAACAACACCTCCGTTGACGGTTGCGGCCAGTACTTCACCGTCAGCGGCACGCTGATCTCCACCGATCCCGGCCAGTGCCGCAGCATCACGGTGCTGGGCGGGCAAAATGGCAACCTGGTCCCGGGTACGACTTCGCCTATCGTGCCGCAACTCGGCGCGCAGCCCTTCCTGCAGGCCTCGGGCGCGTACCTGCCGGCGGTGGACGGCGTGAAGCCGCCGGACAGCGGTCAGTACGGTTTCGCCTTCCGCTTCCCGGTGGACAAGCTGGACACCGAATTTGGCCTGTATTTCGAGAACATCCACAGCCGCCTGCCGATTTCATCCGGTCGCAGCGGCACCAACCCGACGGATCCCGGCCAGGAACGGACGCTGGCTGCATTGCAGGCGCTGGGCGTGTTCGGACAGGACGCCTGGGGTAACTACTTTCGGTCGAGCACTAACACAGTCCGCTACCGCACGCTGATTCCTGCCCTGGTCGCCGGCTACCAGGCAGCCGCGCACGCGAACCTGGGGCCGTACGGTCTGGCTGATGCCCTGGACGGGCTGCAGACGGGCGTGGGCTTCTGGGAGTACCCGAAGGACATCCAGGTCTTCGGCCTCAGCGCGGCGACCAACCTGTTCGGCTGGTCCGCATCGGCTGAAGCGAGCTACATGAAGGACGTGCCGGTGCAGATCAACGGCAACGACCTGATCGGGGCGACGGTGTCGGGTCTTGGGCCGGCGTCGGAGTACCTTCGCGCCGTCGCCGCCCTGCCCAGCGAGTCGTACCTGCAGGGTTACACCCGGTTCGACAAGACGCAGCTGCAGGCCAACGTGGTCAAGACCTTCAGCAACGTCATGGGCGGCGACAACATGCTGCTGGTGGCCGAGGTGGCCGGGCAGTGGAACGACGTGCCCGACTACACCCGGGGCGGCCTGCGCTACGGCCGCGGCTTCATGTTCGGCTCAGGGTCGGGCCCTGGTTACGAAACACCTGCAGACGGACTACCGGAGGGACAGCCGGGCTTCGGCGCGGCCAGCGGCGGCAACCTCTGCTCGCCGTACATGGTGAACGTGCCGAACGTCGTGGTGGCAAACTCCCAGTACAACGCCCAACCGAACGGCTGCCGCAACGACGGCTACGTCACGGACTTCGCCTGGGGCTACAGGATCCGCGCCTCGGTCGACTACAACAACGTCGGCAACAGCGGCGTGACGCTCACGCCGAGCGTGTACTGGGCGCACGACGTCACCGGCGTGTCGATGGACCCGACGTTCAACGAGGGCCGCAGGACACTCGGCCTGGGCCTGAAGGCGACCTACAACAAGAAGTACAGCTTCGACCTGAGCTATGTCCAGTACAAGGACCATAACTTCGACCCGCTGTTCGACCGGGATTACTATTCAGCCGCCGTCGGTATGACGTTCTGACCCGATCCAGGAGAAACATTCAGATGAAGACGATCAACAAGATGCTCGGTGCCGCGATTGCGGTAGCCGCCCTGGCAGGGGTCACCTCGCCGGCATGGGCTGCCTTGTCGGCCGCCGAGGTTGCGCGCCTCGGCGCCGACCTCACGCCGGTCGGCGCGGAAAAGGCGGGCAACAAGGACGGCACGATTCCCGCCTGGAGCGGAGGCCTGTGCTCGCCCCCGGCCGGCTGGACGCCAGAAAAGGGCTACGTGGACCCGTTCCCGAACGACAAGGTGAAGTTCACCATCACCAAGGCGAACGCGGCCCAGTACAAGGACCAGCTGACGCCCGGCGTGCTGGCGATGCTGAACAAGTACGATAATTTCAGCCTGCCGGTGTACGAGACGCGCCGTACCGCCTGTTATCCGCAGTCCGTCTATGACGACGTCAAGGCGCAGGCCGGCAAGACCTCGCTGGAAGGCTTCGGCATCGCCAACCTCGGTACCTCGACGGTGCCTTTCCCGATCCCGAAGAATGGCATGGAAGCGCTCTGGAACCATCCGATGCGCTACCTCGGCGGTGGACTGGAGCGCGAATACCACGCCTTCCCGGTCCGCAGCAACGGCGATTCCTTCAAGGTGGGCGTGCGCGAATACCGGATCTTCAACCAGAACCTCGACAAGCCGCAGGACAACCTGCTGCTCGTTTTCCAGTCGGCGTTCACCAGCCCGGCGACGCTGGAGGGCACGGTATTCCTGGTGCACGAGCCGGTCGACCAGGTGAAGCAGCAGCGTTCCGCGTGGATCTACAACGCGGGCCAGCGGCGCGTGCGCCGCGCGCCGGACCTCAACTACGACAACGTCAATGACGGCACCGAGGGCATGCGTGTCACCGACGAGTTCGACGCCTGGAATGGCGCGCCGGACCGTTACGACTGGACGCTGGTGGGCAAGAAGGAGATGTACATCCCCTATAACGCCTACAAGCTGTCTAGCAAGGCGCTGAAGTACGACAAGGACATCATCCGCCCGAACAGCGTGAACCCGGACGTCATGCGTTACGAGCTGCATCGTGTGTGGATCGTCGAGGGCAACCTCAAGGCCGGCAGCAAGCACATCTACGGCAAGCGGGTGTTCTACCTGGATGAGGACAGCTGGACCGTCGTCTACCAGGATGCTTACGACACTCGCAAGCAGCTCTGGCGCGTGTCCATCCACCCGATGATCGAGTTCTACGATGCGAAGGTGCCCTGGTATCGTGCCAACATCTTCCACGACCTGAACAACGGCAACTACCTGCTGAGCAACCTCGACAACGAGGTGAAGACGCCGTGGAAGTTTGGCCAGAAGGGCAAGTGGGCCGATTTCCAGCCGGACGCCTTGCGGCGCCTCGGCACGAAGTAGCGCCTGATGATTCGCGGCGTTCATAACAATTAAGTTCGACGCGCGGCCCCGGATCCAAGGTCCGGGGCCGCGCTTGACTAAGCGGTCCGCTTGGGCCGAGCGGGGAACGAAGATGAAGCAGTGGGCCGCGGCAGCCTGCGCCGTCATGGGCGCCCTCCTTTTTTCGACAACCATGGCTCTGGCCGAGGAGCGCGCGCCCGCTGCCGAACCGGCCAAGTCCGGGATCGTGGTAGACATCCGCAGCGACCGGATCATCCTGATGGACATCGCCCGCGCTGGCGACAGGCTTGTGGCGGTCGGCGAGCGCGGCTTTACGCTGGAGTCCGACGATTTCGGCAAGACCTGGAAGGCCATCGAGACCCCGGTGACCCGGACCTTGACTGGTGTGGCGTTCAAGGACGGCAAGACAGGGGTCGCGGTCGGTCACGGCGGTTCAGTCGTGCGGACGGACGACGGCGGCGCGACCTGGACCGATGTGACGATCGAGGAGGCCGCGCCGGATTCCCTGCTCGGTATCACCCATCTGGGTGGCGATCACTTCATCGCCTACGGGGCATTCGGCTTGTATTTCGACTCGCAGGACGCCGGCAAGACCTGGCAGCGGCGCACGATCATCTCCGAGGACTTCGACCGGCACATCTCGCAGGTGCTGCCCGTCGGATCGTCCCTGTTCATGGTGGCGGAGTCGGGGACGCTCGCGCGCTCCGATGACGGCGGCGAGACCTGGATCGCGCTGGAGTCTCCCTATACGGGTTCCTACTTCGCTTCCCTGACCACGAAGGACGGCGCGCTGCTGGCCTTCGGCATGCGCGGCAACATCTACCGCAGCGAAGACCTCGGGGCGACCTGGCAGAAGGCGGATATCGGCACGACGGCTTCGGTGATGTCCGGCAAGCAACTTGCAGACGGGCGCATCCTGCTGGTCGGCAACGCGGGCCTGCTGGCCGACAGTCATGACGACGGCAGGACCTTCGAACTTCACTGGTCACCGTTTGGCAAGGGCTTCGCGGCGCTGATCGAGGTGCCGGGCGGAATCATCCTGGTGGGCGAGGCGGGCGTGACGCAGCTCGATCCCGCCTGGCTCATGACCATACGGGCCCCGGCGGCCGAGTAGGGGCACAGACATGACCGAGAAAGACAAGTCGATCCTGGATACCGACGACAACCACATCCAGAAGAAGCAGTTCCGTGAGGACTGGGTTGGCAAGATCTCCTACCAGATCTTCCACAATCGCAAGCCCCTGCTGATCCTGTTCATCCTGATCACGATCGTGCTGGGCGCGATGGCGAGCCAGCTAAGGGTCTCGGCGGCGTTCACCAAGATGATCCCGCTGAAGCACCCCTACATGGCGACCTTCCTGCAGTACCAGGCGGATTTCGGCGGTGCCAACAAGATCCTGGTCGCGGTGCACAACAAGAAAGGCGACATCTACGACAAGGAGTTCATGGACGCCCTTCGCAAGGTCACCGAGGAGGTCTTCTATATCAAGGGCGTGGAGCGCAGCTCGATCCTGTCGCTGTTTTCCTCGAGCGTCCGCTACACGGAGGTCGTCGAGGACGGTTTCCGGGGCGGCAATATCGTTGCGGCGGACTTCACCGGCACGCCCGAGCAACTGGCCCGGGTGCGCGAGAACCTGCTCAAGTCGGATTGGGTCGGGCGCATCGTCTCGAATGACCAGACCGCCGCCATGGTGGTCGCCACGCTGATGGACAAGGATCCGGAAACCGGCGAACGGCTCGATCTGCAGGCGGTCGCGCAGCAGCTCGAGGACATCCGGACCAAGAACGAGAACGCCGATATCGGCGTGTACGAGATCGGCTTCGCCAAGGCCGTGGGCGACATCGCCAAGGGCGCGGCCGGCGTGCTGGTGTTCTTCGGCGTCGCCTTCGTGATCACGGCGATCCTGCTGTACTGGTATTCAGGGTCGACGATGATCACCTTCCTGGCGCTGGTCTGCGCCGTCGTGCCGGTGATCTGGCTGCTTGGCCTGCTGCCGGTCTTCGGGCTCGGACTCGATCCGATGTCCATCCTGGTGCCGTTCCTGATCTTCTCGATCGCGGTCTCGCACGCGGTGCAGATGACCAACGCCTGGAAACTGGAAACCCTGCACGGCGCTGACGGCATCACCGCCTCCGAACATTCCTTCGAGAAGCTGTTCATCCCGGGCGCCATGGCGCTGCTGGCCAACGCGCTCGGCTTCATGGTGATCGGTTTCGTCGAGATCGAGATCGTCCGAGAGCTCGCCTACACCGCGACGATCGGCGTGACGGTGATGATCATCACCAACAAGATGCTGCTGCCGATCCTGCTGTCCTACTACAAGTTCACGCCCGAACAGGCGAGGAAGCTGAGCGGCAAGGAAACCTCCGGCGACTGGCTGTGGGTGCGCATCGCGCCGCTGGCGACCAGGAAAGTCGGCTGGGTGGCGATCCTGGCCGGCCTGGTGCTGCTGGGCTTCGGGCTGGTACAGGTCCGCCACCTGCACATCGGCGACCTCGGCAAGGGCGTTCCCGAGCTGCGGCCGGAGTCCCGCTACAACCAGGACGTCGCCTTCATCACCGGCCACTTCTCGATTGGCGTGGACCTGCTGCAGGTCATCGCGGAAGCCAAGGCCGAGAACGAGGACGACTCGCCCTGCGTGGACCGGGACGTCATGGACAAGATGGAAGACTTCGACTTCCAGATGCGGCAGGTGGACGGCGTCGCTTCGGTGCGCAGCCTGTCCAGTTTCGTGAAGTCGATTACGCAGTCCTTTGCCGAGACTTTCGCAAAGTGGCGGATGCTGCCGGAGTCCAAGGCACAGATCGCGCAGGGCGTCGGCTATGCGACCCGCCTCGGCAGTGAGTTCATGAATTCGCAGTGCACGGCGATGCCGGTGAGCATCTACACGACCGATCACCAGGCGACGACCATCGAGCACATCGTCCAGAAAATCAAGGACTTCAAGGCCGCGGGTGGCGATACCGACAGGATCACCTTCCGGCTCGCCAGCGGCAACGTGGGCGTCATGGCCGCCACCAACGAAGCCGTCGAGGCGGCCGACAAGTGGGTCAACCTGGCGCTGTTCGCCTCGGTGTCGCTGCTGTGCCTGATCACCTTCCGCTCCATCACCATCACCTTGTGCATCATCCTGCCGCTGGCGCTGGTGACGGTGCTCTGCAATGCGCTCATGGCGATGCTGGGCATCGGCGTGAAGGTCAACACGCTGCCCGTCGTGGCGCTCGGTGTGGGCGTCGGCGTCGACTACGGCATCTATCTCTTCGAGCGCCTCAAGCATGAGATGGAAGACAATGGCCTCAGCCTGCAGGACGGTTTTGTCGAGGCGCTGAAGCAGCGCGGAACGGCGTCGATCTTCACGGCCATCACGATGACCGTGTCGGTCGCGACCTGGATGTTCTCGGCGCTGAAGTTCCAGGCGGACATGGGAATCCTGCTGGCATTCATGTTCCTGGTGAATGCTTTCGGCGCGATCCTGCTGCTGCCGGCGCTGGCGGCCTACCTGGTCGGCGATCGCAAGGCCAAGCCCGCCAAGGCCTAGCCAGGGGTGATCGGTGCCGGGTCGGGCGTTTCGGGACTTTGAACGAACAACTCAAAATCCCGAAACCCCCGGCCCGGCACGGTAAAGCGGCGCCGTAAAGGGCCCTATGTCAGAACCCAATCTCCCGCGTCACGCAAGGGTCGTCGTCATCGGCGGCGGCGTCATCGGCTGCTCGGTGGCCTACCACCTGGCCCAAATGGGCTGGAAGGACGTGCTCCTGCTGGAGCGTGACCGGCTGACCTCGGGCACGACCTGGCACGCGGCCGGCCTGATCGTCACTTTCGGCTCGACCTCGAGTACTTCGACCGAGATGCGCCAGTACACGCGCGACCTGTACGCGCGGCTGGAGGCGGAAACCGGGCAGTCGACGGGCTTCAGGCCCGTGGGCTTCATCGAGGTTGCGGGCGATCGCGACCGCCTCGAAGAGTATCGACGCGTGTCGGCCTTCAATCGACACTGCGGCATCGACGTGCACGAGATTTCGCCGGCCGAGATCGGCGAATTGTTCCCGCTGGCCCGGACGGACGACCTGCTGGCCGGGTTCTACGTCAAGGAGGACGGGCGCGCGGATCCCGTGGACGTGACCATGGCGCTGGCCAAGGGCGCGCGGATGCAGGGCGCCAGGATCCTCGAGGGCGTCACCGTCACCGGCGTGCTGAGCGGGCGCGGCACGGTGAGCGGCGTGTCGACCTCGCACGGCGACGTGCAGGCTGAATACGTCGTCAACTGCGCCGGCATGTGGGCGCGCCAGCTTGGCGAGCGGGCCGGCGTCAACATCCCGCTGCAGGCGGCCGAGCATTACTACCTCATCACCGGGCAGTGTCCTGGCATCGACAAGGCGATGCCGGTCCTCGAGGATCCCGGCTCCTACGGCTACTTCCGCGAGGAAGTGGGCGGCCTGATGATCGGCCTGTTCGAGCCGGTCTGCGCGCCGTGGAAAGTCGGGGGCGTGCCCGAGGACTTCTCCTTCGGCGAGATTCCGCCGGACTGGGAGCGCATGGCCCCGTACGTCGAGAAGGCGATGCAGCGGGTGCCCGTGTCCCTGGAACTGGGCGTGAAGAAGTTCTTCTGCGGGCCGGAGAGCTTCACGCCGGACCTGCAGCCCGTCGTCGGCGAGTCACCGGAGCTCAGGAACTTCTTCGTCGCGGCGGGAATGAACTCCATCGGCATCCTGACCGGCGGCGGGCTCGGCCGGGTGCTGGCCCACTGGATCATTACCGGCCGCCCCGACGTGGACGTCACCGGCTTCAACATCGACCGGCTGCACGCTTACCAGTCGAACCCGGAATACCGGCGCACGCGGACGGTCGAATCGCTCGGCATGGTCTACCAGTGCCACTACCCGACGCGCTCCATGCAGTCGGCTCGCGGTGCCAGGAAGAGTGCCTTCTACGATCGCCTGGCGGCATGTGGGGCGTATTTCCGTGACGTCAGCGGCTGGGAGGGCGCCGACTGGTATGCGCCGGCCGGCCACGAGGCGAAGGTGGACTCACTTTCCTGGGGCCGGCAGCACTGGTTCCGGTGGTGGGAGGTGGAGCACCGCGCCGCGCGCGAGGGCGTGATCCTGATGGACATGTCGTTCATGGCGAAATTCCTGGTGCAGGGCCGGGATGCCGGCCGCGTACTCAACCACATCTCCGCCAACGACGTCGACGGCCCGGCGGGCGTCATCACCTATACGCAGTGGCTGAACGAGGGCGGCACGCTCGAGGCGGACCTCACCGTCACCAAACTGGGTGACGAGCGCTATTGGGTAGTCGCCTCGGACACCGCGCATCGCCACGTCGAGGCCTGGATGCGCCGGCACATCCCCGAGGATGCGCATGCCTTCGTCAGCGACGCGACTTCAGGTTACGCCCAGCTGAACGTACAGGGACCGCGCTCGCGCGAGCTGCTGCAGGACCTGACCAGCGTGGACCTGTCGAACGAGGCCTTTCCCTTCCGCGCGGCGCGCGAGATCGACATCGGCTTCGCGCGGGTACTGTGCATCCGCATCACCTACCTCGGCGAGCTCGGCTACGAGCTGTACATCCCGACGGAGCAGGCGACCCACGTCTATGATCGCCTGGTCGGGGCTGGAGCGGCTTTCGACCTGCGCCACGCGGGCCTGAAGGCGCTGGCCAGCCTGCGGATGGAAAAGGGTTACCGCGATTTCGGGCACGACATCGACAACACGGACTCCGTGCTCGAGGCGGGCCTTGGCTTTGCGGTGGACCTGAAGAAGCCCGGCGGCTTCATCGGGCGCGATGCCGTGCTGGCAAAGAAGGCGGAAGGGCCTCTCAAGCGGCGGCTCGTGCAGGTGCTGGTGAAGGACCCGGAGCCGATGCTGTACCACGCCGAGATCCTGTGGCGTGACGGCAAGGCGGTGGGCTATGTCCGCGCGGCCTCCTATGGGCACACGCTCGGCGGGGCGGTCGGCCTGGCAATGCTCAACGCAGATGAGCCCATCGACCAGGCGTGGCTCGATGCCGGTCGCTGGGAGGTGGACATTGCCGGGACGCGCTATCCGGCGATTACGTCGCTGCGACCGCTCTACGATCCCGATATGCGGCGAGTGAAGTCCTGAGCAGGCAGCGGTACCGACAAACTACGGATCCGGTACGAATCCCCCCGGGAACGGTTCCGGCTTGCGCTGCGCGTAGCGTGGACCTGGAATGACGCCCTGTGCAGCGAGGTTCCGGTAGGAGTCGTAGAAAATCCGGATGGTAGCGACCGGCCGGTCGCTGGCTCTCTGGAATTGCGTGTAGACGGCCGAGGAGTCGAGGCGCTGGCCATGGCCGGTGCCGAGGCGATCCTCCATCGCCGGCGTGCTGCCGGCTTGCGACGTCGCGGATCGGTTACTGGCCGGCGCCTCGCTTGCGGCGTCGGCTCGCGGGGTGGCCAGCGGCTGCGGCCGACGTGCTGGCTTCTCGAGGAACAAGGCGACCCCGATCACGCCGACGTTGTCCGCTCGCCCGGTGCGTGCCGCGTAGGAATCCGGTAGCGGGGTGAAGTAAAAGGCAGCCACTTCGTCGAGGCTCTTGCGCCAGCCATCGATGCCCACCGAATCGTGCGGCCCGATGACGTAGCCGCCCTGGCCGGTGGCGGCTGTCTGCCCACTGACCACGTTGACGCCATCTACCGAGGCCACCGCCAGCACCCGGCCGCCCGTGCGGTTCCTGATTCGAAGCTCGTATTCGTGGCCGGGCTCGCCGGCGACATGGCGCTCGCCATCGTGCCAGTAGATCGGCAGCAGGCGGCCGGCGGTCCGGTCGTAGACATCCATCTCGGCTGGCAATCCGGCGCAGGCGGTGAGGGGTAGCAGGCCGGTCAGCAAGGACGCGGCCAGGCAGGCGTGCAGACGCATGGCGTTTCTCCCGAATCGGTTACGTTCGGAAGTTCAAACGCCGCAGTCATCGAAAACGGGTTAAATGCCGGCCCGCAGTGGTCAGCAGCCGCTGGACGCCGCCGGGTCCAACGCGGGCAATCGGCCCCTGTGCCGGGTCGCGCATCCCCGACCCGGCACAGGGCAGACTTACTTGGCGGTCTGGCTCTTGTAGTGCACGACCAGCAGGATCTGGTCGGAGTGGCCGCTCCAGTCCCTGTCGTCCATGAAGCGCTGGCGGAGCGCCTCGCTCTCTTCCTCCGAGCGCGCCGCCCAGGCGGCGTCGAATGCGGCGTCAACGGCGTCGCGCGCCGCCAGGTCCTTGGACGAGTACCAGGTCATGTAATCCCAGTCCTGGCCCCGGTGAATATCAACGGCTTCCAGGCCGTAGTCGATGATCTTGCCTTCGGCAATCAACTTGTCAAAGACGGGCGTGCCGACTTCCTTGAACAGCTTCCCCAGCTCGCTGAACTTGGCGGGGTTCGCCTTGTGGTAGCCGAGGTGGATGTAGGTGGGCCGTTCACCCGTGCCCTTGCCCACATAGACGTTGCGGGTGATCAGGTCCGCGTGTGAACCGGGTTCGACAGCCGCGTCCCATTCGGCGTTCATCGCGTCCAGATCCGCCTTGCCGACCTTGCTGCGCTGCTCCTGAAAGGTCTTCATGAAGGCGTCCGCCCCGGCCCAGCCGATGAATGAAACCCACTCCACATGCGAATAGGTGTCGTGGCCATCGTGCACGACCGGCATGGCGACGCCCCAGTCACCTGCGGCGCCGCTTGCGACGAGCGAATCGAAGACCTTTGAGTCCTCCTTGATCATCATATTGGTCACTGCTTCACCCTGGCCGGGCTTCGCCTTGACGAAGTTGATCCACAGATAGACCGGCAGCTCGTCCGCGATGACGGGCGCCGACAGGAATGCCAGCGCGACCAACGCGCTCACGAATGCTCGCTTCATTGTTGTTTCCCCCCCGGGAATTGCTCTTCGTTATATCCCGGCGTCGACTCGGCCTGATAAACCTCGTCGGCGCCCCAAGCCACTTAACTTACACCCGGAATGCAGAATGTGCGAGCCGAAAGGGCCTGCAGGGTTGTGACCCAGGGACTTCTTGCCTATTGTGCGGTGCATGAATCGATTGTGAGCCGCGGCCTCGTGGGGAGGAAGACGGATGACGAAGCCGAGCCCATCGGCATCCGGCGCTGCGATAGCCTGCGGCCATGAAGTCACCGCCGGGGCGGCGCGGGAGGTGCTGGAGGAGGGTGGCAACGCCTTCGACGCCGCCATCGCCGCCGCCTGTGCCGCCTGTGTCGCCGAGCCCGTCCTGAGTTCCCTGGCCGGGGGCGGGTACCTGCTGGCCGGCAGGGCCGGCGCGCCGCCTGTCGTATACGACTTCTTCGTCGACACTCCCCTCACCTGCCGCCCGTGCGCGGACATCGACCTGTATCCGATCCACGCGGATTTCGGCACCGTCACGCAGGAATTCCACATCGGGATGGGATCCGTGGCGACGCCGGGAATGCCAGCTGGCTTGTTCGCAGTTCACCGGGACTTGTGCAGCCTGCCGATGCCGCGGCTGGTCGCGCCCGCGGCCAGGGCGGCGCGCGAGGGGGTCGCGATCAACCCCCTGCAGGCCTCCATTTTCAGGGTGGTGGCGCCGATCTATGTCGCGACCGCTGCAGCCCGGGCAATCTACGGTCATGATCGGGAATCCTTGCCGGGCGACGGCGAGCGCTTCCGGCAGGGCGAACTGGCCACAGCCCTCGAACGCTTCGCCGTCGAAGGCGCGGAATTGTTCTACGGCGGCGAGTTTGGTCAGGGACTGGTCGAGGCCTGCGCCACGGGCGGAGGCCAGCTCACGCTCGACGATCTGCGCCGATACCGCGTTTTTTGCAGGCCGCCCCTCAGGGTGGATTATCGGGGTGCGCGCATCTCCACCAATCCGCCGCCATCGCGAGGCGGGATGCTCATCGCCTTCGCCTTGGCGCTGCTCGCTGAAGCCTCGCCCGGCAGCCGCGAGCAATGGTTGCGGGCGCTGGCAGGGGCGATGCAGCTGACCAACCAGGCCCGCGCGGAAAGTGACGAGCCCCTGCTGGATGAAGAACTGTTGGCCCGCTACCGCGCCGAGCTGCGCTCGCGGCCAGGCTTCAATCGGGGCACGACCCACATCAGCGTCGTGGATGCAGAGGGCAACGTCGCTGCGGTGTCGCTGAGCAACGGCGAGGGCTGCGGCCACGTATTGCCCGGTACCGGCATCATGCTGAACAACATGCTCGGCGAGGAGGACCTGAACCCGGGCGGATTCCAGGCCTGGGCGCCTGGCACGC